>Ga0114978_10000697_pt1 | contig 28387 bp, 19 predicted proteins | sample S_140212_EF_Meta_FD_87027 | JGI IMG/M metagenome (GOLD analysis project Ga0114978, IMG submission 87027) | Freshwater microbial communities from Lake Simoncouche, Canada to study carbon cycling - S_140212_EF_MetaG | ecosystem: Environmental > Aquatic > Freshwater > Lake | place: Lake...
AAATCAAAAACATCAAATTGTTTTTTTATTTCTGATGAATCTTTAAGATGTTTTTTACGAGATTTTTCTGATGTACACCATATTTCAAGTAATATAGTAGGTCTATTATTAATAATTGTATTTATAGCACCATCCAAAACTTTTCTTTCACTTCCTTCAACATCAAGTTTTATAAATGATACATTTTGGATATTAAAACTATCTAATGTATTCAAAATTATTATATCGGTATCATTTTCATGTGTATTTTTTAAGTTATCTAATGTTGTAAAACCATAATTAGCTTCTATAGAAAAATCTATAAACCCGCCTTTTAATATATCTGTTTTATCAGATAAACCAACTGAATATGGTATAATCTTATTTTCCAAATTATTTTGTTTTATATTCATTTCTAATATTTTATAATATACAGGTTCAAATGAATATATATGTGAGCCACTAGATATATATCTACTCATTGTTAATGATGTTGTGCCAATATTTGCCCCAATATCAATCATATTAGTATTTGGTTGGTACGATTCTTTTATATATTTTTCTAACCAGTCTTCCCATATTTTATTATTAGTTTTGGCATAAGTTGTTAAAGCATTGTCATTTTTAATAAAATTAATTTTAAATTCATCCAGTTCTAAACATTCTAAATATTCTAAAAATTTGTCCATTTTATTATTATTAATGTTAAATTTTTAAATATAAATTAATTAAAAGTTTATTAAGTAATGTTAAAATATTTAAAATTGATTAGTATTTATCATATTAAATAATACTCAATAAATAATAGAATGAACGAAGAAGCAAAACAAGCCTTATTGTTGAAGTACAAAGATGTATTAGATAAATTTGAAAATATTAACTCCGAAGATTATCATAACTATGAAATGAGTTTTGGGGAATGGATTTGGTCGTCATTTTATTCTGATGATATATTATCAAGATTGTTATCAAAAACATATCATGAATTAAGTATTTCTTCTCAGCCATATTCAAAATTTATTTTATACTTTAAAGAAAATAATTGGTATAAATATGATTCGCATAATCCTTATCCAATTCAACATAATTTATCAACTATCATGGATCATTTTGATTTATTTAAATTAATTAAACGTCGTTTAAATGCTATAGAAAAGCGTCACACACATTCATTTATTATTAACGGAATAAATAGATATGAAAATGATGAAGTTAGAACTGAAGAAGAAGTTAACGATTTCATTTTAAAAAATATCAAAGCGTGTAAAAATACATTGAGGATTTTAAAAGACTTAGAAATGGATTCGCTTGATTATACATGTCTAAAAATATTAATGGAACAAACCTTTATACTTAAAGAAGAAGAATATCAAAATTAAAATATTTTTGAACTAGAAATATACACCAATACAGCTAAATAACACAAAATTCCTAAAACAAGTGATAATAACCAAATAGGTAATATAGTTTTATTTCTATAACCAATACCAAAGTGACGAATACTGCCATCTTTATTATAAAAACATGCTGGTTTCATCATTTGAATTGATCCAAAAATAAATAAAAATAAAATTATAGCAGCTAAAGGGGTATTTTCTCTAACATAATTTTTAAGCATCTTATATATATCTTATTTTAAAAAAGTAGTATAAAAGCTAAATTATTTTAATATTTTATTTTATTTACAAAATATTAAACTTTAAAATATTTATGCGTCATCCCAATCAATTAATTCATCACCATATCTAGTAGATTCTAAACTAGTATAATGATTACCGTCAGTATAATCTTCTGTTATATCGCGCATGTCATTATCTTCCTCATCAATTTGATTATCAAGTTCTTGTTGTTCCATATGTTCATCAATTAATATATCAATATTTTCATCATTTGCGTCGGGATTTGATTGTCTAATTTTTCTCTCTGCCTTAACCATTTCATCTCTAAGATCTCCTTCCTTTTCATAATAATCTTTATCATACATTGTAAGACCTTTTTGCATTCCAACACTATATTTACCTAATTTATTAATTTTAAGAATAGTATCGGCGTCTCTTAACTCGTCAGTCATATTTTTAAGTCTATCAGTAACCATATCTTTCTCTCTTTCACGTAATTTAAAGACTCTATCTTGAATTTCTTCATATGATATATCGACTGTATCCTTTTGATTATTTAATATATCTACAAAAGCAAGTATTAACTCAGCAGTTTTTTGTCTTAATTCTTTTTTATTACCGGTTAACAATGTAACATCTGTTTGATTTCTTGAGGTCATAGCAAAATCAACTCTAGTTTCAGTATCTTCAAGATATTCAGCCGCAAAAATATCAGAAACTTCCGTTTCCTTTCTAATTTCAGTAACAACCATTTCTTCATCATCGCTTAATTCAATATAATTAAGTAAAACACGAAGTAAATAATATTCGAATAAAAATCTGCTAGTTCTCTCGTCAAAAATGGGTTTAATTGTTTTTTCTTCGCCCATTTTGATACTTGAAAACTTGGGGGTTACATTGGCAATTCTTATTAAATTTCTTGATGATTTTTGTACTGTCGTTAAAACATTCAGTAAAGTGGGATTACCATAAAAGGTTTTTAATTTTTCATAATATCCACCAATATAATTTTTAAGTTTACTAGAATGATTTTTTGAGAACCCATAATAATTTGGAATGTGAACATCGTCATAATTAACTTTATTTAAAATAATGTTGGGAAATACATTAACAAAGTTAGAAATAAAATCTTTATAAAAATTTACAATATTATAAAGCTTATCGTCACTAATTTTAATATTTTCATTTCTAGATGAATTATCAGCAATCCAATTAGATAAATTTTCTATTGTTTTAGTCATTTTTCTAACGGAACTATTACTTATATTTGGTCCGGTATTTTTTTGAACAAATTCAATAATTTCTTCTTTCATAGAACCAATATTTCTTATTAAAAAATTATTTAAATCCTTTACTTCTTGCGTATAATTTTCAGTAGCTATATCGAAAGTATCTAATGAATTGATAATAAGATCTCTCAATGATTTTTCAACAACTTCATCGTTTTCATCGTCAATCGACTCTAATGTTTTTGTTAATCTTGTTATAGAAGATATTTCGGGACTATTTAAATCAATTTTTACTATATTATGTCTGCCTATGATTTGAAGAAGTCTAAGGAACTGTTCATTCTTATAATTTCTACCATCTTCTTTTAACTTCTGAATCATGCGATCAACTGAATCATTTGGATTTATTAATCCGTTCTCAGGTTTGTCTGTACATAATGGAAGTAAATCTTGTGGTATAGGCATTAATGATTTAAATTTACAAAAATAAATAAACGCCAAATAAATAGTTTTTTCATTATATTCGTTTGTAATTGATGGGTAGACATTTTTAGTATTAATATCACTAAAAAAGATTCCACCTTTTGAATAACTAATAACATCTTCCATGATATTTGACAAATTAGTAACAATTTCATTATATTCAGTAATTCTTGGATCACGACTTGAAAAATAAGAAAGTGTATTCTCCCCTTCTTTAGTCTCACAACATGAGTTTTCTAAATAAGGTTCATTATTTGATGTATGAAGAAGCAAATGACTCTTTTTAACAATTTCTTGGATTCTCTCAATTAAAGCAAGAGAGAAAAGAATTATTTTGGAACTCACTACAAGAAGTTTTTCTCTTTGGTTAACCGAACCAGACCTTAAATCACTCATCAATGACTTTTTAAACTCTGGTGAAATATTTACTAAATGTTTGATATTAAATCTCACTAATGGTGGCAAAAATTGAGACCATTTAGCAATATCATGTTCTTCAGGTATTTCTGTAGCAGTATTAGTCAATAAATAGACAGTTTTTTCTTCAAATTTTCTTTTAACTTCTGAATTAGCAAGTAAGACATCATCAATTGAAGCTTTAATTCTACTATTTATTACTTCTATTTTTTTACCTTTTAATACATTCCATGGTTCGCCAGACTCCCTAATATCATAAGCTATACAACCTAAATATGTCAAACTACTTAAATCCCCTTGGCCCTCAAATGGGTAACCAGTAAACGATCTAATACATCCAGGGTGTGTTTTTCTTGTCTTCACTGATGGAATAGACGTTTGAACGGCGATTAAAAATGTACCCAATGTGTAGTATAAAATAGCAGTGTTATAGAAATCTTTATATGACATTATTTTTTTACCCTTTTCTGCCATCTCTCTAACTTTGGATTTGTAATCACTTTCAGACTCAACAGTTTCTTTAATTGAATCTAAAACAGTATTGATAATAAATTCCTTTTGGATTTCAATATTTATACCCATGGCAACAGAAATAGCATTTATAATATTACTTACCATTCTAGTTTCGGGTGTAATATATTTAATATCTTTTGATGCTGCTGCTGACATAATTTTATTTCCAACATCATCTTCCATAACAGATCTAGAAGATATCTTAAACCCTTCTTCATAACCTTCTTCAGCATCAAAATCTGCGTGACACAATGGCCAACCACTGTGTTTATCACACCATAAGTCACCGTCATCACTTGCCACACCAATTAAAGATTTCAATACTTCAAGAAGATGAATATAATCTTCCTGTCCACCTGTAACAAATGCTTCTGCTAATTCATATTTAAATGTTGGTAATATAGGTAAATCACTTTTATTACAATATAACCAATGTTCAGACTCTACTTCATTTAATGGTCCAAATCCTTCAACATACTTTCTTGTAAAAGTATTAACAAATTTTATAATATCATGCTGTTTTTTAGAAAAGTCAGCTTGCCCAAGAATAATATTTAATATTTTAGAATATGGTGATACTGATTTACCATTTGCGTCTACTTCAATTGAAGAGCCAAATTTAAATTTTTGATTATTATATTTTAATAAATTATTTGTTTCAATTTTTGTTAATCTGGCATTGATTGATTGAAGATATTCAAAACGTTCAGTTATTTTTTTCTTTAATTCTTCGTTTGAAAGTTTATATTTTGTATCAAATTCATTAATTACATCTTTTAAAAGTTTGGTTTGTAAGCCTAATTCATCAGATTTAGTTGATTCACATTTATCAGTATTATTTTTCGTAACATTAATACATTGTTCTTGAATATCACATAATATAGATGCTTGATCAGTATTTATGTTTTCTTTATTTAATTCAGAATCCAATTCCCATTTATTATTTTTACGAATATAATATTGTACTTCATTACTAACTTGTTGATTATACCCCAAATACACAATGGCAAATTGACCATCAATTACTTTTTTATGACCGTCAACAAGTGTATCTGCTAAATATTCCGCATCAGTTTCGCTCATACGCTTCTTTTCCATTAAATCTTTAGAAATATGAGCCTTTAATTCTTCAGGAGACATTGTAAGAACTTGTTTTTCATAACCATCTTTATCTTCTAATATACCATAATTTGTTTTATCGTATTTTTTATCAAAATAAATGAGTTTATCATCATCTTGTTTTAAAGCATCCATGGACGTATAATATTTTGCTATGGTTATTGTTCTACATTTATTACTTTCTTCTTCTGTCTTCATTTTGCCATCAAGTTTGGTCTTTTCTTCATCAAATAATGTGGAAAATTCAGATGGAAACATTAATGGAAAATTTTGAATAGAGAGAGCAGTTGTATATATTTTTTTATAATCCTTCAACGTCAACTTTCTTAAAATCTCTGAATTTGTAAAAAAAGTTGGATCTGAAATGTCATAATCTTCATTAATAACAGTATTACGCATGTTTCTATTGAGACTTTCAATAATTGAATATGCTCTTGTTGGAATAATATTATTAAATCTAATCACGGAAAGTGATTTAAACGCTCTAGAACGTTCAATAAATTTTTTATTGAATTCAGAAATTTTTTCATTAATAAAATCTATAATTTCAACATACTGCATATAGGTTAAATCATCTGAATAAATCAAAAATGGTTCCAAATAAGAAACTACTTCAACAATCGATAACTTACCGGTTATATATTTTTTCATTAAATTAAAAAGAACGCGCGTTTTTGGGATAATATGATTTAAATATTTTTTGTATGTTTCACCTAATGTTAATTCCTGTGTTTCGGGTAGATTTAATATATATTGCTTTATGTTATTAGCAAAATTTTGTTCATTAATCTGGATTTCATCATCAAAATTATCAATAAAATTCAATTTAACATTTGTATTTTTTCTAAGAAACTGCCAATAATTTATAAAGGCATTATTTAAATTAACCTTATCTAATATGCTTGTCCCTGGTAAATTAATTTTTGAAAATCTAATTACAGGCTCAGGTAAAAATATAACAGATTTAATACTCATATAATCATTTGGTGTCATATTTGTTCTAACTGTTACCATGCGACTACCAGTTGAATCAACTGTATCTAATTTAGTTAAACCAGTATTATATTTTTGTATAACAAATCTTCGACTCCTAACAGCATTATTACTGTAAACCGAAGAATATAAATCTTCCAAGTTATTAATTACAGTGTTAATATTATTAATAGCCTTCAATTCATATATTACTCCATTCAAATCCTCGTCCTGTAGTTCTTTAAAAGGTACACTATACGCTCGGTCAATTTCGCGATATAATTCAGCATATTTATTTTGATCAGAAGGCATATTATTTGATTTATAGTTATCAATTATTTCCTTAAGGTCAACAAGTGTTTTGTCTAAATTAAGATTAATAATATCACCATTTTCTTCATCATAATTTTCTGCGTTATAAATATATTTAAAATTTTTAACAACAGGCAAAATCCAATATAAATTGACATTTAAATCATAAAAATAGTTTCTAACCAATGGTTTATGAGAAGCTTCCTTTAATATAAATCCTTCAACGTTGCCATAATTGTCATAAAATGAGAAATGTTCACGGAGTTGTTTAAATCTCTCAATCATGGTGTGAATATTGTTTAATACTCTTGGTGTTCTTTGTGCGTTTGGAATAGTAGAGAGAAGTTCATCTAATAAATCGCTAGTTTGTGCTTCAATACTATAACGTTGACTCTTAGACGATACATCAACAAATTCTCGAATAGGTCCAAATTCTTCGTCGCCAAATTGTACTTGGTCAGCCTTTACAATAAATTCTCTTATTTGGTTTTTAATATCCTTAACTGGAATAGTAAGTTGAATTTTTTCTGGGTCAACAAATTTCCTTTCAACTTCTAATGCGGGTATTTCTTCTAAAGGTTCTAAAGTTTCTTCTCCTTGTTGTTCCTTTTCTGCCTGAACCAAAGGCTCAGAAGGTCTCTCTCTAATTTCTATCATCTGGATTGGTAAATTTTCAGGGAGACCTTTATAATCAAAATTAATATATATTACATCACCATCTACAGTTTTAATTTCAATCATATCATTTTCTAAATTGGTTATCTCTCCAGTAATAATAACAGGAAAATCACCTTCAAAATAAATATTTACCCATTTTCCAGGTAGTAAATCATTTTGCCTAGCATAACTAGGAGTATCGCTTCTGCTTAAAATAGCTATTCTTGTTATATTACCATCTCCAATTGTACCATCTTGATCTATAGAAAGTCTAAGTCTTTCTAATGTATCGGTATTTAGTAAATAAGCTTTTGCCTTATCAATATAATCAATAATAAAGGTTTGATCATTTAAATTATCATTTAATGGGTTACTTATTTGTATAACATCGCCTAATTGTAACTCTAATACAGTATCATCTGATTTTGGTTTTGGTAGTGTTTTTTCTTCGGATTCACTATTATTTTCAGACATTGTTTCTATATTTATAATAGAAATTTTTATGCTTAAGTAAAAATCAATATAATTATAGTTTAAAGACTAATTGTAATATTATAATTATTAACAATGACTTCTACTAGATATATACTTTCAGATATTAAAGGTTTTAATGAAATCGTAAAATGTGATGTAAATAATTTAGAAATTCTAAAATTAAACAAAATTGAATCACGAACATCTAACAACTCTACTTACAAAGTTGTAAGATATGATAAAAATTTTTTAAGTTGTGATTTGGTACCTACTTATGGTTTGTGTCGTTCTGTAATTATTAATAGCAAAAATAAGGTTATTGGATTCGCTCCTCCTAAATCTATTTCAAGTGAACAATTCATTCAAAAATACAACGAGAATACACCTGGAGTAGTTTTTGAAGAATTTGTTGAAGGAACAATGATTAATGTGTTTTGGGACGATTCTATTGGTTTAGATGGAGGTTGGGAAATCTCTACACGTAACACAGTAGGTGCTACATCTAGTTTTTATAAAAGCAAGCAATCTAAAACATTTAGAGACATGTTTTTAGAAGCGTCTTATGAAAATAATATGAGTTTTAATCTTTTAGATAAGAAATATTCTTATAGTTTTGTCGTTCAACATCCTGAAAATAGAATTGTTGTTCCGTTCAAGAGTCCTCAACTATATCTTGTTGCTGTTTATTCGATTAATAATGATGATGATGTAATTACTGTAGATGCTTATGATTCTCAACAATTCAAGGAGTTTTTTAGCACTACATCAGTAAAGTTTCCTCAAATCTATACCTTTCATACATATTCGGATTTAATTGAAAACTCAGCATCTATGAATACTCGATATGATGTTGTTGGCGTTGTTCTTCATAACAAACTTACTGGAGAAAGAAGTAAAATTAGAAATCCTGTTTATGAGCAAGTAAGAAATTTAAGAGGTAATCAACCTAAGCTTCAATATCAATATCTTTCTTTGAGAAAGGAAGGTAAAGTTGGCGAGTTCTTAAAATTTTATCCTGAAAATAAAAAAGAGTTTTCAGGATTTAGAGATCAAGTTCATTTGTTTACTAATACACTATTTTCTAATTATGTTTCATGCTATATTAAAAAGGAGAAACCTCTAAAGGAATTTTCTGATCAGTATAGAACACATATGTTTAATATTCATCAAACATTTATTAATGAACTCCGAGAGAAAAAGCATTTTGTTACAAATACTGTTGTACAAAAGTATGTAAATGAACTACATTCATCTCTATTGATGTATTGTTTAAACTTTCAAATGAGAAAGAGAAATGTTGATACTATTGTGGCTGAAAGTAACATTTAAAATAAATAAATTTATCAAATAAATTTATCGAATAAATAATATAATTTAGAAATTTTATATTATTTATAATCATTTTTCAATAATAACATTTTTTGAAATATTTTTAATGATTTTATCTTCTTTTTCAAAATCATTATCTCCAGGTCCTCCCATGGATTCCACAACTATTTTATTGTATTTGTCGGAAACTTTGGAATGATATTTATTATAATCTGGATTTACTTTTTTGAATTCATGAAGCATTTTTTGATTCTTACAAGCAACTTTTCTGACAACTTTATGTAATTTCAGTCTCTCTTCATCCTTTTCCCATTTATCATCATCTTTAATATACATAGTTTCTCTTTTCTGATCAGTACAATGAACTGGTCTTTTATTGACGTCGAGGTCATTAAGGTTCTTAACAATTATATTAGAGATGCCTTCTATATAACCAATCTCTCCAACCTTTTCTAAATCTGATAATTGTAATTTGATAGAATCGACAAAATCCATAATATTCATAGCGTCTTTACATGTTTCGTTTAAAAATACCTGTAAGTTAAATGTTTTGTTATGTGAATTAGTATGATTATTATTATTATTAGTAGTATTATGTGTCCCATTTTTTGCTATTTCTAATATTAATTGTTTAACATCTGAATGTTCTTTAATAAGTTCAGAATTTTGTTTAACTAACATCATAATCAATTCATCTTTTTTGTCATGTGTCTCAATGGTTGATTTTATGTCTTCTTCAGAAATACAATTTTTGGAATGTTTCCATAAACCAGAACGAGTTTTAAAATCTTTTAAACAAGTTTCACAGCAAAAACTAGGAGAGCATAATTTTGGCATAATTTCGCTTCCTTTTGTTTCCAAAAGGTTTCCATTTGATTGTTTTTTGTGTTTTGCTGAGATTAAATGATTACCGTAACTGCTTTTTTTAGACGTTCTGTAGTCACAAACTGAACAATAATATTTTGAGCATAATTTTGGCATAATTTTGTTTCCTAAAGTTTCCATAAAATATAAACAGATTATTTTTTTAAGTTTTAATAAAAAAAATTATGCTAACAATTTAAGAATTATTTTTTTGGTGACCAGACGTTAATTTTTAATTATGGTCTCACAATTATATTTTCGCATAAAATATCCAAGGTTTTCAAAAATGGACAAAAATAAATGTCCAAAATCAAAACTGAGAAAAACTTTCCCGACGTTTTTTTTACACTTTTATATAATAAATTGAATTTCCTACTTAAAGGATTTTCATAATTTTCTATTCCTTTATAAATTTAGTGAAATCCTTTTTCAATTTATCATAAACTTCCTTTGAAAGCTGAATACATTCCTTTAAATGGCCTTTAATTGTTGACTTCTCAACAGGTTCAGTATAAGACACTCTGATAATACTATAAGTATCATGAGGATGCATCTTTTTAAAACCACAGAAAGTAAGAATGTTCTTTTCATAAAATTGACTATATAAGAAATATTCTAATATTTTTCCAATTGTATAATCTTCATTTTCAAGAATAATATCAAAACAATTTGCCATAGTATTTTCAGCAATCTTAATTTCTAATTCATCCTTGTCAATTAAAGAGTCGATACCAGTAAGTTTATCTAGTAGAATATTACAAGCAATATTAACAATTTCATTATCTGTGTGAACGCCAATTGATTGAATAACAAAATCGTAACTATCTTTCTTGTAAATGCGTTTACCATCTAGTAACTTCCAATTATCTGATTCAAATTGAACTTCTTTTTCATTTTTACCTTCATCCTTCCACGTTTGAATCTTTCTAGCAAGTTCTGCTTCTTGAGCGGCCATATCAACAGTAAATCCATATGAACATGTAGAAACAGAATTGAACATTCCATCTTCCTTAGCACTTCCAATGTCAAATTCACAAGTCAAATGAAGTTTTTCACCCGGGATTTCAGCAGAGATTCTAGGACGCAATCTAACAAAATCAATAAAATAACCTGTATAATCATCCGGCGGGAAAATTTCTCTAATCTTATCGGCTGGTAATTGTTTTCCACTAATAAGATCCTTTACAACAAAATGTTCACTAGTAACAAACATAATTGTATCGGTATTATTTTCTATATTCACTTCCATAATATAATTTTTTAACGGAAATTCGCTGATATCTTTAATATGAATCGGAATACAACTTAAACGTTGTTTAATGATCTCATTATTTAAACGACTAGTATTAGCAATAATATTACACTTATTACGATCATTAGGCGTTGTTCTAAAAACGACCAATTCGACATCTGATAAAATAGTCCTTCTAATAGCATTTGCCAAGCTTACATTTACACCACTTAAGGTGAAGCCAAGCGATCCATCAGTTGTATTTAAAGTCTCAAGGTGTGGGTTCATTATATCTAATATAACTTTATATTTAAATTGTAAATTTAAATCATTTTTTTTTTAAATGAGTTAAATATTATTTTGAATAAACTTAGTATAGATTAAGATGAGTAGTATTTTATATTATAGCAAATATTGTGAAGTTTCTAAGAAATACTTACAGCTTTTATCCAAGTCAAATGTTCAAAAGGATGTTCATTTTATTTGTATTGATAAAAGAGTTAAGGATTCTAATAATAAAACTTATATTGTTTTAGACAATGGGCAAAAAATTATTCTACCAGAGAATGTAACGAGAGTACCAGCATTGTTACTATTAACTCAAGGTTATAGTGTGCTTTACGGTGATCAGATTTTACAACATTTAAAGCCAAGACAAGAAGTAGAAGTTAAACAAGCAACCCAAAATAACATGGAACCTATGGCGTTCTCTCTTGGAGGAGGTGATATTGTTTCAGATCAATATAGCTTTTTAGACCAAGAACCTGAAGAATTAGAAGCAAAGGGTAATGGAGGTATGAGACAAATGCATAATTATGTTGATTTAAATACTGCATTTAGTGGTCAAATTTCTCAACAAGGAAACAATGAAGAACAAAATACAACAATTAGAGGAGCAACAAAAAAAAGTGATGATTCTGCGAATCAAGAAATGGAAAATAGAATGAAGAGAATGAAGGAAGAAAGAGAAAGTGATATTAAAAAAATAACAGGAAATAAGCCTCCAATGAGTTTTTAAATTTACACTTTTGAACATTTCGGAAAAGGTTTTAGAGAAAATCAAAAAAAAATAAGTTAATATTGAAAAATAATGTATTTATATTATATGAGAAATTCGCACACACAAAAAAATAGTGGAACTCGAAGAAATAAAACACGTAAAAATAAACAAATAATTAAACCTTATAAAGGCGAAACCATTGTTATGTTTACTCCTAGTAAAAAGGCAATAGAAATAGCAAACAAAGACCCAGTTAAATATTTATATAGAGATGTAGTTAACGCAGATATAGCAATAAAACAACATCAAGGGTTAAAAAAAATATTGAGAGAACAGGGACAAAAATATATTGATATTTCTGAATACATACCTAAGAATACCCCTAGTGAGTACTTAGCAAATTTATTATACACAAGAGACCCATTTATTAAAACACCTAAAGGACTTATTTTGGGAAATATGAAAGAACCTATCAGGATCCATGATCGTGAAAATATAGAAAAAATGATGAAAAAGTTTCATCAACCTATTATATATAAATGTAATGATGACGAAAAGTTAGAAGGAGGAGATTTTCTTATTAACTGCGATACTGCTTTCCTGGGAACTGGCGCGCGTTCAAATATGGCTGCCGCCAAAAAATTATTAAAACTCGGATTATATGGCACAAAAAAAGTTGTTATTATATATCCTACTCAACCGGAAAAAAGTATGTATCGTATTCATTTAGATTGTATTTTTTCACCTTTCGGGTGTAAACAATGTGTTATATGGAATGAAGTAACACATAAAAACTCAATCCATAAGAGAATGGCAATAGAATATGTCTTACAAGATAACGGAACATATAAGAAAAAGGGTAAAGCAAAAAACCTTGTTGATTATTTAAAAGACAATAACTATAATATTATTTCTTTATCAAATGAAAGTCAGCATAATTATGGCGCAAATATTTTAGAGTTAGAAAATGGTAAGATTCTTGTTCAAGATAAAGAAACACAAAGTAAAATAGAAGGGTCTATTTTTGTTCCTTTTCATGAAATACACAAAATGTACGGAGGTCTTCATTGCTCAACTAATTCATTTTTTTAGTGTGTGAAAACTATTTTCTGTAAATGAGCAAATGTATAAAATAATTAATTACTATTAAAGCAATTTAAAAAGAAATAAATAAATAATTAAATGGCAAATAATATACTCAGTGCTTTTAACGATCATTTTATTGAATTTGTAAACGATGTTCATTGTGTTTTTCCCGATGATGCTGATATTTTATCAACTAAAAATGCGTTAACAACCATCAGAAAACTAAACCCAAAAATGATTGTTAAAATATGGAACTCTTTTATTGTTAACAAATATAAGAGCGAAATTGAAGCAGGAAATATTGATTTTTTTATTAATAAAGATTACTCGCAAGATGTATCAGTAACATCAAATTCGGATAAAATCATGGAATCTATTGACAGATTGCGTGAACCAATTAAAAATATGAGTGTAGAAAATCAAGCAAAGGTTATGAAGTATATTCAAAACCTAACTAAATTATCTCAATTATGTGAATAATAACAATTTAAATAAATTAAAAAATATATATTTGAATAAGTTTGATTTAAATATATATAATTTATAATTATAAATATGACAGAAGAAAGTAAATCAATTCCTGAAGAATTTACTAAGGTTATAAGAGATTTTGTTAACGATTTAAGAACAACATTCCCAGAATACGAGACATTTATTAGTAAATGGTGGAAGGATAAAGCGCACTATAATTATATTGATAATGAAGATGATAGAAACCAAGCATATGAAAAATCTGTAGCAAAGTCAACTAAATTATTGTTTGATTTTTGTCAGAAAAAGTTTCCACCAAGATTTTTTGATATTTTATACCAAAATGAAGACATGTTTAAACAAGATTCTGATATTGACACTGAGTTTTTACCAAATATTCACTTTAAAAATTTATGGCAATGCGACATATCTAAAAATACTCGTGATACAATTTGGAGATATCTTCAATTAATTATGTTTGCTATTATTGGCACAATTGAAAACAAAGCTGCTTTTGGAGATACCGCAAAAATGTTTGAAGCCATTAATGGTGACGAATTTAAGGGTAAATTACAAGAAACTTTGTCTCATATGCAAAACTTGTTTGATACAAGCGGAAATTTAGGGCAAGGAATGGGTTCAGGAATTAATATGGAGAATATGCCAGATGCCGACCAAATTCATGACCATATTACAGGTATGTTAGATGGTAAATTGGGACAATTGGCACGAGAAATTGCCGAAGAGGCTGCTTCAAATTTAAATGTTGATTTTGAAGATGCAACTGACATGAAAGACGTATTCCAAAAATTAATGAAAAATCCGACCAAGCTTATGGGATTGGTTAAAACAGTTGGAGATAAATTAGACGGCAAAATGAAATCAGGCGAACTTAAAGAATCTGAATTAATTGCTGAAGCTACTGAAATCATGAATAAAATGAAAAATATGCCCGGAATGGATAATATTCAAGCTATGTTAAGTAAAATGGGTATGGGTGGAATGGCAGGTATGGCTGGTTTGGGTGGAAAGGGTGGAAAAGTAAATATGGCCGCAATGGAAGCACAATTAAATAGTAAAATGAAAATGGCTAAAACTAAAGAAAGAATTATAGCAAAGGCTCAAGCAGCCGCAAAATTAAAAACGGAACAAGAAGCACAACACGCTCAACAAGCTCAACAAACACCAAAGTATTCTGAAGAAGAGTTGCTTAAATTATTTGATTCTGCTGAAAAAATAGAGAGAACACCAAGAGGTTCTAAACCTTCTAATGATGGTAAGAAAAAGAAGAAAGGAAAAAAATAAATTTAATAATTAATTTTTATAACAAAATTTATAAAAATTAAGTAATAGTTAATATATATATAATGACAATACAATTTTGGTCCAATGATCCCACGGTCTTATTTAATAAAGAATATATTTTAGAACTATGGCCTACAACAAATATGTGCTATGAACAAAAACTAAATTCTATAACAAGACTTGTTATCTTAATCACAATTTTAGGATATATTTTGACAATGTCTGAAAGAGTTTTACTTGTTGGAGGATTAACATTAGCTGTTGTTTTTGTACTATTTAACATGCGCAAACAAAAAATTACCAAAGAAATGTTAAATGAAGGATTTCATGTTCAAGGCAACGAAGTTACTGGAATGTTTGATAAAAAACCGGCTTCTTATGTTAATCCAGTTACTTTAGATTCAGTTTTGAAGTCAGAATTTAAGGAAGGAACAAAAAAGAATCCATTTAGCAATGTTTTATTAACTCAAATCAATGACGACCCTGAGAGAAAATCTGCTCCACCTTCTTTCAATGTGGATGTCGATGAAGACATAACAAAAAATATTAAGCGTGCTGTTCAAATGATGAACCCGGGTATTAAAAATACAAACAAACAATTATACGGTGATCTTTTTCAGGAATTCGAATTGGATCAATCAAATAGAGCATTTTTCAGCACAGCTAATACAAGAGTTGAAAACGACCAGAGTGCTTATGCTCAGTTCTTATTTGGAACAATGCCCAGTGCGAAAGAAAGTTCGCCCGAAGCTAATATGCAAAGGGTTGCCGATAATTACAGATATACACTTTATTAATAGCATTATTCGTAACAATTTACTTTTTCTTTTTACTGTTATAAACCCATATCTCATATTTATATCTTAACTTTTTTAGAAACTCAAAAATATTTAAATAATATATTAAAATATTATATAAATGGATAATTTTTTAGTTTTAGGTAATAGAGTCCCATATGAATATTTTTTAACAAAAGGAAAAGGAGAATCCAATGCTGGTTCTGCAGGTCTTCCATATGAAACTGGTTCATACGATGCTGCGTTAAATGATGCTGGAATACAAAATTCAAATGTAATTGAATACACAAGTGTTATTCCTGTTGGCGCAAAAGAAATAACAAAAGAAGAAGGATTGAAGAGAATAAATTGGGGTGAAGTTTTGGAAGTAATTAAAGCACAATCAAATGGTAAAAGAGGTGAACATATTAGCGCAGCAGTTATGACAACAACAATAGTAGACCCAAACGGTAAGTATCTTGGTGGATTTGCTTGTGAATATTCGGGTTCAGGAACAAGAAAAGAAGCAGAAGATAGTTTAATAATTTCTATTTCCGGTATGATAAAAAGACGCGGATACGGAAACATTAAGGGTGAAACAAAAATATATAAAGACAATATTACTGATACCGGTTATAAGATTCATCCAGGAAAAGTTTTTATTTATGATGATATTAAAGTTAATCAAGAACATGGTTCTGTTTTTTGCGCAATATGTTTTATTAGTTATAGATATCCACATCTATCAAATTCTCAAGATGTTTACGCTAATATAAATATTGACAAATCAATTGCTTTTGTAAAAAATAACAAAACAATGAAAAACAAAAGTAGAAAACATAGAAAAAAATAGATATTTAGAAACTCAAAACAATTAATAATTTGTTTAGTAAAAAAATAATGTATATTATAATTATATAAATGGCTAATGTCTCTAGTTATACCTTCCAAAACTTAAGTCGCATTGGACTTGATGAGTGTAATAAATCACAAACTGATATCCAAAATGTAGCATCTTGTAATTATCAAACACAAAATTATTTTGCTTCTGACTGCTCAATGAAAAATCCTATTGCTTTAGCAACCACTCAACCTGGTATTATGTATAATGGTGGCTACAATTCTGGTGCCGGTGGATGCAATATTGATGAATCATCTATGCTTCAAATTGGAACAATTCAAACCCACCCTAGATGCCGTATTGACTTATTTCAACGCCCTTTTGCTACTGTACCTTATTTAGGACGCGGATCAGTAAATCCTGTAATGGAAGCTCAAATACAACAAGGTGAGCAAATTGTTAACAAACGCAGTGTAAATAATTTAAGCGAAAAGAGTTACATTAAGTATCATCAAACTCCTCTTTTACCCGCCGTTCAAGAGAAAATTAAAAATTCTACTATTGAAAGTGATGCTGCTCAAGGTTGGATTCGTGGTGGCGTCCCTTCACGCGAATTAACACGCGATGCTGATTACAATAATAAGCATTCAACTTATCAATATGCTTAAATCTTTTATTTTAATAATATATGTACAAAAATATATATATTATTTTACCTTTATTATTAATAATAGTAGTAAATTTGTATTTAGTAACATTTTATTATAATGAAAATGTATTTATTCAGAAAATTATACAGGGTTGGAACAATAAAACAAATGGAGGAAATATTAGATTAGATAAAAATGGTCTATATAAAGATGACTATTATTTAAGTATATATAATTATCGAGATAATGATTCTCATATACATTTAATTAAAACATGTGATCAATCAGATTTTTTATGTTACATTATTAAAAAAGACGATAAATATTCTGAACTGTATGTTATAGATGAAAATAAAAATATTGATAATCTTGTTTATGAAATGATTGAAAATTATAACAATTTTGAGTGATATAATATAAAGATTTCTATTAATTTAAATTAATGTATAATACAAAAGTTATTTGCACATATAACACACCAGATGTATTCTCAGTAGATGATAATATTAATGAAGAAGAAAAGGGTTTCGTAAGAGATACTCTTTATAGACAAGAACTATTAAATATTTTAGGAATGGAAGATTTTAATGATTCAGAAATGGAGAAAACAATCCATGAACTATATAAAAAGGTAAGTGATCAACCATTTATTAAAGAATGTCTACTTAAATTATCTGGTCAATTTATGAGCATTGATTGCGAATTTGGATTAATGATTATGTTCTCTTATGATTATATGTATGTGTCACATATTTGTATAAGTGAATTTCTAGATACAGGTAGTATATCTGAAAAAAATATGTCAAAATTACGAAGTATTATATTTTAAGAAGTATTATTTTAAATTTTATTCTTTTACAGGTATATATAAATGGCTTCTACTCGTAATAGAAATACACCAGGTAATTATAATTTAGAACAAAGAGAATTCAAACAATCAGCAACTTATACACTTTATCCCAACTCGCAATATGGTGCGGCTTATAACACAAGACTGCCAGGTAACGGATTAATGCCTGCGCAAATACCTTGGAATAAATTATCTTATAATGCTGCCGATACAGAATCATTTTTGTTTGGAATTAATTCAACTAATTTAGTAAATCCCGCCCCATGTTTTGTTCCTGAAATTAATAAACTAGGTTCAGCAAATATATACGAAAAAGGTGTAACTTTTGTTCCGGAACCTTTAGTAATTGAAAAGAATCAACGTCCTTTTCCTGTTCCCAATTAAAAATTATAAAATAATTAAATAAAATTTTTAATAAAATAATTAATTTTTAAATTAATGCGTTAAATATTTAAATACATAAGTATTTAAAGATTTTGAATTAAAAATAGTATATAATGTCCACATTTTCAAGCAAAACCCAGGTATCTACACAAACTGACGGTAATGTTTTAACTATTAAAACAGTACAAATTGCTCCTTTTAGAACTTTAATGACAGCTCTCAAAGATATTCTTTTAGAAACAAACATTACTTTCGAACCCGACGGTATTCGTATTATTAATATGGATAAATCACATACCATTTTAGCTCACCTTTATTTAGCCGCACAAAATTTTGAATTCTATGAATGTAAAAAAGAAAAAATTATTATCGGCGTCAACATGTTTCATCTATTTAAGCTAATTAATTCAATTGACAATGATGACACACTTACTATTTATATTGAAAATTCAGATTATGTTGACGGAATTGTTTCTCATTTAGCATTAAAATTTGAAAATGGAGAGATTAAGCAATGTAAGACTCAAAAACTACGCCTTATTGAACCTGAGCCTGAAGAGCTTCAATATCCTGATGTCAAATTTTCTTCTATTATTAATCTTCCTTCTGCTGATTTCCAAAAGATTATTAGGGATCTTTCTTGTATTTCCGATAAGCTTGAAATTAAGTCTGTTGGTAACGAGCTTATCTTCAAATGCTCAGGACAATTTGCTTCAGCTGAAATTCATCGTGCTGAATCTGATGGTAGCATGGGCTTTATTTTGAAGCAAGATTCATCTAAAGTTATTCAAGGAGAATTCTCTCTTAAGAATTTGGGTTACTTCATTAAATGTACCAACTTGTGCCAACAAATTGAACTCTATCTGGAAAACGATTTGCCTCTTGTTGTGAAATATAATGTTGCTAGTCTTGGGGAGATAAAACTCTGCCTTTCTTCATTACCTTCTTCATAAGGTTACCATGTATCGTAACAAAATAGTTATATGTTATTAGGACATGTTTTTCAGTAACAAAATAGTTATAAAATAAATTTAATATGTTATTTATACATTTTATTATTAAATAATATATATATAATGTCAAGGAATTATAGCGATTATCTTAAAAATAAAAACTCATGTTGTATTCCTGGTCAACAAGGACTTAAAGGAGACAGAGGCCCTACTGGTGTTTACGGTCCCACTGGATCAATTGGATACACAGGTTATACTGGTTTTACAGGACCTACTGGTGTTTACGGTCCCACTGGACCCACTGGACCAATTGGATACACAGGTTATACTGGTGTTACAGGACCAACTGGTGTTACAGGACCAATCGGAATTCCAGGGACATCTGTAAGTACTGGAGCAACTGGTGTTACTGGAGCAACTGGTGTTACAGGATCAACAGGTTATACAGGTCCTACGGGTGTTACAGGACCAACAGGACCTACTGGTTTTACAGGTCCTACTGGTCCTACTGGTTTTACAGGTCCTACAGGTGTTACAGGACCAATCGGAATTCCAGGCACATCTGTAAGTACTGGAGCAACTGGTGATACAGGACCAACTGGTGTTACAGGACCAATCGGAATTCCAGGGACATCTGTAAGTACTGGATCAACTGGTGTTACAGGATCAACAGGTTATACAGGGTTACAAGGTCCTACTGGTGTTACAGGACCAACAGGAGTTACTGGTTTTACTGGATATACAGGTCCTTGTTGTACTGGTCCCACAGGGTTACAAGGAGCTACAGGAGTTACAGGAGCATCTGGAGGACCAGTAGGTCCAACGGGTTTACAAGGACCTACTGGTTCTGCATCTCCTCTATTAACCCCATTTAATATAAGTGTAACTGATCCAACTTCTTTCAAACAATCATTTAACTATAGTAAAACCGGAACAACAACTATTAATCAAAGTGGTGTAAATGCTGAATTAGATAATTGGACTACTATAGAACAAGTTTATACATTTGGACAAAGTATTCCAAATCAATGGGTTGCTGTGAATACTAAAAATGGTGCAGCACCTGGACCGACAACAAATACAATTGCTTACTCTGCTGATGGTATTACTTGGACCGGTCTTGGAACAAGTATTTTTAACCAGAATGGCGGTGGTGTAGCCTGGAATGGGAAATTATGGGTTGCTGTTGGGGCGGCAACAAATACAATCGCTACTTCAACTAATGGAATTAATTGGACAGGACTTGGAGCAACTATTACTGGTACTGGATATGGAGTGGCGTGGAATGGAAAACTATGGGTTATAACAAGTGCTATAACTGGTGGTATACCTACTACTATTACTACATCTACTGATGGAATTACTTGGATTCCTGCTTCTTCAATTTTTACCAGCACTGGATATGATGTAGCATGGAATGGACTAATGTGGGTTGCTGTAGGTGGAGGAACAAATTCAATTGCTTACTCATATGATGGTATTACTTGGAATGGTCTGGGCAATATTATTTTTTCAGGCAACGTTGGTAGAGGAATTGCTTGGAATGGGAAATTGTGGGTTGCTGTTGGTGGATTTGGAGGTGCAGGTGATAGTATCGGTTATTCTTATGACGGAATAATTTGGACAGGCGTTCCTACAAGTTCAAGTCTTATGCAAGCTGCGATTGCAGTAGCATGGAATGGAACATTATGGGTTATTGTAGGATATATTGGTTCTTCTGGAACAAGCACAATAGCTTATTCATATGATGGTATTACTTGGACTGGTCTTGGAACAAGTATATTTACCTTTTTTGGTTACGCTATTTCTTGGAATGGGTCAAAATGGGTTGCTATTGGAGAACCTAGTGCATCTAATATTAATTCAATTGCTTACTCAGCAGATGGTATTCATTGGACTGGTCTCGGTCAAAGTATTTTTTTTTCAGGCGCTTCCGGTGGTGGTGGTATTGGAGCTGGTGTAGCATTTAATAATAAACGTCAAAATACTATTGTTTTTCCACCAACACGTACAATTGCTGTTGGGAATGGAACAAATTCAATCGCTTACTCGTCTGATGGTATTGCTTGGACAGGAATTGGTTTAACTATTTTTACAACAGACGGGGCAAACGTGGCTTGGAATGGTTTAAGATGGGTTGCAGTTGGAAGAGGAACAAATTCAATTGCTTATTCATCTGATGGTATTACTTGGACAGGTATTGGTTTAACTATTTTTACATCTGGATATGGTATAGCTTGGAATGGAACATTATGGGTTGCCGTAGGACAAGGACCAAATACAATTGCTACTTCAACCGATGGTATTACTTGGACAGGTCAAGGAACAAGTGTTTTTACAACATCGGGATATGATGTGGCTTGGAATGGAACATTATGGGTTGCTGTAGGACAAGGAACAAATACAATTGCTACTTCAACCGATGGTATTACTTGGACAGGTCAAGGATCAACTATTTTTACAACATTGGGATATGGCGTGGCTTGGAATGGAATAAGATGGGTTGCTGTAGGACAAGGAACAGATACAATTGCTTATTCTCCAGATGGTATTAATTGGACAGGAATAGGTTCAACTATTTTTACAACCAATGGTAGAGGCGTGGCTTGGAATGGAACATTATGGGTTGCTGTCGGTTCCGGAACAAATACAATTGCTTATTCGCTAGATGGAATCACTTGGACTGGAATTGGTTCAACTATTTTTACAGCAAACGGGTCAAACGTGGCTTGGAATGGTTTAAGATGGGTTGCAGTTGGAAGAGGAACAAATACAATTGCTTATTCATCAGATGGTATTAATTGGACAGGCATTGGTTCAACTATTTTTACAGGAGCCGGAATTGGTGTGGCTTGGAACGATGCTGAAGGTTATGTTAATATGTCAACTTCAATTACACTAAATAAATATGGAAGTGGATTAAGTAATAAAATTGATGTAGTTAGTGATTCATATTATAATCAAGGATTCACTAATTTTTCACTATCTATAGAATCATGATAATCATGGTTAAACTTATGAAATCGTCATTTTATGTATTTAGAAAAGTGTATTATATATGGTTATTAAAGTGATATTAACTGAGACATATCGATATATTTTAATAATAAAATAAATGAATAGTTTTGGAACTCAAACTGAAAATTTATACATTTAATTATGTTTAAAAATATTTATACATTTTATTATTAAATAATATATATATATAATGTCAAGATATTATGGAAATTATAGTCAATATTTAGGCGCACAAAAATGTTGTAATTTAAAAACACAAGGTCCTCCTGGTCCTCCTGGTCCAACAGGCCCATCATCTATAGGTCAAATTGGCAAAACAGGAGCAACAGGAGCAACTGGCATTCCAGGGACGGCGGTAAATACAGGAGCAACTGGTCCTACAGGTTTTACAGGACCAACTGGTTTTACAGGACCTACTGGTTTTACAGGTTCAACAGGTTTTACAGGATCAATAGGTTTTACAGGAGATACAGGACCTACTGGTTTTACAGGAGATACAGGACCTACAGGTTTTACAGGAGATACAGGACCTACTGGCGCACAAGGTAATACAGGAGATACAGGACCTACAGGTTTTACAGGACCTACTGGACCTACGGGCGCACAAGGAATTCCAGGGACGGCGACCTTCACAGGAGCAACAGGACCCACTGGATCTATACTTTCCGCAAATACTGGCGGACAATATTTAATTTGGGGCGCAACAGCAAATACATGGGTTATAGGATCAGATCCTGCCTATTTAGGATCTTCTAATGTCAATTTGGGAACAAACTCTATGACCAATATGCCTGCAAACGCGAATACAAATAATACTGCAATTGGGTTTAACACAATGACATTTACAAATACAGGAACTCAAAATACAGCGGTTGGCTCCAATGCGTTATTTAATAATACTACTGGTTTTAATAACACCGCAGTAGGATATAATTCAATGACGGCTAGTGTTGGAGCAACTGGAAATACGGCGTTTGGTTCCAATTCTCTTGTTAGCAACACAACAGGAAGTAGTAATGTGGCAATAGGTGATTCTGCTTTAGAGTTTTCGGTTACTTCACCAGGCCTTGTAGCCGTTGGTTTTCAAGCAATGCAAGGATATACTGGTACAATAGGAAATCAAACCGCCGTCGGTTACCAAGCGTTGAAATACAATAATAATACGGCCATTCCTACAACTGTAGACGCTGTAAATAATACTGCGGTGGGATATCAAGCAGGATTAAATATAAATGGCTCCAATAATACTGCAGTTGGGAAAAATGCATTATCATCTGCTAATGGTGCTGTTAATAATGGGAGCAACAATACAGGTCTCGGTCATTTTGCGCTTACTGCTAATAACGCTAGCAACAATACAGCAGTAGGATATCAGGCTTTAAGAACAAATACAACTGGTACCAATAATACAGCCGTTGGATCTAATGCATTATTTTCAAATGTTGGAGGTGGTGTACAAAATATAGCAATTGGTTCCCATGCGTTATATTCTAATACCAGTGGAACAAATAATGTTGCTATTGGATCTACTGGACCGACTGGTGGTGCTAGTTTGTATTCAAATACAACTGGATCACGAAATGTCGGTGTAGGCGTGGGCACATTGGCTGCAAATACAACGGTATCTAATTTAACTGCTGTAGGTTATGGTGCGTTGCAGTCAAATACAACTGGTACACAAAATACTGCCGTAGGTTATCAAGCATTACGGTTAAATACAGTAGGTACCGATAATACTGCTATAGGATATAATTCATTACAAGGGTTAACTGGAACAAATACTAATAATAACACTGCAGTTGGTTCTGGAGCACTTTCTGCAAATAGTTATACTGCGCAGTTTAATACTGCTGTTGGTTATCTAGCATTGAGTAAAGTTGCATCAGGCACTAATAATACTGCAATTGGTGCTAATGCACTACTTAATTATGATACTCTTGGAATTGGAGGAAATACTGCAGTAGGGTCAGGAACTTTACGATCGTGTACAAGTGGCATAAATAATACCGCAGTTGGGTATAATATAGGATTTTTACTATCAACTGGTGAAAAAAATACTTTAATAGGTTCGGGCGCTGGTGGGGGATTAATAACCACTCAATCAAATTTGACGATGATTGGTTATCAAGCTGGATCAAATATAAATAATACTCTAGCTACCAATGTAATTTGTATTGGTTCAAATTCACAACCAACATCCAATTCAGTGCAAAATGAAGTAGTAATTGGAGATGGAAATATTTCTAGTTTATTTTGTAGACAAGTTCTTTGGATACAAAGTAATAGTGGTGTTGGAGGAAATAAACAAAATACATTAATCGGTGGTGCAGTTGGCAACCCTTCAAATGGTGACAATACTGTTATTGGTTATGTTGCAGGAACAAATCTGGGTGCTGCTGCTGGCAATACTATAGTTGGTGCTGCTGCTGGACAACTACTTACTACGGGAAACTTTAATGTATTCGTTGGTTCTAACGCTGGTAAAGCCCAAATAACAACAACAAGTAATAATACTTTTATTGGATATCAAGCTGGTACAGCTGTAACATCTGGCGCAAACAATACTTGCTTAGGTTATCAAGCTGGTTCAACTTTGACAACTGGTTCAAATAATATAGTTATAGGCAGCCAGGCAGCCACAAGTTCAGTAAGTATATCAAATCAAATAGTATTAGGCAACACAGCCATTACAAGTATTAAATGTAGAGTTCTTTCAGTGCTAGATGACACAACCACCACTGTTAGAAATGTCTTAATTGGGAGTGGAGTTGGTCAACCAACACAAGCAGGTAATGTCTTTATCGGGTTTAATACTGGAGCAGCTGTAACAATTGGCGGGCAAAATACTATGGTTGGTCAATTTGCGGGTAATCTTCTTACAACTGGTAATGATAATACTTTTATTGGTTACCAGACTGGAATTGCCCAGTCTGGAGGAACAACCAAAAACACCTTGATTGGAAGTCTGGCTGGTTCAACTTTAACAACTGGTGAAAATGTTACATGTCTTGGATATTTGGCAGCCCCAAGTGTAATAACTGTGTCAAATGAAATAACATTGGGTAATTCTAGTATAGCTACTTTAAGATGTCAGGTTACTAGTATAACCGCATTATCGGATTCTAGAGACAAAGCAGATGTTGCGGATCTTGCGTCTGGATTAAATATCATAGAACAGCTTAAACCAGTTACATTTAAATGGGATAAACGCGAATGGTATGATGATGGTATTACAGATGGAACTAAAAAAGAAGAGAAACTTAGAGTTGGATTTTTAGCACAAGACTTGAAAAAATTACAGGAAGATAATGGATGTGAGTATTTGAATTTGGTATATGAAACCAATCCTGATAAATTAGAGGCCACTTATGGAAACTTATTAATGCCTTTGATAAAAGCAGTCCAAGAATTAAGCCAACAAGTAAAGGACCTCAAAACAACTGTAACTGAACAACAAGCAACAATTGATTCATTATTGAATAAATAAATTTGACTATTGACTACTATCAATATCACAAACAAATAAAAACATGGCATTTACATCTGCCGGAAACACAATAATTTGAGGTCCAAAGCTCCGACGACAAAGTATTTAGCTTTGATAATTAATGAAATCGTATATAAGATACCATTGTATACTTAATAAGTTAACTAAATTAAATTATACCATGAATTATGTTCGAATTTATATATTTTATTATTTAATAATATATATAATGTCAAGTTATTATGGAAATTATAGTCAATATTTAGGCGCCCAACGATGTTGTAATTTAAAAACACAGGGTCCTCCTGGTCCTCAAGGTCCTCCTGGTCCAGCAGCTGTTGGTCCAGTTGGTACAGGTCCAACTGGTACTGGAGGAGCAACCGGCATACAAGGAGATACTGGTCCTACAGGATTAAAAGGAGATACTGGTCCTACAGGATTAAAAGGAGATACTGGTCCTACAGGATTAAAAGGAGATACTGGTCCTACAGGATTAAAAGGAGATACAGGTCCTACAGGATTAAAAGGAGATACAGGTCCTACTGGATTAAAAGGAGATACTGGTTTTACTGGACCTACTGGATCTACTGGACCTACAGGATTAAAAGGAGATACTGGTCCTACAGGATTAAAAGGAGATACAGGACCTACAGGATTAAAAGGAGATACTGGTCCTACAGGATTAAAAGGAGATACAGGACCTACAGGATTAAAAGGAGATACAGGTCCTACAGGATTAAAAGGAGATACTGGAGTTACAGGGTTACAAGGAAATACAGGTACTACAGGTAACACAGGCCCCACAGGGTTACAAGGCAATTCAGGTGTTAGTTCAGGATTAATATTGTATATGAACTATAGTCAAACTACTAATCCTTTAATTACTGATTTGTCAAATGGAACTCTTCCATCCGGTATTATAACCCCGACCGGCCCTCAAACAATCGCACCGCCACCAGCAAACTCAACAAAAATTAGATTATTGTCCTTAACACCTAACTCGGCAGGGCAAACCGATATTACAACAAGGATTGATTCAGTAACTCCAACACAAGAATGGTTAGCTCAATTTGCGATTTATCTATCAGACTTACCTGGTCAAACCTTTATACCTCCTGGAATATGGGATATGAATATTTTTGCTGATGCGAATGATGCGGGTTCAATTGACCAAATTGGATTACAATTTCACTTATACGGCGTAACAGTTACGGCAGGTGCTATAGTAGGCTCACCAACAGAAATTGGATTGGGTTCTTCTATAGAATACCTAACTAATACCTCTATTAATCTATACACATTGTCTCTTATTATTCCAACAAACATAGACTTGTCGAGTTATAATGCTTTATATATAATAGTAACTGGCGTAAATAGAACAAGTACTAATAGAACAGTAAACATATTTTTTGAAAGCGCCCCAACATATTCGCATATTCACACTTCATTTGGTGTATTAGGTTATACAGGTCCCACGGGGTTACAAGGTATTACAGGTTTTACAGGACCAACAGGGTTACAAGGTTTTACAGGACCAACAGGGTTACAAGGTTTTACAGGTTTTACAGGACCTACAGGGTTACAAGGTATTACAGGTTTTACAGGACCAACAGGGTTACAAGGTTTTACAGGACCAACAGGGTTACGAGGTTTTACAGGTTTTACAGGACCAACAGGGTCTGGAGGGGCACAAGTAATTTATGCTGTATCAACTCCATATAATGTGGCGGCTGGCAACAATAATGACCAATTAATTATTATAGATGACTTAACACCTGTGCCACCAGAATATTATCAACTTGGAGCAAACGGAGCAAATAGTACAGTGTATACTGTAGAAACTGATAATACAAATAGTGGTTTGTATATCGGTGGAACATTTACTAGTATAAATGGATCTGCTGTTAATTTAGTTGCTAAAACAAACACAAGCGGCACTGTTACCGATACATTAAACAATGGAATTGCTAATGCTGGTTCAAGCTATGTTCAAGCATTAGAATATAATCAATATACAGCCCCTGATGAATTATATGCCGGCGGTTCTTTTACATATTCTCAAACAGGAACCCTATTGAATAATATTGGAAAATATGATACTGTTAGTTGGAAAGGTATGGGAAATGCTCCTTTCCCAGGATTAAATAATATTGTTAATACCATTCATCTTGATACAACCCTTGGACATGTGTATGTTGGCGGTCAGTTTACACAGGATTCAAATTCAAATGATATGAAATATATTACAGATTATACTTCTGGTTTATCCAATTTTTTTAAACCAGTACAAGATACAGATATTACACCATATGGCGTGACTGGCACTGTTTACGCAGTTGAAACAGACGGAACATATATTTATGTAGGA
>Ga0114978_10000698_pt1 | contig 28375 bp, 62 predicted proteins | sample S_140212_EF_Meta_FD_87027 | JGI IMG/M metagenome (GOLD analysis project Ga0114978, IMG submission 87027) | Freshwater microbial communities from Lake Simoncouche, Canada to study carbon cycling - S_140212_EF_MetaG | ecosystem: Environmental > Aquatic > Freshwater > Lake | place: Lake...
AATGGACCTAAAACTCCACCAAGACCTTTTGCTGCTGCGTATCCAGCACCAGTTTTTATTGCAGTCATCATAACTATTTTAGGAACCATAGTTTTTATTGCACCAACAATTGCACCTCCCGCTTTTGTAACTAAAACATCACCTGCAATTTTACCTGTCCCTGCAATTTTACCTTGGAATATTTGTCCTAAAGTATCGCCATTTCCATGAGGGTTGTTTACAATGTCAGTAAGTGCAGCTTTTGCACCAGCTGAATCAGGAAATAAACCACCTTTTGCAGTTAAAAGATCTACCCCCTTTTCTGGGTTTCCACCTCCTAATTTTGATAAAACTTTAATTAAATCTTCTGGTTTTGAATTTGCACCTAAATTACTACCCATTGTAGCATTTAATGTTTGTGTCATTCCTTGGCCCGGTTGTACCGATCCTAAAACTTTAGTTGTATCTTGAGATACCCAATCTGTAACTGGAATTTGAGATTTTGTTGCAAATAAACCTTTGAACCAATCAGTATGAGTTAACCAACCAAAGGCTCCAAGTGCTGTTCCAATTCCAAGTAATGTTAAAGGAGCTTTATTACTTTTATAAACTTTTTCTGTTTCTGTTTCTTTTGTTCCAGTTAATGGACCTTTTGCTGCTTCAAATAATATAAATTGATTTTCTTGATAATATTTTTCATCATTTTCATTGAACATTCTATATGCAGAAGCTAAATCATAATCAATTTTCTTCTGAACATACATTCTCAATGATTTAATAATATTGTTCGCTTTTTTCGGTGTTAAATATCCTTTTGAATCAGGTGATAATTTTGTTGCTGCAACAACACTTTCATAAACTCTACCAATCGCTTCAACACCTGCAATAAATTGTTCTTTATTTTTTACATTAGGAAATCCGGGAAATTGTGTTTTTAATGTCTTATCTAAATCTAAGATCATTTTATTACCTTTTTTCTTTAGTTCAGAATCAATTTGAGTTTGAGCAGCAGCTTTTGCCTTTGACTGGCCAAGATATTTTCCACCAGCAGTAATAGTACCTAATTTACCTAAACCATATTTAGTTGATGTTGCTAGATTAGATAAACCAGTTTTAGTTTTATTAGCTAAATTTGATAAACCTGACTTAATTTTATCCCAAAGACCCTCATTTAACATTTTTTCTGCTTCTTCTTTGGATTTAGCTATGTTATTTTCCAATAAGTAAGAAACCACGTTATTTTTTAATTGAGATTCGTTTAATAATTTATTTTCCATTTAGATTAATTTATATCAGATAAATAGTATAAAATCTTAAAAATCTATCTATTTATTTAAAAAAAAATACCCGTAAATGTTAAGAGAATTAGTAAGAAAAATATTGATTAATGAGGTTTTTGACAATCTTTTAATGGAAGGTCCAGAAGAAATTCAAAAAATAAAGGACACTTATTATCCAGATTTAAAATTAAAAGCAGGAGTAGTAGATTCAATATACAATGCATTAAAAGCCAATCAAGTGCTTAAAAAAAGTTATATAAATTGGATTTTATTATTAATTAAAAACAGAGTTCCTAGAGTTGTTGAAGATTTGGATACAATTGCTAAGAATTTAAAGGTATTTAACGCTAAATCTTCTCAAATTGCTGCAGATGGTGTACCAACAATGCTTTATAAGCAAAATGGTGATTTATTATATTCTAGCCAGCAAGATCTTTATGATGTGGTGGCAAAATACGCTAAAACACAAGAAGGGGTAGAAAAGAATTTAATTAAGAAAGGAGAATATTTAGTATCTAAAGGAGAAGCAACTAAAATTTATGAGGATTCTAATTGTGTTGTATTTACACCAAACACATACGATGCATCAAAAGAATTAGCTTGTTTAACGCAATGGTGTACAAGATTTCCTGATATGTATAAAAATTATTCAAGCCAAGGTCCTTTGTATATTATTTTAGATAAAAACAAATTAGATACAGAGGATAAAAATAGAATGATTCAATTTCATATTCCTTCAAAACAATTTAAAGATGTCAATGACAGAGAAGTTCCAAATAGAAGGGATTTTATGAATAATTTAAAAGGATTGTTTGATACGATGTTTCCATCTGCAGTTCAAGAATTTAAATTAGTGCAAGATGGTAAAAAAGATAAAGATGATTTAACAGCATCTGCTAAAGAATCAAGATATATTATGCCTTCAGAATATTGGGATGAATTAGATATTCCTTGTGATGAAATACAAGAAAAAATAGCTAGTGAATTGGGTGTTGATTGTAAAGACGTTGAAGAGGGTGATTATGGTTATAATGTTGATGATAAAGTTTATAGAGTAGAATCAGTTGATGATGCTAAAGAATATGCAGCAGATTCAATGTTAAATTCAGGGTTAGACGATCAATGGTTTATCGATCATATTTTGCCATCATATGATTGGACTAATGTTTTTCCAGAAAAAAATACAGATGTTTCAAGGGAAGTTGAAAACGAATTTGGAGATGACTGGAAAAACGTTTATGAAATTTTCAAGAGTGATCTTGAGGAAAATAAAGAATATTCTGAAGAAGAAATAGAAGAAGGAGATTATTTGAGTGATATAACCTATAATATGTTTATTGATGCTTTAGAATCTCGTATTGGAGATAATCCAGTAAAATATTATGTAGATGAAATGGGTATGCGAATAAGCAATTTAAATTTTGTTGATTTAGATGAAGCGGCAAAAAAATATTTTGAAGACTGTTACGATGATTGTTTGGGAAATTGGGTCAGTAGCTATGATGGAAGAGCTTATTATTTTGATATAGATGGTGTAGAACACATCATGTACAGAACAGATTAAAAATTTATTTTTTCTGTATAGCGATTATTTTCCTTAAAAAATGCTTTACTTGCTTATCATCAATTTTTACCCAAATTTGATTTCCTATTAGTTGAATTCTATTTGTAATAAACCAATTATAAACTGTTGGATTTCTTCCGATAAAAGCTAAATTATCATTTGATACTGAATCTAACATTTCAGCATCTGGCATTTGATTGAAAGGAGTCATAAAGTTCTCCTTGATCAATTCTCTAATTAATTCCCTTATTTTATTTACATCAGACATCAATAATAAATAGCATCTATTTTATTTTTACCTTTAATATATTTTAAGTGAGGAATCTTTGATTTCACATCTAGGCCATTACGAGTATCCAATTCATAAATGGTTCCAATTTCTGTACTCTTAAATTTTATTACTTTAAGATTGATTTCAGGAATATCTTCATTGATACTAATTGTTATTGGTTCTAATAATAGAGCTTGTAAAACGTAATCTCCAATATTAATTGGCTCTCCACTTGTATAATTTTTTGAACCAAGACGGTCATAAATTTCTTGAGTAACTGGTTTTACTTCACTCATTAATTTTGATAACCAGTCCGGAATCATTTCGTTTAATATTTTGTCCATTTTATTTTTTATTAAATTATTAAATCATCAACTGATATACTGTGGTGATTGTACAATTCCATTAATTCTTCAAATATAATGTCCAAAGCTTCATATTTGTCAATTTCTTCTTTGCGCTCCAGAATGTTCTCACATCTTTTTTTGATATTATATTGAATTTCCCATAAAGTAATAGCCATGTCTTGAGATTTAACGCATCTCATATGTGCTCTTATGTCATCCGGTTCATTTAGATCAAATTCTAATGTTGCTTTCATAATTTAAAGTTTTAATTAATCGTAAAATTACAAAAAAAAGGAGGAATTTCAAAATTCCCCCCTTCTTCTTTTAAAAGAATGTTTTTTACAGACCTTGATCCAATCTATTGATCATTTCCTGAACAAATAAAATTCCCTTTATGATTTCAATTTTATCAGAGTATGGAATAATCTCATTAAGGTTTTCATTAACTGTTTCGTTATAGTTCTTTGTCCTTTCTGTTACTTTTGTTCTTTTGATTGAAGTGTATTTACTTCTAGGAATGTCAATTTGTTTCACTCCGTTTGCTTGCCCTTTAATGTTAAAAGATGCATAAGGCAAAATGTTGTTCAAGGATTGAACTTGTTGCAAATAGATTTTGGTTAATTCTAATTTGTTCATTTGGACAAGTGTATCTTCTGAATACACATAGCGAGTATTCTGATCTTTTACAAGATGAGAAACTGAACCAAAATTTGATGTTTGACCGAATGATGCAATTGAAATTGTGATCATGGCCACGATTGCTAAGAATTGTTTTTTCATTTGATTAAGAGGTTTTGTCATTTAGAAATTATTAATTGTTGTTAGAAGTATTTATGTTATTGTAAGAAAGTTTTGGAACAAACTGCATTGTTGGATTTTCATTTATGGTTATTAATTCAACTTTGTTATCTAAATCTTCCCAAGAATCTTCATCTATTTTAATAAAAATTTTATCAACCATATGAACTAAAGATTTTAATTTACTTTTATTGGTAATTGTAATTTCATACATGTAACACTTATCATATTTAAAGTACCATCTTTTTACATAATTTTTAGTAGAAAAAAAGAATATTTTTTCGTTTTTATTATCTAATTTTTGAGTGTATTCAATTTCGTTCAAATCTAAAAGTTCTTTTAATTGTTCTTGAGAACAAAAATTGCAAATTTGAGCTTTTGCACTATAATTGAGTGAAATAAGTATAATAATTAAAATTTTTGCGTATCTCATGTGGCTAATTTAACAATTTAAACGCAAAGTTTTTGAAAAAGTTACATGTTTTGATTAAAAATCAATATCTAACTGCAAAGTAAGCCATCTTATGTTATTTTTACGAATAGGATATGTCGGTTTTCCGACTGCTACAACATTGTTTCCAGAATCAAGAACAGCTATTTCTGTTATATAAGTATTTGTATCTAATTCGGGATCAAATGTAGAATTATCAGACCCGTTTAATTCAGAATCATCTATAAAAGCTTGAATTGTTGTTTTGTAAATTGTGGCTGCTATACCTATTTTTATTGTTCCATAAACAAAACATTCATCACCAAAATTTAAAAAACTTTGATTGGCAGTTAAGCCTGAATTAATAGTATAAGTAGATCCAGAAAGATAATCTTCTTCAGAAATTATAAATTCATATAAATTAAAATTCCTAGCATCAATTGTATTTAGACCATAATCAGAAGCTCTATAAACTCCATTTCCTCCTAAAGTTTTATTTGAAACTCTTACCCAATCTGTATATGGCACATTACCAACTTGATAATTTCTTGATGTCGGTTGCCTATTCACTAATAGTTGGACTGTGTTAGCATTCCATCCTGTTCCATAATTGACTGCAGATAGTTCTGCATCATCTCTCATATATGGAAATGAATTTGGATTTGGAAATTTTAATTTTAAGAATTGCTTATTACCATCAAAATCTCTATTTCCTATAATTTTTTTAATATAACCACAAGGTAATGACGGAGCATTTCCAATACTTAACCCTGATGAATAAGGTTCATTTTCCGCTATGTAAGTTATAAAATAATCATAACCATCATCAATCAATCCTGTTGCAGTATATCCAGAAACTGTGGATGCTGAATAAGCATAAGCTGGGTATAGTCCAGTTTGAGGTGTTTGACTTAAACTCACATCAAAATCCGGTAAAGTATAATTTCTATTTGATTTATATGTTAATGCTGTTAATAGTTCTTGATCAGTAATGACTATTAATTGTAATTTATGATAAACCCTACCAACAGAAAAAGATTTACCATCTCTACCATCTAACAATTCTTTATAAGTACTTTTTGTTATTGGGTCATATCTTGTACTTCCTGTTGAATCAGATAAGTATAAGCCCCAAGTTGTGCCGTCTGCATTTAAAGAGGTAAACGGGCTACTTGTATTGTTGTTATAATAAGTATTTAAGTTGTGATGCCACATAATACCCGGTAAGTTCATTTCAAACGTACCTTCAACAAATTGTTCTGCATATGTGTTTCCTGTATATTTATTGGTATAATGTATTACTCCAAAAACAGGAAGTTCATCTTTGAAACCAAAATAATGTTTTGTTCCATTATATTCAATTGATCCATATGTTGTATAACCAGAAACTTTATTTCCTACGCTAAGCTCACTTCCCATAACAGTGTAAGTTCTTACAATGTTCATGTTCCAAACTCCGGGATCAGTAGTTTTGCCAGAACCATAATATGATTCAATCATATTATCTCTGAAAAATTGACATGTTAAGCTTGGACCTGTATCAAAATCAGGAATAGGTCTATCTACTAAATAAACTGAACCCGCTGTAACTGCTGAAATTATTTTATAAAATGTTAAAACACAAGGATCATTTTGTGGCATTGTTGTGGGGTTATAAGATCCTGAATAGTCAGGAGAAACCCAAGGTATTGCAACCACATCATTGACAACGGGTGAATAACCACCACCAGCAAATGTTATTTTATTTGTTCCCCAATTTGAAGAGTTGGAATTATAAGCTAAAGTTTTTGTTCCTTTAACAAAACTTGATATAGTGGTGCTTGAACTTGAGCCAGTAATTGTAATTTTTTCAGTTCCTACTTTAAAGTTTGTTTGGGTTATTATTTGTGTAGGAAATGAAAAACCTTCAGGGTTGTTAGGTTCTGCACCTAAACTATTTGATACATTTGAATCGTAATTTGATGCATTTGCATCTGGATAAAAGCTTGAAATATCTAAAATTCTATTATTAAGTATATTGTATTTCCCATCTCTGTCAATAGAATAATCTATTTCTCTATCAGAAATAATAATTTTATTGAAATCTATTGTTCCAGTAGAAGCTAATCTTCTACCTTGATCAGTAAATTTTATATTTAAAAAAGTAAATGGTTCAGGCTGTATAAATGGCATTATGTTATATTTCTTCTACAACATAAATATAATGCGTTTATTTTTTTTATGAATAATTCAATCCCACCAAGCCTCTATTTTTTGAGCAAGAACTAAAAAAAGAACTTTTATTGCTTTTTGATGTCTTTTTTGGGCCATAAAAGTACATAATGTGCTTCTGCTTTCTTGATTAGTGACATAATCAGAAAGGTCTTCACCATTAAGTTTCTTAAAAAATTTAATGGTTTTATCTCTATCTAAAGGATATTTATCAATATAATCAATTAAATTATCCCTGTGATATTCCCTCTCCATTCTGTATAATTTTTGACTTGAGGTATTTGACATTATTTTATCATAATCAGGGTCATTTTCTTTAGTGATTTCTACAAAATGATGTTCAATATCTTCATATTCAAAATGTTCTGTTTCATAGTAACTTCCCTGAATCCTTTCAATTAAATTCAAACAAACAGTCATCCAGTGATTACTTTGTTCAACATTTGTATGTCTGTTGTTTTTAACAAGATAATCTCTTTGTTGATGTATTTTCTTTTTTAATATTTCAAAAATGAAAGAATCATCATAATCTCTATCTTTCCACAATATGGGAATCCATTTGAATAATTTTACAATAAAAATAAAAAAATATTTTATCCAGTTTTTTATAGAAAAATAAGGATCAAAGAAATAATTTTCTAACCATTGTGGATGTTCTTCATCTTTATATTTATCTTTTAAATGATATAACCAAACTATAGGGTCATATGATTTCCTATCCCATGCACTATCTTTTGGCATTGGATGTTTTTGATAGGTTTTTATTTCTTCAAACATAAAATTATTCATAAATAATATTATTCATAAATAATATTAAAAATTTCTGCAATCGGAGTTAATCTTTTTATTTCTAAATTGTAGCAATCAGATTTTACAATGAAATCATTGGATCCGTCCATTTGTCCCTTTCTCATAAATCTAGCCTCTTGGTAGAATCTTTCCTTTGAAATAAATCCTAATATCCAACCTGTTGAGAAATCATCTAATATCCTTGTAAAAATATAAAAATCACATTTTTGATTTGGGTTGAAATCTGCAACTGAACAATCATAATGAGTTCTTGGAACTACAGTAGTTTGTTTTGATTTAACATCAAATTTTAATCCGTCTTTTATAATATCATAATCATAAGTGTTCTCAATCACACCATTGATATAATCATTAACTATTTCCTCACCTAAAAAACCTGCATAATTACCAGACCCATTCAAAATTGAATTATTCAATGATCCCATTTCTTCAGCTTTCTCTTGGGATCTTTGACGCATCAAATCTGTAATTTTAACTTCTAAAATCATTTTACTAAAGATACAAAAAAAATAAAACCAATAAATAATTATACTGGTTTTATTTAAAAATTAAATTTTTTTATAATTAAAGCTCCGCTTCAAAGTAACATTGACCTGTTTCTTTTAATAACTTCTATCGTATCGTTCACAATTTAATTTTTTCCATAAGCTGTCAAAAAAAACTTCAACATCTTTTATTGTATTTACTTTGTGACCATATTGATTTTCTGAGAAATACCAACCTACTGTTTCAAAATTAAATGATCTTCCATCTTTCAAATCAAATTGACCATGAAAGGCCCAAGACTTATGATAGTGAAAGTTTTGAACGTGCTCCGGATAAATGGACCAATCATATTCATAACACGTTATAAAATATTTTATCCCATAACGATCTTTGAATTTTTTTTGATAACCTTTTTTTGAACTTATAACAATAGAATTTGGAGTGAATTCATTATATCCAGATTCCAACATTTGTTTAACTATCGTTTCATGGATAGATTCTTGTTTTATTATTTTTTCCATATGTAAATAAATTTTTGTTTTACGAAAATAATAAAAAAAACCGAACTCATAATGAGTCGGCTTTTTTCATAGTTAAAATTTAAATCCACGTTTTAACTTCGTATGCTTCATAATCGTAAAGGTTGCTGGAATAATGTGCCATTCCCTCACTAACACCATATTCAATTTCTCTTCCTGTAGTTAAGTTCTTGCTTTTCCAAGACCAGTAACCCTCATCATCCCGAATAGGTAATGTGATGACTTCACATTTAACACCCATTCCATATTGAAATTCGTAGTGTATATCGCCTACTTTAATATTTTCGACAATCACATTTCCTTTAGTTCTTGTTGTCATAATATCTTTTTTATTTATTCAAATTCAATAATACTCCACTGCTGTTACCTAACATGGTTGAAGGATAAGCACCATTCCACTTTTGAATACGCATATATTCGTTGTATTCAGGTGTCAATTGTTTTTGTAATTTAGAAATTGCTTCTGCTTGTCCTGCGGCACGAATTACAGCTTCGGCACTATCTCCACGAGCAGCAGCAACTTTTTTGTTTGCCTCATTGATAGAAAGTTCTAATTGTTGTTTAGAAGTTTCAGCGTTTTGTTTTGCAATAATCTTTTGATTGATCGCATTTGCTAAAGCTTTATCAACTGGTCTCGGCATAGAAATAATATTGAAACCGTCAAGAATAAATCCTTCATCATTAAATCTTTTTGATAAATCAGCACGAACAGATGTTTCATAATTCGGCAAATTATTAAGCATACTATCTACAGTCATATGACCTGAAATATCTTGCATAGAACCTCTAACGATATTACGAAGGAATGTACTTGTTATAGCATCAAGATCTTCTATTTTATATTTCATATAAATTTTAGAAGCCTTATCAGGCATTACACGATAATTTACCCCGACATCAACTTTAAATCCTGAACCACCCATACAGTTAATTGTAATGTGTTCATTTTCTTGTGAACCCTCTTGTGAACCTTCACTCCATACAACATGTTGCATAGTGGTTGGAATTGTTACAATATAAGATTGTCCCGGCATAAAAAATTGCCATCCAGTCAAAAGTGGAAGAGAGTCTACTCCACGATAATCTCCTGAATTACTAACACGGAAACCTGCTTCTGTTGGATTAATACGAGTACAAGAACTCATAGTTGAGATTGCAAATGCTGCAACCGCAAACATCATAATTGTTTTTTTCATTTTTTTAATTGTTATATATCTTTTTGAATATTACGTAGTTTATCATTCCTAATGCTACAGCACCAAGAAGAGAAAGAGCTTCTCCAATGGTTGAACCACAACCAAGTGCAGGGATCAGAAATTGAGTTATTAAAATAAAATCAATCATCCCAGTTAATAATGTTATAATTATTTTTTTCATATCACAAATATAAATTATAATTTATAATAAACCAAATTATTTATTCTCCTTTACAATCTCAATTAACTTGACCAAACAAGCAAGTTCTGCTTCTTCGTATTTCATTAAACCACCATTTATGGGTGTGTTAGTAGTTAATCTAAAGTCTTTAATTTGAAACTCATACTCATCATAATACGGATAAATTCCATTATGTAGATTATACTTCTCTCTAAAGAATTTAAATACCTGTGAGAAGAATGGTGCTGGAATTATTTTACCTTCTCTAATAGAATCTTTATCATAAACTCTGGTTTGATCATGTTCAGAATAAACCGCATAACATGATTCATTAAAACCTAATTCTTCGTAAAGAATTAATGACTGTTTGTAAGGGACGAAATCACTCATATTTTATTTATCATTAAATGTTTCAAATAATGGATTTGATAATTCCTTAAATCCATTTTCTTTATCATCATACATAAAAGCCAGTGTTACAATACATTGACGAATAACTTCCATGTTACCTTCAATATCATAAGTTTCTACTGTTGAAGTGGTTTTATCTTCTGATAATCCTTTGTTTAATTTTCTGGTGAGTGCGTTATAGTTACTCAATAACTGCAATCTCAAACCGTCCATTGATACTTCCATAGTGTTTTTGTTAAATTTAAACGGACTTTTTCAATTAAAGTTACATATTTATTTAAAAAAGACTCAAAAAAAACATTAAAATTCAGTATTTTGGACCAAAATTATAATCATAATAACCAAGAAAGTGAAATGAAAACTGATGAAATAACAGAAAGTTTAATATTAAGTAGACTTGATTCAGTGTTTGATCAATCAAGTATTTCAAATATTGAATTGAAAGATGAGGAAGTTAAAGAATATGTTGAATTTAGTAGTATTTATCTTAAAAAAATAGATGAATTTATATCTAAAACAAAAAAAATGGGTTTTTTATATGTCTGCGAACCGGAAGAAATGGATTTTGAAAATATAAATTCATTTTATGAACAACCAGTAAAAGCTAATGTTATATTGACTAGAATTAGTAAAATAGAATATCTAAAGGTATCTATAATTAATTATGGTTACGGAGACCCAAATAAAATTACAGATTTCTATGAATTAGAATTAGTCACAAAAAAAGATAAAAAATTGAAATATGAGATATCCGGAACAGATTTGGTAAGATTTCATTATCAAGGTTCTCATATTGATCAAGAAGGGAATATTTTAGCAGTTAGTGTTGAAAAAGCAATGGATGCATTAAATAAATACTATTACTAATTCATTGACAAACTATCTTTTTTTTGTTTTGCTTTTCACTTCTTGTTTATGAATTCTTTCTAATTTTTTAGAAGCTATTCTTATTATTTCAGAAACATCTTCATGCATGTTATCATAATATTTCTTTAAAGATTCACTTGAAGCGTCAATTTTATAATCATTCGATTTTAAATTATTTAATAAATTATCTAAAACCATACATTGATTCAGAAGTCTATTAAATTCTGAAATACTTACTTTTATTTCTCTGTTTATCATTTCTTAAAATATAAATTATGTTTCGTAGTTTATTTGTCAGGTTCAATCTGACAATATTGATATAAAACATAATTTGTTGTGACTATAGCAGCGTCAAAATTAATTTTTTGCAAAAGGTATTACTTTTCGATACTTTTCGCAAAAAATTGATTGTTCATTTTTGCTATTTCTATGTTAGAGAATTCTTTTTTTCCAGTTATCTCTTTTCCGCAGTAATCTGGTATTTCTTTTAAATATTCTCTGAATTCAATTTCAACTACTGATAAACCCGAAGGATATACATCAATATCAACATTGTAATCTTTAAAAAATGTTGTATATCTCTTTTTCTCTAATTTAAATTTTGCTAATTCATATAATTTAAATCCTTGTTCTTTTGGTATCAGGTATTCAAATTCGTATTTTTCTTCTTTTGAAATTTTTTGTTTGTAACAAATGTGACAATGAAAATCATTTGTTATTCTTATACGTAATTGTTTTTTTTTATCAAGCATTAAATATCCTTGCTTGATCAACTTTGGCTCTTTAAAATAGGAACCAAGTTCCGGCATATACTTTAAAAGAAATTTTCTTTCCTTTTCAATCATAATATGTGTTCAAACTTTTCTTTTAAATTTTTGAAATATTCTTTTGGTTTTATTTTATTACCATACTTCATCAACAATGTTTGTTTTGTAAATGTTGATCCGGTTTGATCACTTTCAAAAGACAATTCATATTCTTTGCCACCAATTAACCCTTGATGTTTTTTTAAAATTAATATTTCACCTTTTTTTGCATTATCTATTTTTGATGTTACCAAAAATGATTTTATTAATTTGTGGTTTTCCATGCTTTTGTTTTTTTAAACACTCAAATGATATACCCAATAAGAAATTGCTATTACTAATACTAGCATTATAAGATTAAAAACCAATTTTAGTCTTCCATTTTTTTCAAATAATTTAGCTTCTGAATAAGAATCATTTGAATTTTTTAATTTTTCATCATAATAACTTTCAACTTGCTTAATGAAGAATGCTGATAAAATTGATATAACAATTATGTAATCTGCCATGATTTATTTTAATTTGATAAGTAATACCAGATGGTCCAGAATATTAATGAAATAAAACCATGAACTTCTTGTCCCGGCATTTTTATTTTCATGTGAATATAAGCTAAGTTTTTTAATATGAAAGATAATGTAAACATGATTGCGCCACCAAAACATATAGCTTCTAATAATTTCATATTTTAATTTTCTTGATAGGGTATAAAAATAGAAAAAAAAATTAAAAAAAACAAAAAAATTATTTTATTTCAAAACATTCTTTAAAATCATATAAGGCACAAAAATTGGCCAAAATATAGAAGCAATAAAACTTATTATAACAAAAGATTTTTGTGGGTTATCTGAATTAAACTCTTCAAGAACATCATGTAATTCTTCGATAGATTTTTTACCACTTTCATCAGTTAAATTATACATACTTTCATTGAAAGTATAGTATGCTAAAACTCCCCACCATATTAGCATAATTACTAAACCTATTATGTAAATCTTTAAAATCATCTTTATTTGGTAGTATAAATAAAAGTAGGAACGTTATTTATTTCTGTTAGTGTAACATAAAGTATGTTAGATCCAGTATAATATTTCCAACTCACATCATCAATGATAACAAATTCTTTATTGTATCTTTCTACTAAAGAATTTAAAGATCCAACATTAGAAGGTATGGCAATACAATGTGTGCAGGTGTTTTCACTATTTAAAAAATACATCACTGTAACATACTCATTGGTAAAATAAATATATTTTATTTGTTTATCAGTGAAACCTACTTTGAAAGTTTCAGCACTAAATTCACTTCTTATTTCTCGTTCTGAAAAGCCGATTCTTGATTGTGAAAAACCAAAAAATGACGAAAGAACCAATAATAAACCGAGTAGATATTTTTTCATTTAACTATAAATATTATTCTAAAATAATAAAATAAATGAAAATATGAATTTTTATTATTTTTCTTTTTCTTTCATAAGATAAACATTTCTATCTCTTTTTTTTCTCCATTTTTGTTTATTAAACTTTCTTACATTTTTTGCTTGATATTGTGTTAAACTACTTTGACTTACACAACCCGGCAAAACAAAACAAGTAATTAAGATTAATAATACAAATTTTTTCATGACATAAATGTTAATTATTTGATTAAGTTAATAAACTCTAATAAACTTTTTTCTTTTTCGTATGAAGCAGTTATATCCCTGTTCATATTAATTAATATTTTCTGAATTTTTTCAGCATCATATTTAAAGTCTAAATTTTCAATTTCATTAAGGGCAATTTTGCGTTTTTCGTTTCTTTCTATTTCTTCATCTTGAACTATTTTTGCCATTGCTTCATTAATTTTTTCATAAGAAACAGATCCTAATAATCTATAAAATGCTTTCATATTTTAAATTTTTAATTTTTATTATTTAAACGACACTAAGATAGTAAAAGTTACAAAAAAACAAAGAAAAAAGGGTTTTTTGTTAAAAACCCCCCTATTCCTTTTTAATAAATATCAATTATTAAATTAATTTATAAACAATTTGAATTTCTTTTTTCATGAGTCCTGTCTCCACCCAATATTCAGCCCAATATTCTAAAGGATGTTCAAATGGATTTCTATCTTTATAATTCATATACCACTCAAGAGCAACTAGAGATAGTTCGTAAAAAGAATCTATTTCTTCTTTAGTATTATATCTCGTTTCACAAATAATTTTCCCTTTTTCAATATAAAGTGTAGCAGTTCCAGATTTAGAAAATCCATGAATTTCGTAGCAAATTTTGCCAGAACTATGTTTAGATATATTAACAGGAATATTTCTTTCGGCACACTCCTCAATAATTGAGTTAAGTATATTTTTCATTGAATCCTAATTTTAGCAATTATAACGAAAAATTTTTAAAAAAGTTACAATTTTAAATTAAAAACCTACATTTGAATCTATATAAATCAATTCATTAACAAATTGACTCCATTTTTGTTCAGCGTAATCCTTGGCCAACTCTGAATTTAAAAATGTTCCTAAATTTCTCGAAGAAGCTGAATTATTAAAAGTTTCGTTTCTAAAAGCCCAGCTAAACAAATTCCATTGATCTAAATTTTTATTAATAGATTTAATGGTAAATATTTCTTGTTCTCCAATTAATCCTTGGATTTCGTTTATAAAATCTGGATGATTTCTCCAAACTATTTTTTTTACTGTGTTCATTATTTTATAAGTTTATTTACTGTGAATATTAATATCTCATTGAAAATTGATAATACGGTGATAAAAGCAAGCAGAACTAAAAATAGCATTATAGAAAAATTAGTTAATACATTTGAAATTTCTCTTATTTTTCTCATTTTCTAAACCACCAAATTTTACCATCCTGTAAGGCATCGCCCCAATTTATTGAATCATCATCGTAATATTCATTTGTATTATCTTTTGATAATTCTAAATCTATATCATAATCTTCTCCGTCTAGATCATCTTCAGATTCTTCATTGTGATTATTAAACTTTTCATAATAATCCCACCAATTTTTTTTTGACATTTTTGAATAGTCAGGAATAATTTTTATTTCTCCAATTTCACAACCTCTATAAACAAAAGCAGGTAATCCACAAAAGAATATTTTTCTCCCATCATCTTTTTCTGGTTCTAGAAAATTGTATGAATGAGATAATAATTCTCCGACTAAAGTTTGAACTCTTGCCATTGCATACATAAGATCAGATGAATGAAATTTATAAACATCTCTTCCATTCGCTTTTAAAGTACAAACTCCAGAATTTCTTATATCAGCCTCATCCCACTTATATTTAATGTGATTACTTTGTTTATAATTTATTTCCCAACAAACTCTATGTATACCTCTATCAATATATGGAATAAGTTTAGATTCCTCTTCCATTTCAATTAAAAGTTTTGGTTCTTCATAATCTCTTTCAAACAATAGCCACCAAGTTGTTGGAGAATTATTCCATTTACCTATTTCATGATGTTTGTTTTCTATATCATAAACCGGATAAGGTTTGTCGTTAATAAGTATATCAAATATTTTTCTCATATTTTTAGTTTACATTAACCCAATCAGGTTCAACTATTAAAGTTATATAAGATATATCATCTGAGCTATAATCCAATGTCCCAAAATCAACAAAGGTTAATTCGCCATTTACTATCCAAGATTCGGTTTCAAAACCAGTAGGGTCTAACAATTGTACTGAAAATTCTATTTTTTTATCTTCTAAATTTTTGTAATTAGAGACCGCATCAAACACTTCTTTTGAAGTTGAAGGTGCTATTAAATCATGTAATTTAATTTTAAATTCACCCCAGCCATCTTTAGGGCTCCATGTTGGCCTTACAACAGAAGAAACACAGAAACCAGTTATGTCTCCTAATACCTCCGGAAATTTAACTAAAAATCTATTTTGTTTTTTAGGTTCATATTGTCCATATCTTGTATTTTCTCCTTGAAAAAAAGGATCAACAATTTCAGTAATAATTTTTTTCTTGGCCATTATAAAATTGATAAAACAGTGTTTTGTTTAGGGTAATAAACTTCTTTTAACCTTAAAACATTACTTGGTTCTAAATCAAAATGAAAACTGTGTTCTTGTAAATAAAAAGAAAGAACTTTAAGGGTTAATCGATTGTGAGAAGAAGTAACAGTATCTCTAATGTAGAGTTCTTTTTTTGTTGAATCAAATACTATGTATTCCATTGTCTTACTAAAATTATAAAATTATACTTATTAAAAGTATAAAAAATTTTATAACAAAGCAAGTTTTTTTAAAAAATTATAATATGTTATCTAAACTATAAATTCTTTGCTCAATAACTTTTTTTATAATGTCTCCGTGGCAACTTTTCGGATTACAAAAACAAACCAAGTTTACATCTTGTTTGATTGCCAAAAAATAAATTTTGTTTAATTCATTACAAATAGCAGGATCTTTTTTTTCTATTTTTTCTAAAAGATATGTTTCATAACTTGATATAGATTCTTCTCTTGTTTCACAGTGAAATTCTGCTTTTGTTTTATCTAAATCAAAATGAGTAAAAGGATTACCTAAAACAGAACCTCTACCAATATAAATATCATTTGGTTCCGGCTTAGATTTATGTTTGTTTTTAACCTTAATCATGTTTTAAAGCTATCATAATCATATTCGCCTTGTAAGAGTCATCATACTCAGCAACATTTACCCAATTTAAACATAAATACCTTCTTTGAACGAAGTATTTATTATTCTGTTTTTTAACTCTGTATTTTACAAATAAACTCATTAGTAATGTAAATCTAAATATAGGTTATTATCATTTTTATAAACTACTGCACACCAAATTGGATGGTATTGATCTTTTGAATCTTCTAATTCTTCTTCAGAAATTTTTTTCATATGTTCTGATTTAATATTAGGAAATTTTTCTTCATCATCAAAAAAACCTTCATCAATTCTTTTGTTGTGTTCCTTGAACCAGTTGTAGTGATCGCCTTCTTTTTTAACAACTCCCCAATTATTCTCTTCAAAATATTTATCTTCAACTCGTTGAGAAAGAACTAATGAGTCACGTGTTATTTCACCAGAGGCAATTTTTCCATGAATATATTCAAGAAGATCTCCGACAGTAGAAAAACCGTTATCTTTATAGTTTTTAAGATCTTCCAAATTTATTTCTCTAACTTTTTCCATTTTAATCTTTTTTATATCTTGATGATCCAAATAAAATTCCTGATCCCAGCACAAAACCGAAATTATACCATCCACCATTATTGTTTACTGCATACATTGCAATATCATCCCATATAAGACTACCAATAAACGACCAAGGGGAAATGAATCCATGCCATAAACCACCCCAGAATCCATAGGGTTTATCTACAACACAATCTTTTATCGGTGTCACATCTGCACAAGAAGTGAATACAATGGATATAATTGCAAAGTATGCAAAAATTAATACTAGATTTTTTCTTTTGTTATTCATTTTTTTTATGATAAGTAGTTTGAAAGATTAATAGCAGCTTGTTCAGCTTGTTCCATCGTTTCTATGATTACGGAACCTCTCATCTTAAAAGGCATACATGAAACTAATCTTTCTGTTTCACATTCATCTAAATCAGATTTTTTAGCTTTTTTTATTATTTTTTTAAATTCAGGTTTTAATAATTCATCTAAAGTAGGAATATAATTTTGATCGAATAATCTATCTCCTATTTTAAATAAACAACCTCCTCTATGAGTGTAACCATAAAAACCTTCAACATGATATTCTCTGTTGTCTAAATAATGATAATATTCTTTTTTAATTTTTTTCGCAACACCACATGGTTTTTTATCTGTTACAATTAAATTGTTTTGATAGTACCACCAAGCATTTTTTAAATCACCTATATATCTTCCATCTTTATGTAGTAAAGAGTTTCTAAGAATAAAATCAGGATCAAAATTACCTGAACGATTTACTACATGATCTCCAATTTCACCACCGACATATTTTTGAATTAAATACAATTTTTCAACATCAATTTCTTTTTCAAAAGAACCTCCAACAAATTCTGTTAACAATTCTCCGGGTTCATCTTTTATAAAAATTCTCTTTGCTCTAAATCTAGAAACTAGTTTTGTAAATATTAAATTTAATAAAGTAGAATTATAATCACCGTCTTTTCCAGTAGTTGTATAATGAGGATATTTCTCAAACTTTAAAAAAATATTACCCTTATAAGGGCTATTATTTTTTATGAAAAAATTAATTATCTTTTTCATTTCAATTTCCTTAAATCGTTAATTTCATTTTCCTCAAGAGTAAAAAATATATCCATACTTTCTAAAAACACCCAAAATTCAGCTATACTAAAATCTTTTTTTTTCTTAATTAATAAATCAAATACTGCTTCATAGTAAGTATTTTTATTACATACTTTATTTTTTCTTCTGAGTATTGCAAGTGACTTACTGAGCTTATAATTTTTATTGCTCATTTTTATGTTAATTTTATTTTAAACGAAAATAATAAAAAAAAGTTACAAATATTAAATTTTTGAAAGAATTGTATAATATACCCAACTTTTAGATCCATCTTCCCACTTAATCAATAAATTATCACGTTCATATGATTCCACTATGCCTTTTAATTCCACCTTATCTTCTAACCCGCTAATATCAATAAACTTATTTTTTATTCTTTTTTGAGCTAACCAAAAAACTTCAGAATCTATTATAATAGTTTGACCTAACGGAAATTCTTTTTCGTTTAAAAAAATACTTACATTTTCTGGTTTGTCTATTATTTCTTTTAAAAACTTAATCATTCCTAAAAAATTCACCTCTAAGTTCAGATTTTTCCCTTTCAACATCTGGGAAATAACTTACATTGTTTAAATTATAAATATTCATATTGTAAAAAAACTTATCATGAATAATTTTTGTGTCAGGATCAGTAATAAAATTATTGTATAATTCAAAAAGTTCAACTTTAATTTCTGAAGATGTTTTAATGGATAATTCTGTCATTTCCACTAATAATTCATTTTTATAAAACCATTCTTCAATTGCCATATGACGATTCTCTTTTTTTAAATCTCTGATAAAATTAAACATTTTAGCATCATACAATTTATTTGGAGTAGTGAAACAATAAATTTCTTTCAACCCAAGAATATTTGATTCTAAATAAAATTTTGCTCTATCTTTGGAAGTTATATACAGATACTCGTCAAATATAATTTTTTCATATTTTTTATTTTTCCAATTAAAAGTTTTTAATGATTCTGTTGTAATTATGTTTCCTAAAAATTCTCTTGGGATGTTAACAACAGTTATAAATTCATTCTTAATCTTATTGTTAATAAAAACAAGTAAAGAGTTTTCAGGATCTTTCAAAAACTCATATATAGCATAGTGAGTTTTTCCAGATTGTCTATTTGAAATAAAGAAATATTTTTTCATTCAAAACTAAATTAAAAAAATATTCTTTTGAAATCAAGTATTTTGATTTAATAAATTTCACCAATTAAATTCTTTTTTTAAATCTTTGAAACAGGCTCTTTTTAATTGCTGAGCTTTTGTTTCAGCCTCCTTTTCATAAGGATGATCATAATAATTTCTTTTCCTAGGTAGTTTTAATTCTATCTCTTCGTATTTTGAAAAATCTTGTTGGAAGTGGACATATTCATGAATTATAGTAGTTATAAAATCTAGTACATTTTCATTGCCGGTAGGATTGACATAAATACAGTTTTTCTCCACATCAAAAATACCAATAAAAAATTCTAGATTAGATTTAAATTTAATTTGTAGGGCACGAACAGAAAAGTATTTAGATCTACCAAGATTTTTCTTACACCAATTAAGAATTGCAAGCAAATGTTTTCTGGTTACATGGTCACCATTTTTTAGGTAATATTTTTTATACATTTTCAGAAATTTCTTTAATGTTGGCTATGATTAAATTATTAATCATCTTTTCTATAAATAATAAACCATTTTTTTCTTCACGTACTAATTCACAAAATTCTAAAATATTTTGCAAAGTTTTTATTTCTTCTCTCTTGTAATCAATATTTACTTTACTAGATAAAGCTAATTTTTCTATATTATAATCAATTTGTTTCATAATTAATTATTGATTTAAATTACAATTACAATGTCCTGCGTGAGTTATACTTAAAGTTCCATTGCCGCATTTTACTATTACATAAGAATGATTTTTATATTTCCACTCATATGTTTCATAGCTGTTTCCACTTGATAAAACTATTTGATCTCCTGTGTTTTTAACATTCGGATCCTTGCAACTTACTACTAATAATAAGATTAAGATAAACAAAATATTCTTCATGTAATAATTTTAATTTTTTATAAAAATAAAAAAACCGACCCTTATTTCAAAGGCCGGTTATAATTTTTTAATTATTGACTATCAAGCTTTTTTAAATTCCTCTATAGCCGATTTCAAACCATAGTGAAATGCGAAAGCTAAAAACAACATTCCTATATTATGACCTTGTATAATTAAAATCGGTCCAAGGATAATACAGCTATAAGAAATTATACTGTAAAGTCTTTTTTTATTTTTTATCTGAAACATATTTTATAATTTTTAAATTTAAATTTTATAAACATCCAACTGCTAAACCTACAACAATTGGTCCGGGACAAAGAAATCCACCCATAATCGCCCACCATTGACTACCATAATGTTCTACACAATCTGTCCATGTTGCAAAGCCACCATGAGGAGTCCATTTTGGTTTTGCATTACCATTATCAACATTTATGATATTTTCTAAAACACCATTTATATTATAAATACGTGCCTCTCCTGACCAAGGTATATCCATGTTGCTAAACAATTTTCTTTCTGGCATTTGATTAAGGTAATCTTCTGTTCCAGTGAGTTCTACCTGCTTACATAGATAAAGTTCCATACCTTTTAAAAGAAAGCAGTAGAACCTATTATAATCCTTTTTTGTAGAAAACATAACAGTTATTTTATCTGCATTACCATAATAAATAACTTTTGCACTGTCCAATTCCACTTCTTCAGTAGAATTCATTTGGTTAAACTCAACAGTACTTTCAATGTAATCTTTGATGTCCGGCCTTTCAAATAAATAAACTGTTTTTCCTGTTGGTAATTCCGGATCAACAATATCACCTTTTTTGGCAACATTAGTTTGTACTGAACCAACATTTGTCGGGTTACTGATTTCCTCCTTGCTACAAGAAGTGAATCCGATAGTTGAAACAACTATCATCATTGTCATTAGTTTTTTCATTTTTTTAATTTTTAAATGATTTATGACCGCAAGATAAATCAGAACAAAAGCCAGTTTTGAGTGAAAAATAGCAAAACCTTACATATTTTTTTGACGATTTTATTAACAAAAAAAAAGCAACTGATTTAAAATCAATTGCTTATTTGTTGAAAACCTTACATTTTCACTAACAAGATCCATCACATTTTCCGGACTCTATACAGTATTTTGAGCAATACCCAGTAACATCTCCTCTATTTTTTAAGTAGTCCTCACACTTCTTACAAATATGATTGTATATCCTATTGAAAGTTGTTGTTAAATCTTTATCATTGAAGTTCTGTTCACAAAATTCACACTTCTTTGAATTATTTTTGAAGGTATCCATTTTTTATTCTAGATTAGAGGATTCAGAATTTTTTTGAATTGAAGATTGTTTCTTTTCTTCCATTTCTTTTTTTATTTCATCTAGCTCTGGAAACAATTTCTCTTCTAAACCCAAAGCTAAATTAGCTAAATCCTCTAATTGTCTATCAGTTAAATTATCTGCGTTATCTTCTAAAAATTTCATCCTCTCTTCAATTCTCTTTTGAAGATTCATAGCTTCTTGTAATTTTCTTTCTAATTCATCCATAGTAATAATTTTTATTATAAAAATAATTCATAAGTACTGTTGCCAGTTTTAAATTTGATATAATCCTCTCTCTCTTCAAGGATCTCTGTAACTTTAGTTGTAAGCCAATAATCTTTATCTGAATAACTTCTTGCTGTTAATGAACCAACTAACATAGAGCAACCAACGACTGGTCTGCTACCAACAACTTCTTTGAAAGTTCCGTCTTCATTCCATCTTATTGCTTCACATCTTGCGCCGGAATCACCTTCCCCATCTCTTGTACGAATTAACTTTGCCATATTAGATAAAGATATAAAAAAAACTAGTTATTCCAAAAAAAAGAAGAATTTTTTTTTATTTATTTAAAGGGTGATTTTGATTTTGTTTTTTCTCCTTTTTGTCTTTTTCTTCTAGCTGCACAATGTGCTTTTTGAGAAAACCCTTTAGGGTGTGAACAATCAATTGATCTTTTATATTCCTTTGACCATTTTTCTTCCATCTCGGAAGCTTCAAACATTTTAGCTATTTCTTCTCTAACTATTTCTCTAATTTCATTCATTTTCTAGTGCTTTTTTTAAAGATTCTGAATTATCAATATTGATTATTTCATCAAACCCTTCATCTGATGAAACTTCACGATAAGATGCAAACATTTTATCAAAAACTGCAGGTCCAATAGTTTTAGATTTTCCCATTGCTTTAGCAACTTCAGCTCTTTTTTCTGCAACTTTTTTTATTAAGTCCTCAATACCTTGAAAGTTAAAAACTACTGCTATTTTTTTATACTCATCTTCTAATCCACTGATTGCATCTAAAGCTCTCTTTCTAGAGTTTGCGTTCATATTGGTCATATCAACCACTATGTTGTCTTTTCCCTTACCTTTTTGAACTCTGTTGTTAAAAATGTTCTGAACCTTGTTATTAGCCTCTAAAACCTTTGAAAAGGAAAGTGGCTGCCAACTCATATAAGAAGGTGATTTTACTACCTCTCCATACTTTTCATCTTGATCACCTATTTCTACATCCTTAGGAGGTGCAACAAACATATCATCATAGGTCCAACCATATTCTGAAGCGACAGATTCTGCTATATCATCTCTATTGATAATATAAGGTTTTACATCTTGGAAAGTATTTTTTATCCAAGTTGATTTACCAATTGAAGGAGGTCCGACTAAAACAAATATCTTTTTGTTTTTTGTTCCTTCTTCTTCTTTTAATAGTCCAGCTAATTGCTGCATTCTAACTTTTTCGCAGAGTAAATTGTCTTTCATAAGAATAAATAGTAATCAAATTTACTTATAATTTTATAATAAAAATAATTTTTTTATAATAAAAGTTGGTTTTATTTAAAATTTTTAGATAAATTTGGTTTTTAAATGAATAAATTATTTATTTATGGTAAATTATAACTCAATAGAGTACTATGAAAATTTTGATAAAATAATTAGAATATCTGATTATGATTCAATATTACTTAAACGATTACCAGATACTACAGTAATGGTTTCTTATTTTGATGTTATCACTGGAGCAACAACAAAATTAGCTTTCTATGAATATGGAAGATGGACCGGATATAATCCAACAAATTATAGTAAATTGTTTTCTTTATTTAGAACACATAAAAATTTAAAGCCGGGATTAATCAGGTTTTTGACACCCGAAAACCATATAGCCGAATTTAAAAAGATTGAAAGAGTTTTTATTTGTTTTAAGAAAAGATTTCACATAACAATTAGAAAAACAAAAAAGAATTTACATATTGAGTAATTTACTAAAAATCAAAAATTAAAACTTTTCCGTCTATTAACTTTGGTCTTCCTATTCCTTCACCCCAAGCAACATTTTGATATTCTTCTGGATTTGTAAACTCGTCTATTGATGCTATTCTACACTTTCCATTATCAACAAGTATTTTCTTTAAAATAAGTTTTTGTTTAGGGTTAAACAAATCACAATATTTTGGTTCACCATCATCTTCTCCTGTGTAAAATTCATTTTTTATTAAACCGATCTGATGCGGCTCTGCAACTATTAATCGTGCCTCATCTAATTCGTGCCCTAACAAATCATCAAAATTAGCTACGACTGGTTCAGATTCATTTTTAAAAGTGAATAAAAACAAACTATCTATTTTAGATTCAAAACTATCTACAATATCAACTATGTATGGTAATACAGGTTGATGATCTTTTGAATTCAAATCAGAATATTCTGTTAATCTGTAATAATCTTTAAAAAAAGAATCTGAACTTTTAGAATAACATATCATTCCGGGTTTTAACTCAGAAGGATTGTCTTTTATGAAAGACATTTTAACTGTTTGGTGAATCATTTTCTTGTTCCTTTTTTTCGTAATGTCCAGTTCTAATTTTTATTTCTTCTGATAAATAAATCATTGAGAAGAAAATTAAACTACCTAGATCATTATTAGTTAAGTTTTCTTTGAATAATGACATAAATATTATGGTTATTAACATTGTCACTTGAACTAGTAAACCAAATCTCTTTGATTCAATAAATTTTAGTATTTTCATATTATAATTCTGTTAAAAATTGTTCGTTAAAGTAATCATCAAAATTATCAAAAGTCAAGCTTTCTTTTTTATAGATATCGCTCCAAACTTTTTCTGCAGTAAGGTATCTTTCTTGACCTATTAAGAAACTAAAAACCTCATCTACAACTCCAGCTCCGTATAGCATAACTTCCGCTGTATCGCCATCAAGTTCTAGTTTTTTAATATTTTCAATTGTCTGTCTGAATAATTCAGCTTTTTCCTCAGTGTCAATCATTTCACCGATGTTAAGATAATTTTTCATTTTTTTTATATTGAATATTCGTTTGTTACTTTACCACACTTATCACAAATATCATTGTAAAAATCTTTTTTATGAGTGTTGCCAATCCATACTCTGGTTGATATGTTTTCGTGATTACATTTAGAATGTTTTTCTATTTCTTCAAGCTCTAGCTTCATGGAATAAATTATAAGTTTAGCTTTATTGGAGATAGAATAAAAATCAAAATCAGAAAAATCAAATTCTTGATTACAGATATCAATTATCTGTTGTAATTTTTCTTTTTTAGATTGAAATTTCTCTCTCTCAATTGATAGAATTTCTACGTCTTGTTCTGCCATTTTGTCTTTTTTTAATATATTCTTGATACTCTGAAACAATGTCTAATAAATCTTTTTTGGTAATAATCAATTTACCCTCATCATGAGCAAACTCTGCTTTTTCTTTCGTGTGTAACCAATTAAGATTATTCTCGATTAATACTCTTTTTTTTATTTCAAGAAGATGTTTTTTTTCTTTTAGTGTCATTCTAATATATTTTTATCGTAGGGTATTCAATTACTCTTACTATATCTTTATCTAAACCATAATATTCTTTTATTACATCATCTAATAATTCATTTTTATCATTGTTTGAATAACAATTAAACACTGATCCATAACCTTGATCTTGGTGCCAACGTATATATGCCCAGTATCTATACCAAGTTCTTCTCTGTATTAAATAATAAACATTATCACCAGAACCTTTTTCAATGAATCTTATTTTAATTATTTTTTCCATATCATAACCATTTAGGAGGTTCGCTGTCTAATTTGTTTACTAAATATAATATTCCCATAATCATTAAAATAAGAGCAAGTCCAATCCAAGATAATAAAGATGTGGATATTGCAAGAAATACTAATGACCATGTATTTTCAAATAATTGATTTCTCAAATATTTTAATAAAATGTAACAACAAAGGAATCCTAAAACATAAATTACAATTAGCATACTTATTTTTTTTATAAAAATAAAATAAAAATTATAAAAAACAAAAAAATATCATCCTTTTTATTTAAAATTATAATTAAAAATCTTACAATTCTTATTTAGATTAGTTAAATCCGGAAATGTAACATTACCAATATCATTGTTATCAATATGGGATATATGCAATTCATTAAAAAGATGACAATATTTCTCATAGGTTTTTTTACCACCTATGCACCAATCTACATCTGTAATATATTTATTTCTAATATCCGTAACTAACTGTCTGTTTTTTAAAACAGGAAGACCCTGTTGAGTAATAAACCCAACCAGCAATCTACTATTATAAGTTATATTTTTAAAATGAGTAAGATCATCTTTGCAATGCCATAACATTTTATCATCTAACCCAATCATACCAATGTTATTTACAGCTATTATTGCTTTCATTTCTTTTTCTTGTTTTCTTTTTTTGTTTTTCTCGGAACTCTTTTGGGTGATGCCGGATCTATACTGAAATCTTCTTCAGCCCACTCCTCGTTTTTATTCTTTCTAGATGAAGGTTTGGACCCGAATGTCATACCTTCTGAATGAATGTTGTTATTTTTGCTCATTGGTTATATTTATTTATTCTAAAACTATTATAACAATTTAATATGGTAATTTCTATTTCAAATGAAGGTGTATGCTCAGAAATATATCTGTCCCATTTTATGTTTATACAAAAAAATTGTATGCCGTCTTTGAAACTCCTAGGAAAAGCAAATAGTTGAATTTCCCAGAATATTTTTCTTTTCTTTGACAAAGAACCGAACTTACAGAAACCTATATTCAATTTTTCCGGAAAATTGTCCTCCTCTTCTTCTAATTCTGGTTCAGTATCGTTCACATCTTCAGTGTTGAACAGATCTGTCCAAAAAACCCAAACAGTTTCTTCTTTTCCTGACTCTAGATAAACTATTTTACCTAAAAGGTCCTCACCACCATATTTATAATTAAACTCTTCCCAAGAGATTCTTTTAGCTTGATGGTTGTATTCTTCACAAGCACCAAAATGATAATCTGTTGCCTTTAATAAATTGGTGAGATTAGAAGCTGATACAATGGGTTTATTTTCCCATACTGAAATATATACTGCCTTATTTGTTATCATGATATTTTTGTTCCTATAAATTGATTAATTTCTTTAGGTTTTCTGCTTATTCTCCTACTCGGTATTTTAAGTTTATTTAAATGTTTTTTCATTGAGTACGTTCCAAGAAAAATTAAAGTTTGAATCCTTTCTTCTTCGTTGGTATAAGCTATTCTTAATCTTTCATCCAAACTTAAAGGTCTAGTTAGATCTTTACCGAATCTTTTTAATGTTTCACTATCGGTAGTTAATAATTCTAAAAAACGCTTACGATCAACTGGGATTTGACCTTCACTCAAACTTGATAAATATTCTTTATAAGCTTTTTCTAGTTTATTGTATCTGACTGCCATTTTAATAATAAATTATAAAATTCGTAACAAACATAATTAAGTTTATGGCTTTTTCCAAATAAAAAGCCCAGAATTAAATCCCGGGCTTTTATGATATAAGTTACCTCATCTTATGAGTTACCAAATACTATGTAAATAACCATGCATAAAATAATCCATAAAGAAAGGGCTCCGAATGTAATAAAATCATTTTTGTAACTTTTCGCTTTCATAATTTTTTTGAATAAAGTTCATATAACTCTTTTATTGTTAATCCAAATCCTAGAAACTTGTATACAGGTCCTTCTGATGTGCTGTTTATATAACTGATATTATTGAACAATAACCATTCGCCAAAACCAATAGCAGTTTTTCTCTTACATACACATTCTTCTGCTCCACAACACTCCTTTACTTTATAAGTTGAAGTGTCGTTTTTGATGATGTTTTCTATCTCTTTATTCTCTTTGATTTCTTTATTGAAATTTTCAGTTGTCATTGAATTAATTTTTGTTTTTAGTGTATTTAGTAACGGAATCGATATTTTGGCATATGCTTGTACTTCATTAGTGTTGTTATTAGAATATTCTTTGAAAACATCAAAAATAACCTCACCATATTCTCCAAGTTCGCATGGTTCAAGATATGCTGCGTTAGATGGATCCAATGGATATCTTTTTGTTAATGGTTCGCCAATAATTTCTTTTAAAATCCAACCTGTAGTTGTTTTTTCTATTATTCCTTTCATGATTTTTTTTGATAAAATTATAAAAAAATTATAATATAAACAAACAATGTAATTTAATTTTTTATTTGTTTATTTGTTTTAAAACAGAATTGACAGAATCATATTTCATTCCCCAATAAGCGATCTCATCTTCTCTCAATTGAATATCATTCTTTAAATCTTTTATTTGACCTTCTAGCTCACTATTATGTTCTTTTAGAATATTATTATCAATTATTACGATTTCCATTTTTTTATAATTTTTTAAGAACATAAACAATATTATTGCTTGAACTAAACTTAAAATAATCATAAGCGTAATAGTTATTTTTCTCATATGTTATTTTTTTTTTTTTTTAAAT
>Ga0114978_10000700_pt1 | contig 28324 bp, 18 predicted proteins | sample S_140212_EF_Meta_FD_87027 | JGI IMG/M metagenome (GOLD analysis project Ga0114978, IMG submission 87027) | Freshwater microbial communities from Lake Simoncouche, Canada to study carbon cycling - S_140212_EF_MetaG | ecosystem: Environmental > Aquatic > Freshwater > Lake | place: Lake...
AACCGGACCCAAGTAAAAAACAGGATAAAAACCCTAAAAAACCATCAATACAAATTAAAAAAATTAATATTCCTGAACATTTGCGAAATAAATTGAATCCCAGACAAGAAACAGGACAAGGTGCTGGTGTTCATCTAGGGGCTAATGTAGGACAAGCCGGGCTAGCAGGCGCTACCTCATTATCAACTATGGACCCATTTATAAAAGTTGTGGCCGATTCAAATAGGGGTATTATTTTAATGCCTGTTCTTTCCGATGTTACATTCTCTATACCATCATCATCATCTATAAAATCCATGTTGCCTGATTCATCGGTGTCATTGTCGTCGTCGTCGTCTTCGCGTGATACATCGCAAGGTAGAAGCATTCCGAGCAGAGTTCCAAGTGTTCAATCTGGTATAAATAGTTCGAAAACCCCCACTCTATCTACTGAAAAATCTCGCTCTTTAAGTTTTCCTAATTTTTCTACTCTTTCTAAGGCACCTTTTTCTGCATCGGATTCACAGTTACGTGCAGAACAGGATGTGTTTGGAAATATATCACCATCCAGTAGTAAAGAATTTAATATTTCTTTTCCTGTTAGTTCTCAAGGTGAAAAAAAAATGGGGATGGATTTGGGTTTGGGTTCTGGTGTTAATATTTCGATTCAACCGAAAGATAGTTCTAGCATTGGTTCTTCTTCTTCTTCTTCTTCATCTGTAAATGCTAGTCGCGAAGGATTTGTATCATCTGATACTCCATATCAAAGAAGTAGTATTGCAGCAGCACCTATTTCCAGTATTAGTATAGGACGCGACGATTTATCAAGAGCACCATCTTCAAAATCGGCAGCAGCAGTTGTAGAAGGTTTGCAGCAAGGATTACCACCTCCATCTCCACCATCATCATCATCGTCGTCATTATCGCCGTCATTATCATCATCATCGATCGCGCCGGTAACATCGTCTTCAATCGCACCAATAACATCGTCGTCAATCACGCAAGCGACATCTTCATCAATCACACCAGTGACCTCGTCATCATTGACACCATTATCATCGTCACCTTCATCAATCATACCAGTGAAATCGTCGCTTTCATCAATAAAAGGATTAAGGGGAGAAAGTGATGTAAGCAATGAATCTAAATTTCAAGAAGATTTACAAGAACGTTTTCTTGCAAATATGTCTCCAAAACAACAACAACAACAAAAAGAATTTGTTTTTAATCCGGATATGTCTAAAAAATCAAAAAAACAACAAAATAGTTTTTTAAAAGAAAAAGGTGAAGCTGAGAGACAGTCTATTCAACATTTTAATCAACATTTTTCTAAATTAGGATCAATGGCTCCATCGCCACCAGCATCACCATCAGAAGAATTAGAAGCACAAACTGATGAAAATGCATATAATTTTTTATATCCAACATTGGATGATCCAGAATTTAATATAAAAATCGCATCTAAAAGAGAATTTGCAGATACACAATATGATGGGGCTGTTTTGGATAGTTTAGAAGCAATAAAAAGACACTCGGATAAAATGTGTAATGCCGATTTCGAATTATCACCGCATCAATTATTCGTCCGCAATTTTCTATCTTTTCAGACACCATATAATAGTCTACTTTTATATCACGGTTTGGGAACAGGCAAAACGTGTTCAGCGATTACAATATGCGAAGAAATGCGCGACTATCTTACCCAAATCGGTATGTCAACTTCCCAGAAAATAATCATCGTTGCTAGCCCGAATGTCCAACAAAATTTCAAATTACAGCTTTTCGATAAAAATAAACTAAAACTAATCGACGGGATATGGAATATCCGATCATGCACGGGTAATAAATTTTTAAAAGAAATGAATCCAATGAATATGAAAGGAATGGAAGAAGAAAAAGTAGTTTCAGAAATTAAAAAAATTATTCGCCGTTCTTATCGTTTTTTAGGGTATGACCAATTTGCAAATCTTATTGAAAAAACATCCACTATTAGCGATGAAATTGTCGATAAGTCGCATAGAACGAAAATCATGATGCAAAAATTAAAAATAGTATTTGGCAATTCGCTTATCGTAATTGACGAGTTCCATAATATAAAAAGCACGGATGAAAAAAGTGGCACACGTGCTGTTGCAGATCAATTAGAAAAATTAGTAAAGTTTGGACCATTTCTTATGACGCGTCTTCTTCTTTTAACAGGCACACCTATGTATAATAGTTATCGTGAAATTATATGGTTACTCAATATTATGCGGTTAAATGATGGGAGGGCTATTATCGATATACGCGACGTTTTTAATTCTAATCCCGATGAAGGAATATTCGTAGAAACAATTGAAGGGGGAGGTGGAGGGGAAGAAGGTGATGGTGATGGCGATGGAAAAAGACGCAGGCGACGACGAGGGCAAATTATCGAAACAGGGCGCGAAAATTTGCGCAGGTTTTCAACTGGCTATGTATCTTATATACGTGGAGAAAATCCTTATACATTTCCTTTTCGCATATATCCCGACGAATTTGCACCGGAGCATACATTTTCCGGACTCATAGGTGTTGAAGCAGGCTCTGGAGCTGGGAAGAAAGTAGAATACGAAATACCGACCATGCAAATAAATGGACGACAAATACCCGAACATCGCGCACTATCTAGAATGCAAGATAAAATATATTTAACAGAAGCATCGGAATACCAACAAAATGTATATTCATATATTATTCGCCAATTTCTTACCTTAAAACGTGAAGAAATACGAAATATAGAAGAATCTGTTTCTGTAGGTATTAATATTCTGCGAAGTCCTATAGAAGCACTCAATATATCATACCCTTCGGATGATTTCGACCCCGCATCTGAAAACCCCAACTATGATATTCGTCTTCTTGTTGGGAAATACGGACTTAGAAATATTATGAATTATAGCGAAGAAACAAAAACCAATTTTGAATACAAGGCAGACAAACCGCACATATTTTCTAAGGAATTAATAGGGAATTATAGTTCAAAAATAAAGAATATTTGCGACAATATTTATAAATCGGATGGAATTATATTGATTTATAGTTTTTATATCGAGGGTGGTGTAATACCAATGGCGCTTGCATTGGAAAGTATGGGTTTTACTAGGTATGGGACAAAAGCTAAACCTTTATTTAATAATCCACCTGATGGAGTAAGACCGATTGATGGAATTACGTCTCGTAAAAGGACCGAGATGCATCAGAATGAGACATTTTTTCCTGCAAAATATGTAGTTATTTCAGGAGAAGCAGCATTATCGCCTGATAATATAGGAGACGTGAAGGCGGCTAGTAATGAGGCGAATTATGACGGGCGATTTGTAAAAGTTATTATTATTTCAAAGTCGGGGACGGAAGGCCTTGATTTTAAGAATATTAGACAAACGCATATTTTAGAGCCATGGTATAATATTAATTTAATAGAGCAAACGATTGGACGTGCGGTGAGAAATTGTAGTCATAAAAATCTAGAATTTGAAAAACGAAATGTGCAAATATTTCTTCACGGTTCTATTTTATCGGCTACGCCTACACAAGAAGCGGCTGACATATATATGTATCGTCTATCGGAAAGAAAAGCTCGGTATATTGGCGAGGTAAGTCGAGTATTAAAAGAAAATGCAGTAGACTGTCTTCTTAATATAGAACAAACCAATTTTACCGAAGAAAAGTTTGACGAAAAATTACAAGACGAACCTGTAATGCAAATACTTTCATCTTATAATCCCGAAACACAAATGAATATAAGTGTTCAGTATAAAATCGGTGATAAAAATTATTCCTCGGTATGTGACTATATGGAATGCGTATTTAGTTGCAAACCGAGTATGAACGAAAGTCGTATAGGTTCGAGAAAAGATATTTTTACGGATACAATCTTAACCATGAATACGGATAAAATTATACAAAGAATACGTGATATTTTTCAAGAAAGATTCTTCTATAAAAGAACAACATCCGGGGAAAGAATACAGGATATATCGAGCGACTTAATTGCTACAATTAACTACAATAAAAAATATCCCATCGAAGCAATCGATGTTGCGCTTACACAGCTTTTAGAAGATAAAAACGAATTTATTCGTGATAAATATGGAAGATATGGAAGACTTGCAAATATAGGTTCATATTATTTGTTTCAACCTTTGGAATTAAATAATCCTATTATTCCTCTTCGTGATAGACAAAAACCTGTGGATTTTAAACGTGAAAAAATTATATTTAAACCAAGTAAAGAAAAAAATTATTTCGAAGAATTTAAGAAATCATATATTTCCAGTATACAACAATCGCGAGCAACGGCTGCTGCTGCTACTGCTACTGCACAGAGTAAAAAACCCCAAGCACCATTATCAGTTGTAGCAGAAGGCCAAGAAGAAGAAGAAGAAGCCGCTCAAACAATATCGTCCCGTGTAGGAGATATTGGTAAAAAACGTGAAGGTGAAGGTGAAATCGAAGGTGAAGGTGAAGGTGAAGGTGAAGGTGAAGGTGAAAGTGAAGATGAATTATTTAAATATTTTTCTACATTTAAAAAAGAACCAAAATCGCTTACAAAAGTTAGAAAATTGTTTAAAGATGCTTTAGATGAAAAAGAAGAACATAAGTATAAAAGGGGGAATAACGACTGGTATTATAATTGTGGTAATATTTTAAGAAAAAAATTATCATTTATCCCGAGTGAGTTAATACAAAAATTAGTTGTATCGCATATTTTAGAAGAATTAAATATAGAAGAAATATTATCTATTTTGAATTATATTATTTCTCCAAAGAGACGCGAATATACTGTTGATAGACGTGACAAACCAGAGAAATACATATTTGACGAACTAATGGAGGAATATTACGAAAATAATATTCTACATAGCAGAAATGGAATGGAGGCGATATTATTAATTAACCTTGACGGCACATATCAGTTATTTTTAAAAGATACAAATATTAATATATGGAAACCTGCGGGACCAGCTGATATAGAATATTTTAAAACAGATATTTCTGCAAAAAATGCAATTACACAAGATATACCTTTAAATGATTATATTGGATTTATAACATCGATAAATAGCAAGAAAAAAGATTTTTCATCATTAATTTTTAAAACAAAAAAAATAAATGTAGGTAAAGGGCAGAGACAGGGACAAGGACAAGGTAAAGGTAAATTATTTGGAAGTAGTATAGCTACGCGATGTGACCAGGCTGGACGTGCAACAACAGAGAAAAATTTAAAAAATATGTTACAACCTCCGAAAATAAATGAAATAATAGATGCTTTGCCGGAAAATATAAAAGAAGCATATTTAAATTATGGCATTGAAAGTCGTATCGATGAAGGAGGAGAAATAATCCCTTTAACTGATGAATTATTACTTCAATTATTTATTAATCGTATTGCTTTAGATAATAGTAAGGAATTTTCTATCGCAAATAAAAGAGATACAAATGAAATTGAATTATGTATCTTACAGGAATTTATTTTACGTTATTTTGATGTAATACAAAAAGATGATAGAAGATGGTTTTTAACACCCATACAAGTTTTACTCAATAAAATTGAAACATTAAGATAGTCTAAGTTAATTTTAATTATATTTGTTTTACACATTTTCTCATTAAAAATACCCATTATTTATAAAATTGATTAGTTTATACATCATATAACAATACGATATAATTTATAATGACGGAACTAAATGTCCACAGCAAATATATTGATAAACGAATAAATGATATTACAAAAAGTAATAAATGGAATTCAAAATTAATTGACACCTCTCACGAAGATTTTATAAAGGATTATGCTTCAAATGTATTTACAAATTTAGTAAGAAATACATTTACTAACTCATATATTAAGCAATTTCCTTGTGGTGAATGTAATAGTCCATCAACAGAAAGGTGTCATGGAATAGGAGAAGAAAGACCATTGTTGATAAAAAAAGCATTAGAAAAGGTTTGGATTGATACAACAAAACCTATTATTATGAAAGAAATTATAATAGCATTTTTAGAAGAACATAAATATACAAAATTCACTTTCAAGTGTCATACTTGTCATAAAAACGAGAAAAAGTTGGGCATTTGAAATGATAAAAGGTGTAATTATATTTGTTTTAATTATATTTGTTTTAATTATAGTTATTTTAACTATATTTTTTTATCTATATTTGTTTTAATTATATTTTAATTAAAACATATAACAAACATATAACATTTATTTACATAATATATATATAAATTAAATATAATTAAATACATATTTATAAAATGACAAGTTCGCGTAGTAAAGAATCTCTACAATTATTACAATCATCAATACGTTCTTCTGCTCGTCCATCAAGTAGGAGTATGGGAAAAACTGGTGGTATGTCATTATATATAAAAAATATAATTACAAAAAAAATATCCGTTCCTATAAAATATATTGGAACCAATATTGCATATGTTATTGAAAAGATTTTAAATGATAATTTTGAAGGGAAATGTTCTATAGAAGGTTATGTTAAACGCGGTTCTACCAAAATTATTACATTTTCTAGTGGAATAATCATGGGAAATATCGCAATTTTTACGGTAGTATTTGAATATATGGTTTGCAACCCCCCGCAAGGTATGCGAATATCATGTGCTGTTAAAAATGTAACAAATGCTGGTATTCTTGCACACACCGATGATAGTGAATATTCTCCTCTTAACATTTTTATTGCAAGAGATCACCACTATAATATTCCTTATTTTTCTGAATTAAAAGAGGGCGATATTATTATGATTCGTGTAGTAGGACAAAGATTTGAATTAAATGATCCGTATGTATCTGTAATTGGTGAACTTGAACTTGAACTTGATAGAGAACCACGCGATAGTATTAGACGTGAAATAGAAAAATCACAGAAAAAAGGTGCTCCTTTATCTGTTATTTTAGAAGAACCTAGTAATTTATTGGGAGAATTTTCAACTAGTAAAAAATTAGAGGAAGCTGAGGAAGCTGAGGGAGCTGAGGGAGCTGAAGAAGTCGAGGAAGCCGAGGAAGCCGAGGGACCAATTGTTGCATCAGAATCAGAATCAGAAGAAGAAGAAGAGAAAGAGAAAACACCAGAAGAGAAAGAGAAAACACCAGAAGAAGAGTAAAAGTTATATTTTTTTCTAGTTTTTATTTATCTAGTTTTTATTTATCTAGTTTTTATTTATTTTATGTTATAACATTTGCAACACAAAATAAATAAAATTGAAACTATTATAAAGATAACTTTATATATTAAAATAACAATTCTCTTAGTCAATAATGTCTACGATTCAACAACCATCTCCTATTACGGTTTCTTCTACAACTACTACGAATACTACCAATACTACCAATACAGGAGAACCAAAAAAAAAAGTATCTCGTGTTAAAAAAAACGCAACTTCTAATACTACTACGACAAATACTACAACGATCACAATTACACCAAAATTTATAGAAGTTCCAGATGGAGGTGATGCATCGGAAGATCAATACGAAGGAATCTTGAGGGCTTCTATTGGAGCCGTTGTCGGGGGTGGAGAACGTAGTGCCGATTTAAAAAACCATATTATATCTTCAACTAGTGTATCATCTGGGGCATCAAGCACGACAAAATATGTGGATAAAAATACTCTTGATGTTGAAAAACAAAAATCAGAATCAGAGCCTGAATCAGATTCAGAATCAGAGTCAGAAGAAGAATCGAAAACAAAGCAGACGCCTCTTCGCACACTCTCTTATACATTATCATCAAATAATAATGAAGATGACGACGATTTATATAAATTAACGCGATTCAGTCATGACCTTTTAATACCATTTAATTTAATTAATATGCATGCAAGCAGTAGAAGTAATATTCTCGCTCTTCTTCATACTACACTCATATACTGTATTGAGGGGAGATGTATTTCTGAAGGTTTTATTAAACCTGAAACTGTAAGAATTGTCGAGTTTAAGTGTGGAAAAATAGTAGCAAGAAATGTCCAATTCAATCTTGTAGTTGAATGTCTTGTTTGCAATCCTGTAGAAAATTCTACTATATCTTGTATTGCAAAAAATATTACACAAGCTGGTATTCGTGCTATTTCATCTGATGAATATCTACCCATTATTGTTTATATATCTAGAGACTACAGTTTACAACTACATAATTCTTATTATAATACTGTTAAAGAGGGTGATTTGATAAAAGTAAGAGTTATTGGGAAACGTTTTGAAATGAATGATAAATTTATTCAAATTATTGGTGATTTGGTTGCTCCAAAAAAAGAACGCGTTCCATTAAAATCTTCAAATAAATCAATTACAACAACTATTGATGGAATAACTACAACATCCACAACATCATCATCAACGTCCACATCCACGATGACATCATCAAAAGAAAATATAAAGCAAAAAGCACCCAAAGCACCGAAGGAACCAAAAGAACCCAAGGAACCAAAAGAACCCAAGGAGCCAAAAGCGCCCAAGGAACCCAAAGCACCGAAGGAACCCAAAGCACCAAAAAAGAAAATTACAAGTAATATCGATGTATAATCCTAATGTTGTGAATATAATTTGAAATATAATTTGAAATATAATTTGAAATATAATTTGAAATAAAAATATATAGAAAGATATTTTTATTAAGATATAAATGGAATCAATATCATATGCATCAGTAGAAAATTCACCACCACAACATATTAAAAAATATTTTACTGACAATAAATATTTCGAAGATTCATTAAAAATGTTAAAAGAAAGAATCGAATCCACCAATATTTTTCATCAAACAGAAATATTAAGAATATTTAATGACCACGGTGTCACGATTAATGAAAATAAAAATGGTGTTTTTATTAATCTGACATATGTAGACTCTCCTATTTTAGATAAAATTTATAAATATTTAAGCTATGTAAATAAACAAGAAGATCAACTCAATGAAATAGAAAAAGAAAAGGAAAAGATTGCTACCTCTTTTTTTACATAGTAATACTTTATTTTATTTTATTATGATTATTATTTTATTATGATTATTATTATGATTTGATGGGAGGGATGTGCATATCATATATAATATTTGTAAACTATAATAAAGATATATGTTAGTATTAGTATATCATAACAATCAAGAAAAATTATTAACTGCTTATGTCATCACAAATTAAACTACAAAAAACTAATAATATAAATGGTGAATCATCTGTTGCATCATCTTTAAATTCTATTGTTAAAAAACAATTTACAAATATAGCAGAACAATATAATTTATATGCATCAGCAATATCAGAAATGGAGGAAAAAATTAAATCATTAAAAAATATAATGTTGTCTGAGAATTTTTTAAATAACTGTAAACATATTAACCTAGACAATAAAGAACCAGTAATTAAATCTAAAAATATTAAAAACAAACATATGGATGGCAAGGATGACAAGGATGGCAGTATTAGCAATGTAAAAATGGTAGAAAATGTAATTATATGTAGCGATAATACTAGCACCGATGTCGCATGTCAACTTTTGGTATTAAAAAAGGTAGAATATTTTACACCATCACAATCAAATTCACTTTTTTGGTGTTTTTATATTATATATAACGGATTTGCATCGTATGAATTCGAATCTAATTATTTTACTGCAGAACAACAGTTCAAAATTCAAACGATTGAAAAAGTTAAAAAGGGGGAAAATAAAGCGGCTCTTAAAGAACATAAAATATCAAAGACATGTTTTGAATCAGGGCTTGTGAGTGCTACAAATATTAATGCCAAAACATTATATGCTCTTTGTTTGTGTTATAATTTGAATATTTTTTATGTATATAAAAATACATACTATGAGATGATTACAAATATAGAAAAACCTATTCATATTATAATTTACAACGCGGAAACAAATAATTTTTCTATACGTTTACCTGTAGATATGCAGGCAACAGAAACATTGACAGAGCATACCGAATATATGGAAAAAATTAAAGAAACATATTGGAAACTAGATAATCTTGAAAAACCTCTTCGCCCAATTACCGTATACTCTGTTAATGATTTAATAAATATATGCTCTAAACTTGAGATACCTGTTATATGTGAAACATCAAATAAAAAGAAAACAAAAGTGGAATTGTATTCGGCTATTCTACAGAAATTATAAATGCACGGAGTTTGTGTTTTTACACCTTTTCTTATTAAAAATACCCATTTTATATTTATATAATTATAAAGTTATATAATTATATAACTATGGAATTAAAAAAAGATTTTAAAATCAAAAAAACTATTAAACAAAAATGTCCCAAAAACATTGTTAAGAAAACATATAAAAATTATAAAAAATTTACCAAAAAACAAAATTTATTAAACGCTATTAAATATATAGCAAAACTTAATATACCGTTACTACCCAAAAATAAATCAAACAAACAAGTAGTATTGGGAACAACTAAATATTTATTGCCTTATTTTTGCTTGAAAGATTATTTTGAAGTATTTGCTTTAGGCCCAACCGATTGGACTATAGATAAAAATAATATGTTAATTAATACAATTATTAAATTAAATAAAAATATTATAAGATTAATTACTACACCAGAAAATCTGATAGATAATGATAATTCATTAAGAATAACCGGTAAAGAATTATGTATATTATTAAATAATGATTATGAAATTTATAAACTTATAAATAATGAATATATAATAGAAAATATATATTTTATTATTAAAAAAGATAATACTATAAAAATAAAAAATAATGACCTAATACTAATAAATAAAGAAAATGTCGTTTTTTACATATAAAGATATACGAAATAAATGGTATGTTTATATTTCCAGTCATCATCATCATCATCATCATCATTATTAACTATTCCAACATTAAATGTATTATTATTTATAGTAATTTGTTTTTTATCTGATGTTAACAATTTCATAATTTTTTTATTATCTAATATATTTTTTCCATTGTTGTAAACTTTTATAGGAATAGTATGATTTTCTAAAATTTTGATTTTTACGTTTGAAAGATCATTTACTACGTATTTATTAATAAGAGATAAAGATGATACTATCATTAATAAATTATTTGCGTATTTTGAATAATTTTGCAGCAGATACCTAATCAAGCGTGTTCCTTCCCAAAAATTTGGAGAATTTATATCTAAATCATTTTCATTTTTACTAGATGGTATATAAGGTGGATTACATACTAATAAATCCAAACGTTCTGATAATAAAAATTGTAATGTGTTAATACCATCTCCTTGAAAAAATTTAATACCATTTTTTTCTATTATTTTACAATTAAATGGTTTTTTTATAGTAGTAGTTTTCAATTCAGATTTTAATAATTTTGGTAAATTCAAATCAGTAACGGCATAATCTATTGATTGTTTATCAACGTCATTTAAATACGCTTTTTTTATATTAAATTTACTTAATATATATTTTGATATAAATCCACCACCTATTCCAAGTTCGAAAAATGATTTTATTTTTTTAAATTTATTTTTATTTTGTTTGAGCGCATGACAAAAAAATATAGTATCTATATTTGAACCAAAAATTTTTGGATATTTTGTATTATCTAGAATAGCATGAACTCCATCAAATATAGTTTTTCTTGGTTGCGAATATATTTTTTCTATAATTTTATTATCTGTCATTAAAACTGGATTATTTATATAAATTTTATTCGGTTGTTTACATTTCAAACATGAGCTTATAAATAATTTGTCTAAATTATCAGAAAATAAAAATGAAGTTATATTTTTTTTAGTTTTATTTTTTAGTTTTATTTTTTTAGTTTTATTCATTATTATATAATAATGATATATTAATATGTGGATTTCTGAAATGTGCAAAGGTGTAATATTTTAAATTTTCATTTACAACTATGATTATTTTAAATTGTAATATAAAATTGATTACAATTTAAAATAATAGTAAGATTATATATACAACACAGAAAGAAGATAGAGATATGTCTCGATCCAATCCCAATCCCAAAGAAATGTTTAATATTATGACACAAAAATATTTAGACAACATTTTAAAAAAAGAAGATGGCATCTCGGAACTTGAAGTAAAATTCGGCACAAGAGGTATAAAAGAAATAACAAAAGACGACTTTGACAACGTAATTAAAAAATTAATTTCATCTGGTTTCAAAATTATAAAATCACAAGAATATTGTCTAAAAATCCAATCAGAATTCACCGATATGTCTACTGGTAAAACAAAATTGTCAAATGTCAGAACAGAAATTTATGGTTTAAGTAATATACAAAAATATTGCAGAAACGACAGACTTGAAGATATTAATTACAGATTTGTCCAAAAAATGCAAGCAAAAGAAGGCTCCGAATTTATACGTCCTATTAATTTAGACGACTTCAATTTTCGTCTCAGTTATCAGAAAGAAAAAGTTATACCCACTGCATCTAGTCTAGGGCAATCCATTATGTCTACGTGGATAAAAGAGAAAAAGATTTTCCGCCATATCAATCGCACAACATTAGTTCACGATTCTTATCCATTTCATGTAGACATTTCGGTAGTTAAAGAGTCTCATCGCCGTGACGGACATATTATTCCCGAATACTCATTCCAAGCCTCGAAAATAACTGATTGTGAACCCAAATACGAGATTGAAATCGAAGTAGATAACGAATATGTTGGTCCGGGTAAAAAAATGAATAATGGGATTGTTCTAGCAGATATATTGCGCACAGGAATTAAAATAATTTTAGCAGGTCTTCAAGGCACGAATTTCCCTGTATCTTATGACGAACTTAACCATACACATAAAGACTATTACTACTTATTGTATCCTTCCGAAAAAAAAGAAAAATTAAAATCTAAATCCGAGCAAGGTGCAAGGGGGTCCGAACGTGACTTAGATTTACGCGATCCTGAACGTATCAATCTAACTCCGAACCATTTTATAGGCCCGTCATCTTACACGCTACAAATATCAAATATCGCCCCACTAAATGAAGACTGCACTATACCGAATATTAGAAATAATTATACTGTAACTGACAAAGCTGATGGTATGCGAAAAATGTTATATATTTGCCCTACCGGACGCATATATTTAGTAAATACAAATATGAATTTTGAATTTACTGGTGCGGTTTCACATGAAGAGCGGATCTACAATACTCTTATTGACGGTGAACACATTATACATAATAAAAAGGGCGATTATATTAATTTATTTGCGGCATTTGATATATATTTCTTCAATGGTAGAGATATAAGACGCAATGCATTTGTTGCTAGTGCTAGTGAAAAACGCGTAGAGGGCGTAGAAGGCGAAGGCGAAGGCGAGGGTGAATTAGAAATAGGCGAATTTGAATCCGAGGCAGATATGCGCGAAGGTGCGCGTGCAAGATCGTCTAAAAAAAAGAGTATGGAATTGCGCGACGAAGAATTGCCACGCGGTGCACGAAAGGGTATCGAGGAAACACGTCTTATGTTACTTAAACAAGTCGTGCAAGAAATGGATATACATTCCGTAATTTCTGGCGATAATATTCCTATTAAAATTAATGTGAAGAAATTTCAAATCGCATCATCAGAAAAGGATATATTCACATGTGCGCGTTCTATTATATTAAGCCAAAAGGCTGGTTCATTCGAATATGAAACCGATGGACTTATATTTACTCCGTGTAATACAGGAGTTGCAAGCAATAAAGTTGGTGTAGCGGGTCCATTGCATAAAGTAACATGGGATATGTCATTCAAATGGAAACCTCTTAATCAGAATACGATCGATTTCTTAATTACAACCAAAAAGAATCAAAATGGAACTGATACAGTCGGCAATATTTTCGAGAATGGTATTGATACTATGAAAAGCGAACAACTCCAACAGTATAAAACTATTATTTTGCGGGTTGGATACGATGAGAGGAAACACGGGTATATTAATCCTTGTGCGGCTGTTATTGATGATAAATTACCACATGCAGGCGATGTAGATAACGGCGAAAGTTATAAACCTGTCCCCTTTTATCCAACAAATCCTTATGATCCAGATACATGTGTTTGTAATATTCCATTACGCGAAGATGATAACGGTGTTTTGCAAATGTTTACGCGCCAAAATGAAATATTCGATGACGAAACAATTGTCGAATTTAGCTATGATGCAACGCGTCCCAAACATTGGCGGTGGATTGCCGAACGTGTTCGATACGATAAAACATCCGAATATAAACGCGGGATTAAAAATTATGGAAATGCATATCATGTCGCGAACAATAACTGGTATTCGATTCATAATCCTATTACCGACGAAATGATAACTACGGGACAAAATATCCCGGATGAACTTGCCGACGATGATGTATATTACAATCGGTCTAGTGGTGACAGCAAGACACGTTCCATGCGCGACTTTCATAATTTATTCGTCAAAAAGATGCTTATTACCAAAACGGCAGCAAAGGGAAATACACTTATTGACTATGCGGTTGGAAAAGCCGGCGATTTCCCAAAATGGATCGAGGCAAAATTGGCATTTGTATTTGGCATAGATTTGTCGAAAGATAATATTGAGAATCGTATGGATGGAGCATGTGCGCGGTTCTTGAACTATCGGAAGAAATTCTTCTCCATGCCTTATGCACTCTTTGTAAACGGGAATAGTGGAGTAAATATTAAATCTGGTGATGCAATGTTTACTGAAAAAGGTAAGGAAATAATTCGCGCATTATTTAACGATGGTCCAAAAGACGAATCTATTTTGGGGAAGGGTGTTTATCGCCAATATGGAAAAGCCGCGGACGGATTCAATATTTCGTCTTGTCAATTTGCTCTACACTACTTCTTTGAAAATATTGAGAAAATAAACCAATTTATTAAAAATGTGAGTCAGTGCACTAAAGTAGATGGATATTTCGTGGGATGCTGTTATGATGGTGTGGCGATGTTTCACGCACTTCGTTCTATTGAAAAAGGCAAATCTATGGGTTTAACTATCGATGGCACCAAAGTATGGGAAGTAACAAAAGAATATAGCCAAACGACATATGATGCAGATATTAGTTGTGTAGGATATGCGATTGATGTTTATCAGGATTCGATAAATAAAACAATTAAAGAATACTTGGTGAATTTTACATATTTTACGGAACTTATGAAAAGTTACGGATTCGAGTTGTTGAAACGCGACGAGGCAGTGAAACTCGGTATTCCAAATAGCACGGGTATGTTCTCCGAATTATTCACATTTATGGAGAGTGAAATACAGCAAGATCCGAAACAAAAGACGAGATACGGTTCTGCGCCCCTTATGACACCCAAGGAAAAACAGATTTCATTTTATAATCGTTATTTTGTGTTTAAAAAAATGGCAAGCGTTGATGTTGAGGATGTTTTCCAGAGTGTTACTGGTGTGCATGTATTCCAAGAGAAATTGAATCGTCGTGATACATTGGCGGCTCAAATGGTTGCGTCACAATTGATGCTTGAAGAGGGTGAAGGTATTGGACAGATTGCGGTATCTTCGAAAGGGTTATACAGGCCTACGAAAGAAAGAGAATTAAAGTCTATGGGTGAGATGGGTGAGAAGGGTGAGAAGGGTGTAAGTTTGGGATTATCGGCAGCAGAATTGGAGAGCGCTGATACAAAACTATCGAAATTATTTGGTTCTAAATCGAAGGAAAAAGAGAGTTTAGGTAAAGTTAAGAGCAAAGGCGCTGAAGCTTTGTCTATTACATTAAAAAAGAAATCTGCACTTGAGCCTGTTAAATTACCAAGCAAGGGTGCGGTTGCCGCTTCTGCTCCTTCTGATGCTCCAGGTGCGGCTTCGTCTGCATCTGCGTCTATTATAGAAAAATCGAAATTAGGAATGAAAGAAACATCCTTGAAACTTTCCACGGAAAAGGCGAAATCATCTAAACATGGTTCGATTAAATTAAACCCCGGTCTAGGTGCTAGTGTTAGTGGTAGTGTTAGTGCTAGTTCTGCAAAATTAGACAACTAAAAATATAATAATAAGTATAGGTAGTAATATATACGGTAATCAAAATATAAATAATAATATTTTTATATTATTTATATTATTTATATTATTTATATTATTTATATGAATATATATACATATATACATATATATACACACATACACATACATATACACTAATATGAGCCAGATAGATTCAATGAGTTCTCAATATTTTGATCCCATGAGTCCTCCTGTAGTTAAAACAATAAATGAAAAAATAATGGAAGAATTCGAACCTTTATTAGAATCTCAAATAAGCGCTATATTGGCGTATTGTAGACCAGTGAAAGATAAACATAACCCTAATGTTTTACTTGATAAAAAAATAAAATCGGAAGGCAAAGCAAAGATCGCATCAAAAGTTTTATATGATTATTATAAAGATAGAGCAAAAAAGCGTCTACTACAACATCCCTCGGAAATGTCGAGTAAATTATTTACAAAGTTTACTAGTCCAATACCAAGTGATTTGTTTCCAAAAGAAACTCTTGAAAGAACAGAGCCGCATGCACACATAGCTTCTAATGCAGCAAGCAAAGTAGGTAAAAAATTATTTGCAGCTTCTGGTATATCCAAAGTACCTAATATAATAAAGCAAACTTTTATTGAGGAGGTTGATTTAAATTCTATGAGTGAACCAGAAAAACACATTTTTTTTAATGATATTCAAAGAGCATGTTTATCTGGTTTTATAGATGAGTTATATCCCGGTGGAATTGAAACTGCACCTCTAGAAATAACACGCATGGAAACATGTATTACTACCCCCGGTCTTTCATGTCCCGTTAGTGATATATTTTCGTTACTAAACCAATACATTCAATATAAATACAATATAGCTGCTGATCCTCGTATTACTACAAGTCCTCGTATTACTACAAGTAAAGATTTACTAACATTTATTCGTATGGGGTTACCATTTTTATCTGCAATTATAAGTCCATATTATCAAGGTGAAAGTGATTTCGTGGAATTTAAAATTTTTTTACCTATGATTAGAGAATATACTAGATTAATTTTAAAAGAATCGACTATTAGAATTGGAAGCGATTCTACGGGAATAGCTAACTTAATTATTCAGCTATTATGGAATAAATTATGCGATTTTGTTAGATTATCAGGAGATCCAGATATCGTTATAAGAACAGTTACACGGGATGATGTTAAAGTTTTTATTATAGAAGGTGTTGCGGATTTTTTAAGCGATGAAGACCAGGATGGTGTAGGACGGGGTGGTAATCGTAGACGTATAAAAAAATATAAAAATAGGACTAGTCGAAGGACTAGTCGAAGGACTAGTCGAAGGACTAGTCGAAGGACAAAACGAAGAACTAATAGATATAAGATAAAATCAAGAAAAACGAGAAAAACATAGTGCCTCTACCAGAACAAATAGATGTATAACTGAAACTGAAACTGAAACTTAAACAAAAGTTTATTTACTTGTAATAAATAATGATTATTAAATTATCAATGATGTAAACAATCTAAATATTATTTAGTAGATACATATAACTATTTTTATGTCATATTATAATTTAATATCAATCAAAAACCCCGACATACATAAATCAATATCTTTTTCCACCGAGATAAAAACATCATTATCCCAATCATCCGTGGTAGAATCTCAAGTATCATCATGTTATATATCATATTCGTTATGCGATTATTTATCAAAATTTAAACAACAAATTGAGGTTTCGTCTGATGCGTGGGATAATATTAAAAAATATACAAACCCCTATGAATTTATTCATACATTAATTCCCGGTAATAAAATATCAATAAGTAAATTAAAGCCGCTATCTAGATCTTTCTATAAAATGATAGAATTATGGAAAATGTTTAAATTCGGAGAAATAAAAAACCCACATACACTTCCATTTCCACAATTCACATCACAACCCATATCGCTCCCCCCCATCAAAACATTTCATATTGCTGAGGGCCCTGGAGGATTTATCGAAGCGACTTCATATATGCGTAAAAATCCTGATGATGCATACTATGGTATGACACTTATAAATGATGATCCGGGTTGTCCTGGATGGAAAAAGAGCAATACATTTTTAGAAAATAATCCAAATGTTACAATCATAAATGGCGAGGATGGAACGGGAGATATTTTAAAACTAGTAAATTATAAATATTGCAAAGATAGGTTTTTAAATTCTATGGATATAATTACAGCAGATGGAGGAATTGATGTTTCAACAGATTTTAATAAGCAAGAAAAACTAGTTAGTAAGTTGATAATTGCAGAAATTATATACGCAGTTACTATGCAGAAAAAGGGGGGACATTTTATTTTAAAAATATTCGATATATTTTCGAAACTTACTGTAGATGCTTTGTATTTGTTGTCATGTTTATATAGCGAAGTATATGTTACAAAACCACATACAAGTAGATTGGCAAATTCAGAAAAATATATTGTATGTAGGAACTTTTTATTAGACGATTCGTCTGATCTATATAATGCATTTTGTAACGAATTTTCGAAATTAGATACACAAGATGATATTCAAAGTATATTAAATATAGAGCACGATTATTATTTTTTAAATAAAATCGAGGAAATAAATGTAGTATTAGGACAACGACAATTGGAAAATATAATTACGACATTAAATATCATATCAAATCGTAATAACTATGATAAAATAGATATTATGAAAAAAACACATATACAAAAATCTATAAGTTGGTGTGAGAAACACGATATTTCATGTGTTAAACTATATTCTTCTAATAATATTTTTTTGTCAAATATATATGATGATGGAACACCTATTTCTTTTTCGAAGCAAAATAATAATGCTTTTTTAAAAGGTAAAAGTTCTAATTTTACAAATAATGTTTATATTGGTTGCGGTGGTGGTGGTGGTGGCAGTAGTGGCGGAATAGGAGGTATGTATAATAAAAATAAAACTATCACTCCATCAAAAGAAACTACCACTCCACCATACGAAAACAGTATCGATGAACAATCAAATACATCAAATACACCTACTACAGAAATTTAATATTTAATATTTAATAATTTAATTATACATATGAAAATTATATAATTAAATTTTATTACAATAAAATATTTATTTGTATTTATTTGTATTTATTTGTATTTATTTGTATGTATAGCAATCGTGTTTTTGTGTGAATTATCATAAAAAAATTGACAATCTGTATATTCAATATTATTGTAATACATTATAAATGATATACCACAGTCTTCAATTGTATATGGATAACTTTTAGTAAATTTATCATATGCAAGTATATTAAAATCTATTTTTTCCATATGACGAATTGCGATATCGCAAGATTTATTTGATAAATAAAAAATAACACCTGCTGCTCCATAAATATTGGGTCGTTTTGTATATTTTGAAAGTGTTGAAAGATTCATACCATTCAACCCATGTAGAGGATTTTCAAAATCGTCTTTATGTTTATTGTAATAAAATAACATAAATGGGTCATCCCTTATACGTTTTAAACTATTTTTATCGACACATTTATAACTTTTTTTTAAAGATGATTGTCCAAAATAATCAAATTTTCTAGATTTAGTAAACTTAATTAAATTATTTTCATTAAAAATCAAATCATCACCGCATCGCAATATACCTTCTTTAATATTAAATAATTCTTTAACCGATTTAATGGCTAATATTAATTTTTTTAATAAATGCAGATATGAATCTTCGCATCTTACATACAAATAATTCCCATCTAAAATACAATTTTGTTTTAAAAATAAATCACCAATTACATATATTACTTCCCAATTATTATAATTTGTTTTATTTAAGGAAAATTCCTTTAGTCGTGTATTTTTATGTTTATGACACGATAATATCATTATAATTCCATCTACATCCTTTTTAGAATTTGTGGTAGTTTCTTCAATATTATTATCCATTATACCATATTTCATATTCTATATACTATATTTATAGGGATTTATATTTAAATATATGTAGTATTTACTATATAGTATTTAAGGGACAAATAAAAGTAAAAAGCACAAGTAAAAATGCAATCAACATTAAATATATTGTATAGCACAATAAAATCGAAAAAGAAGAAGGAAAGATTTGAGACTATATTAGAGCCACTTCAAGCAATATTACAAATAGGTTATCTTTCATTTGCACCGATTGGGACAAAATTAACAATACAAAACAATATTTTAAAAATACAAATACCAAATTATTCACAGCCTGTAATAAGATGGTATAATAATGATACACAAGAAGATTTGTTTTATTTATTTAATATTTTTTATAGATTCAAAAAATTCTATCATTTCTTAAACGATACAAAGCCAAATTCTGAAAATAAAAAATTATACGATCTTCTTATCGAATTAGCTAAATCTGGAATAGGAAATTTGATAAGAACATATAGTCAAACAGATAAAATTCATATATTGCATACACTCCAAATGTATAAAAATATTTTAGAAGGAGATGGGAGTGGGAATGGGAACGGACATGGACATGGACATGGACATGGACAAAAGCGATTCGATAGCCATGAAATATCGAATTTATCCAATTCTCACGAATCTCATACGTCTCATGCGTCTCCACCTAGTGGCGGAGGTGGAGCATCTTTTATGACATCAAAACGAGAAAAAGAGAAAGATAAAAAGACAAAGACTATGCAGAAAATATTGCGCGATGATTCACCGGAATTAGATCAAGAGCAAGAGCAAGAGCATGAACGGGTTCGGGAACGCGAAGACAATAATGCATATGAAATGAAGAATGATGCTGTAGCATCGGTTGCATCACATTGTAGTTCAAATGAAATAAAAAATATAGATGATGTATTTATTCGTATAACTGATATATATACACAAGATATATACAATATTATATATAATACATTAATACTTATGGGCAAAAATGATGCAGAGTGTAATATTTATATCGATGGACTAAATAAAATATTAGAACCTACAAATAATAGAATTAAAAAATGGATAGATGAGAATATTGTGTTTTAAAGGTGTAAAGGTTAGAGGTTAGATGTTAGACGTTAGAGGTTAGATGTTAGAGGTTAGAGGTTAGAGGTTAGAGGTTAGAGATTAGCGTTATATGTTTATTATGCTCTGAGTATACTTATATATTCTGATATACGCAATTTAATATAATCAAAATTATTAAAAACGTATAATATTAAAAATGGCAAATATATTAAAAATACCAATACCAAATAAAATATAATTTTCGAGTAAAAATAGAAAATAGAGTATCCTGGTTCTGGATTTTTATCTAGTCCTAATATTCTAAAAATGATATTGTAGTTACAATATTTTACAACTTCTGATGCAAGTGCCATATATTTATTATCAAATTTCGGGTTTCTTGAATTCTCACTATTATCGCATATTTGATAGCACAATGGTGTATAGTATATAAACCTGCTTGTAAAATTAATATTATAATTAATATCCCAATCAGTAACCATCATTCTTTTACTGAAATTTTCCAAGAAATCATCGCGATGCGACTTACTATAAATAACAGAGTGTGTTCCAGAAGAAAGAATACATCTGTAATTATAAGAATTATATGGTATTAAAAACCACGGAATAGCACCTAAAAAATAAATAAAATTATCTCCTGCTTTCTTTTCCAAAAAGGTATTTATATTTTTTATATGTTCATTTTCTTTTATTTTTTCATTGAATACAAAATCGTCTTCAAGTATTAGGATATTGTCGAAGTTTTGTTTCTGTGCATGTTTAAATATTTGTAAATAGCAATCTGTTAAATCCGCATGTGAAGATTCAATGCCCGTTTTATTACATTTGGTAAATCCTTTATTTAATAAAATATAAACTATCTTTGTAGGCTTATATTTTTCCAATTGTTTTAAAATATTATCATAACGTCCGCTATTCTCTAAATGAATAATATATGTGACATCTACGTTAGTATCTAACAACCCAGAGTCATAATTTAGTTTTTCAAATTTATAACACGATTCAGTATCTTTTAATCTTTTATCTAAATCTGCATTTATTTTACTCATATTATTAATACTACTATTTATGTTTTATATTATATTATATATTCGTTAGATTAATTATAAAAATTAATATTTTTATAATTTTATATTTTATATTTTATATTTTATATTTTATATTTTATATTTTAATAGGATTTTCCTGTTCGATGGGTTTGTCCGATTCGACATGTTCAACAGGTTCAACTGGTTCAATAGGTTCAACCGGTTTATCCCGTTTGTAAGATTTATTTAGTGTATCTTTCACGACACACCCTTCGCTACATAACCTGTTTTCTATTTTATTATTATATTTTTCGGACTCTAGATACCATAAAATAATAGATGATACAAATAATAATATAATTCCTGACGATAATAGTGTTATTAGGCTTACTAATAAACTTTCTTTTACCCATTCGGTTCTACATACATATTTTAATATGAATACAATTCCAGTAATTATTATAATATTGGGGATATAATGATTCGTATTTTCTACACAATCTTCACTACTATGTTTTGTCCCAAACATTACATCACATATATCAGGTCCAAAATTTAAATTTACTTCTGTATGATGTAATCTATGCACACCATTTACCTTAAATATTGAATAGTTAATATTATGCACCGAACAATAAAATAACATAAAATAAATAATTACCCAAGGGTCTAAAATATTTATCCCGAAAAAATATGATAACATTACAAACGGATATGGTATCGATAATTCAAGTATGATTTGGATAAAATGAGAAAAGAAATTATCATTCTCATGATGATAATGATGCACTATTGAAAAAATATTTTTATGAACATGTGCTACCACGTGATAAAAATATGAAATAAATAAAAAAACAAAAAATGTTATAATTCCCAATAAAATATTTGGATAAGAAATAATAGAAACTGTTGCTAAAATTAAAACCCACGATGGAGCGTTTTCTTTTAAATTATTTATAACTTTTATGTTTTCTGATAAATTTGGTCTGAAAAATATATTTAAAAATTTATATAAATCTTTAAATGATGTCTTTATAATACAATTTTCTTTATCTAAAAGGAAATCCATTATTATCTACTATTTTAATATTTATTATTTTAATACTTAATTTTTATTATTTTTATAATATATTATTTTTATTCACTCATTCATTCGAATATATGTTATTATAATTAAATAGTTTAATATTAAACATTTTCATTACTATAATACACATGCATTTACCTGCTACCATTAACCATACATTAACAAGCAACTCGATCTGTTTTTCATATTCGTGATCACAATTATATGATATACCAAGAGCACCTAATAATTCGTCGCGATCGTCACATGATGAACGTTTAATATATTTTTTTTCTAATGCAGTTAACGGGCATGCATGCAAAACAACAATTGCAAAAGCATCAAATGAAACAATTATAAAAAGTATAGCCAAGTGTGTTAAATTCATACTAAATAATGCAATAAATGAAACTAAAAAAATAAATGTGTCATGGACATGACGATATAGTGTGCTTTCTTTTACTTCTTTTAAATTGAATTTGTTATATAAATATATACATAACTTTCGAATAACACTATCCTCTATCATTTTAAGTTTTTTATTGGTTTTGTATTTTTTTTTATCTTTTTCGTTCTTGTCCTTGTCCTTGTCCTTGTCCTTGTCCTTGTCCTTGTCCTTGTCTTTGTCCTTATCCATAAAATATTATATTTTGTATAATATGTTACTTTATATAGTTTCTATTTTTTCTTAGTTGTTACGTATTTATTTGTTTGTAAAATAAAAAACATATTCTTTAACTTTATAATAAAGTATACAAATAATATCACCAGTATTAAAAATAATAACTTTGAAAATATATATAATATGCTATAACCTGGTTCGACACTTTTATCTAAACCCACAAATTTAAAAAATATGTTCAACATATATCCAAAAAATTCATATACTTTATTAAATTTTCCCCAGTTGTTACTATTATCGGTATCTTCAAATAACTGATAACAAAGTGGCTTATAATATGTATACCTATTTTTTGAATATAAATTATTTAACATGTCCCAATCCCTTATATTATTTGTATCATTTACATATCGTTTCATACATATTTCTCTATTTTTCCTACTATAGATAACACTATGCATTCCAGTAGATAATATATTCACATATGTATTCATATCATAAAATGTCGGAACTAATAACCATGGAATACAACCTATATAATATATAAAATCTTCCCCTTTTTTTCGTATCAAAAAATTATTTATATTTGTAATATGTTTTTCATTTTTTATTTCAGTATTAAACATAAAATCATCTTCAAGAATAAGAATATTATCATAGTTTTGTTTATGTGCATGTTTGAAAATTTGAAAAAATGCATCAATTAAATCATCTGCAGGATAAACAATATTTTGCGTTTTGTTACACTTTTTATAACCATCGTTTAATAAAATATATACATCATTCGATGGATGATATTCATTCAACTGTTTCATAATATTTTCATATCTGCCGTTACCTTTCAAATGTATGACATATGTTGCATCAACCGTTTTATTAAATAAACCATTTGCAAATTTTATATACTTAAATTCATAACATTTTGAATTATGATTTAATATATTTTGTAAATCATTACTGTCATTTTTATTATTATATTCAATATCAAAATCCATTTGTTATTTATTATTTATTATTTGTTATTTATTACTAAAAATATATATATTCATGATATTTAATTTCATATATAGTTCAGTATAGTATATTATTCATTAATTTGGTGAAATGGAACAGAATGAAACAGAAAGGAATAACAACATCGATGTATAAAAAATTCAAGTCTCAGGGCCGTTTTTCAAAATTGGACATTTATAAATGTCCTTTTTTCAAAACCCAGGTATAGATTTGAAAAAAACGATGAAAACGTCACTCAGAGCATAATGCTCTAAATTTGTTTTTAAGATTGAAAATTTTGTTACGATAACTTTTTAACATTTTATATATATTATATGAAAAAGGTTTAGGAGTTTTTTATATTACTCTATATATATGGAAATGGATAACCAAAAAAACTCTTCAAAACCTCCCCTTTTCGTTTGCAAAAGTTGTGACTTTAAATGCTGCAAACAAAATGATTTCAAAAGACACATCGAGACCAACAAGCATAAAAGAGTAACCGAGAGTAACAAAAAAACCCCAAATAAGGTAGAACAAACATTTAGCTGCATTTGTGGTAATAATTACAAGTATCGTCCGGGACTAGCAAAGCATAAGCGAACGTGTGTTAAAGTCAAAACACTCGAGTCGTCTTCTGTAACCAAAGAAGACGATTCTAATACCATAAATCATGTGAATATAACTAATGATAATAATGACAAGTTGATATATAGCCCCAATCCTAGTTATAGCATTCCAAACAAGGACGAACTTCTACTAAAGCTCATTAAAGATAATGATGAAATGATGAAAATAATAAAAGGACAACAGGAGCAAATAAATAGTATAATACCAAAACTCGGTAATATAACTAATAATAATACAACTATGAATAATAATTTTAATCTGAACGTATTTTTAAACGAACAGTGCAAAGATGCATTAAATATATCGGATTTTATAGATTCGCTTAAAATAACATTAGAGGATCTACTATTTTCAAAAACCAACGGTATATCGCGTGGTATAACCGATGTTTTAATTAAGGGACTCAAAGAGTTGGACATTCATAAACGTCCAATTCATTGCACAGATATAAAGCGCGACACCATGTATATAAAAGATGAAGATAAGTGGCAGAAAGATGAAAACCACGACATGATGAAAAACACGATTGTAAAAATTGCCGATATGGAGCGCACCGCATTGCAACAATGGGCAATAGATAATCCTGATTGGATGGAAACAGAAAAAAAACAAATCAAATACTTGACAATGATGCGCTCCATATGTGAACCGATTGAAAATTATAACAACTACGAACGAAAAATAATAAAAAATCTTGGAAAAGAAATACTGATAGATAAGAAGAATTAGGGCGGTGGTGGTGGCGACGGTGGCACCGGAGTTTCTATTTATCCGCAACCGGAGTATTTAATCATCCGCCTCAAGTTTCACCCATGTTTCTTTACGTGGATCGCCAGATAGGAATCCCTTAATACGGCGTTTAACTTCCGGGAATGGGATATTAATTTTACGAGATTCTCCATCTTTTATATGCGCCGCTATCTCTTTATATAGTCTTTTTATTGCCGGATAAGAAATATTTAATTCTAATTCATTTAATTTTTGAATAATAGGCTTTATGTCGGCCATCATTTCCTCTTTTGATTTATGGAAAGGTAATAGTAATGACGATTGGGATGATAAGGGATTTTCATTCTCTTTATTCATTTTTGTATATATGTTTATATAATAATAATAATATAACGTTATTATTTTATATTATTATTTTTGGAACTATATTATTTATTTGTTACATATTTTTATGGATTATATGTAATAGGGTTAACTATCTGTGGAATTCCGACATAACAATAATTTACATTATCGAACGTTATTGTATTTCCAAATTGGTCTCCAGAGTTAATATTTACCCAAACACCCCACGCTTGTTGTATATTAGTAAAACCTAGAGTAGTTAGTGCAGGAATTCCAGTCGTAGTACCAGTGCCAAATGGGTTATATCCAGCCCATGGAGCAGTAAAATACCCAGTAATACCAGTAGCACTATTTAATGTAGAAATTGTTACTCCAGTACCACCAGGCAGATTTTGAGAAGGAGTTATATTATTCGCATAAGAATAAAATGAACCATATACCATTCCCTGTGCCAAGTCTAGGCTTCCAGGATTCCAGTTAATTGAAAAAGGATCAGGAAAACCTTGACCTGCGGTATTTCCTGTAAAAGTAAAAGTTAGATTTTGTCCTGTAGCCATACCGCTAGCAATAGCCTGTTTTCCAGTATATGCTATATTTGATATTGTAGATAATGGTAAAAAGGTTGAAAAGTAACTAGCAGTAGCTGGTTCAAAAAATACCATATATTCATCAAGCACACTATTAAACGTCGGTGTTGTATTTGCATTCAAAGTAAAAGTAGCACCATTCTGGCTTACATTTGTAATAGTTAATGCAGAATAATTATTAAATCCGTATGGAAATTCAGCATTAGGTAAACATATCGCCATTCCAACTTCTCCACTTACTCCAGAATTCGGAGGCCAAGTTCTTGGATTATTATATATAATAACTTCTGGAACTATAGATACATAAAAGGTAGTTGTATTAATGACAGCAGATTCATAGAAGTTAGGAGTAGCATTACATGTAATTTGTAGCGTAAATGATCCTGGAGCGTTGCAATATACTTGACTATTCGCTATACTAACAGTACCATTTCCATTCGAAATACTAGGACTTAAACTATACGTTATACCTGGGTCGGTATTACTGTTAGAGCCAATTACTGTATATACGCTAAATATATAACCAATAGTAAGATAAGTTTGATCATTGATCCACGGTGTATTCAATGTAAGGATAGGTGTAGCTTGGGCTACAGTCACCGATACAGAAAAACTGGCAGCATTAAAATTTTCGGTTGCTGATACAGTAAAAGATATATCACCACCACCTGCTGATGTAAAAGTAATTGTATTACCGCTTATAGTGCCATTACCGTTGAATCCTGTATAAGTTATAGTAGGTGGCGGATTTGTATCAGTATTATTTGTGGGATTTGATGGTAAAGCATATTGTCCACCATATACATAACCAGCATTATTAAAATTATATGTTAGTGAAACATTTGAAGGACTAGATGTTATAGTACTTGATTGAACCGATGCTGCAGCTGTAAAATTAGGTGTTGCTGCTAAATCAGCTTGTATTTGAAAAGAACCAACATCATTAATTGTAATTTGCTGTGATAATGATGATCCTGATCCTGATGTAGTTAAAGAATCATTATTACTAACACTTGGATTTATAATACTATATGTCACTTGATTGGGGTCAGTATATCCGGAAATAGTGTTTGTGGTTACTGTTACAGAATTTATTAGATTATATGTGCCATTTTCAACCCATCCGCTTCCAAAATTCGAAGGAAAAGGAGAAATTGTCGGGGTTGCTTGTATTGATGTATAATATGTTGTCGGCGAAGGATATGTATATGTCGCGGCATTATAATTTGTGGTAGCTCCTATGGTAACAGTAATTTGGAAATTACCTACACCTGCAATTGTAATAGTCGTTCCTGTTATACTAGATA
>Ga0114978_10000702_pt1 | contig 28267 bp, 36 predicted proteins | sample S_140212_EF_Meta_FD_87027 | JGI IMG/M metagenome (GOLD analysis project Ga0114978, IMG submission 87027) | Freshwater microbial communities from Lake Simoncouche, Canada to study carbon cycling - S_140212_EF_MetaG | ecosystem: Environmental > Aquatic > Freshwater > Lake | place: Lake...
GATGAATTTTACGAAGAATATAATTAAAAAAATATGATGAAAAATAGAGATATACCAGATCATATAGTTTGGAGCGAAGAAAAAGGTTATTATTCAAAAGAATTAACTTATGGTTCAAACATATCAGCTCCAGCGATAAAATTAGATGATGTAAAAGGCTGGAGGGCAAGAGAAGCTAGTTCTGCAAATAAATATTTTAATGCAAAGTTTGAAGAATTAAAAGGTGAGATGGAAAAATTATTCACTGAATATAATTGGAATGATTTTATTTTTAAACAAGTAGAATATAGTTTTCAACCTATTGTAGGAGAAATATATTTTGTTTATTCAAGAGAAAACAATACTTACTTTTTATCACTAATAGAACCTGATTTTTTTAAGAAAAATAATTTTCTTTCTAGAACAAGATTAGAGTCAAACGGCAAGTGGGTTAAAATTTATTAAAAAAATTAATTATAACATTTTATAATTTTTATTTTTTTACTATTTTCGCATCCATAACTTAGTTTATGGAAGAATTTGTTGTAATATTAAAAAAAGAAGAAAAAGAAAATCTTTCTTTTCTATGTTCAAAAAGCATCTGTTTAGAAGATAGAATTTTATTTGAAAATAATTCTCAAATATTAGAAGGAATAGTTGAAAAAATTGATACTGTAAATCAATTAGTTACAACTAAAACACAAAAACAACCTATTGATGTTGAGCTAGATAAGTGTTTTTTTCCTATTATTGAACTTTATAATCAAAATAATGAGTTTTCGCATAAGCAAATACTTTTGAGAGATGATTTAAAATTTTCAACCATATGTCCTGAGTGTGAAAAAAACTCTAGATCAATAAGTGATTGCATTGTTGCAGAAAATATATATAAAAAAAATAATTTAAAACCATACGCATTTAAAAAATGAAAAAACCTATTTTAACTTTACTGGCTGTATGTATAGCCTTTTTATCATTTGGTCAAAACAGATCTTTGGATTTAGTCGACTTCAAATCTTGGTCAATCCAAGGAAATTTTAACACAAACATTGGCAATACTGATATTGCTAAAAATGATTTATTCTATTCTAAGACTTCTTTAAATCTTGGGTATGGGGCAAGATTAACAAAATACATTTCAAACAATTTTGGAGTTTCATTTGATGTTTATAATTCTAAATTAAAAGGATCTAATCCAAAGTGGGATTATAAATCAAACATCAATTATCAAACTTCTGTATTGTTGATGGCTCAAACTGGAAATGTACGTTACTTTAGAAATCTTGAAAATTTCCAACTTTATGGATATTTGGGATATGGAATGTTGAACTACAAAGCAGAGGCTAAAAATAACAACAATCCGCAATTAAATTCTAGCTCAAAAGGAAATTATCAAGTTATTCCTATTGGGTTAGGTGTTAAATATCACTTAAAAGAAAATATGACAATTAATTTGGAATATTCTTTTAATAACGTTAACGGAGATAAATTAGATGCTTTTAGTGATGCTCTAACAGAATATGATAAATATTCTAGATTAAGTGTAGGATTTAGCTATACACTTGGTAAATATTATAAGAAAGAATTAGAGTGGCACGATCCAAGACCAACGCCAGCTAAACCTTTTTACAGGGTAGATACTGTTGTAGTTGTTCAAAAAACTATGAAACCTGATACAAATATTAGAAAAACAACTGATGTTTCTGCATTATTATCAGATAGTGTTGTAATGGGCAAATTATTGGATTCATTAGAAACTAATTTATTAACAACTACTATTTATTACGATTTTAACAAATGGAACTTTCCAATAATCTATAACTCAAGATTGACTGATATTTCTTTAGAGGTATTAAATTACGAAGGTAATAAAATCTTAATTCAATCTTTCTGTGACACTGTAGGAACATCAGAAAAAAATAGAGTTATTGTTGAACGTAGAGCGAATGAAATAAAGCAAAGAATTATAGGATTCGGCATTTCTGAATCTTTAATTGTAGTTGTTTTACATGGAGAAGAAGATGCATTTGAACCTACTGATGCAGAAAATAGAAGAAGTATAATTTCTGTAATAGACAAAAAGAATTTATATTACAATGGTCCAATAAAATAAAAAAATATTTGTCCCAAATTTAAAAGCCTCCTTTTTTTAAAGGGGGCTTTTTTATTTGATTTTTATTTATTATTTTTACGCAAAAAGCATAAAATTATAAAATTATGGACGGTATAATTATTGGTTCAGCATCAGAACAAAAAAATATTGAAGATTTCAATCTTAGAACTAATCATATCTCTGAGGAGGGATTTATAAAACATATTTCTGAAGAAGTAAAAAGCGAAGAAACTATTACTGAAACAGAATATTTAAGTTTAAAAAAAATAAATTCATATTATTTTGTAGAAAGAAAAAATGTTGATTCTTTTGCCTTCGTTCTTTTCGCTACAAATATTGACGATGAGAGAAGAGTGGGTTTAACTTATGAATTTCAACCCAGCATTAATAAATCTATAATAAAGGCATTTACAAGCTCTATAAAGGATCCTAATACTAATGACATACTTGATTTAGTTATACAGGAGATAGAAGCTCAGGCCGGATTTATTACAACTAAACCTGAGATAGAATATTTAGGTAAATGTTTTGTTTCATCCAACATGAGTGAATTTTGTCATTTGTTTGGCGTAGCAGTTGATAAGACACGTCAATTCAAAAAAGAATCGTCTAATCCTAGAAAAATGGAAGCCGGTCATTATTGGGCAACAAACGAAGAAGTAAAAGATTTTGAAGATTGGAGAGCTCAAACAATTTTAATGAAAAGATATCTTAATAAAAAAGTACAAATAATACTTAAAAAAAAATAGAATATGCTGAGTAAGTTTAATAAAAAATTTATTATGTCAATGGGTATAGATCAACCAAAATCTGAACTCATTGAATTTTTAATTGAACATGAATCATTTGATCAATTCGAAGAAACAGAACATTTTTATTATTGGTTTTATAAAACAGAGCAAGTTTTAAGTGATAATTTTGGATTTATTAACAAAGGACCATATATATTCAAAAAAAATGATAAAGAATTTGACCTTAATACTTTTGAAGGTGTTGCAAGACTTGTAATAGAGGTTCAAGACATGATGGAACTTTCTAAAATTTTTAATGGTAACTTTAATTTTGGTAAACGTGAGTATTTTTTAAGATATTCAAAAAAATTCCATAAACTTGAATATTTTATGTGCGTTCATGGACTTGTGAACAATAAGAAAAAAACTAAATTATTTATCCGTCATAAAAAACATAAGTATTTTACAATTAATGAAAAAAACTATGTGTTGATATATAATAGAATGAGTCCAAGATATATTTCAAATAAAAATGCAGCTTTTTTAAGGCCAATTATGCCTTATTTATATAATTACAATACTGCAAAAAATAAATTCAGTAAATATGACAATTACTTGAATTCAATAAATAGAAGACTTGTTTCTATACATCAAAAATCAAAAATTTATAATGATGAAAATTTTTTAAAGTGTATTGCTGATTTAAAAAACGTAAAAAACACCGTTATGTTAAATACAAATAACATAGACGAGTTGCTTTATAAAATTACGAATGGTAAACCAGTCCCTAAAATTCTTATTGATAAATTCCCTAAAAGCGAATTGATTTATTTATATTCATTAGTTAACTATGAAGAAGTTGATAAAATTATCAAATTTTTATACGAAAATTTAGAAATATATAATCAACAAGAATCTGATGAGAAAATTAAGAGTATACAATTTGATTATGAAACCGACTACAAACTACACATTCATCAAATAATTCTTGATTATTTAACAGTACGTTTTGAAATAAGAAAACCGGATTATTCAAAAAAACAATTTATCAATTCAGACAGTTCAAATTATCAATGGAGTATAATTGCAGATTATTTATCAATGTGTTCTACGCAAAATTTGAAATTAAATCTAAAAATTAAATCTTATAATAGATTAGTTCAAGAACATGATAGAATTTCTTTCTCTATTTCTGCAGCTAATATTCCGGAAATAAAACCACACAGAAAATATCCACAAATTAACTCAGAAGGAAATTTTGAAATAGAAAAAATAATAGATAAAAAAAGATTATTGGTTGAATCTGAAATTCAAAAACATTGTGTGAAAACCTATTCTCATTCAATAAATTCAGGAAGATGTTGCATTTATAGTTTTCTTGATAAAAGAGATAAAAAAAGATATACTTTAGAAATTCAAAAAAAATATAACGAGTCAAAAGAATTAGTATTCTTTTTAAATCAAATAAGAGGTAAATTTAATGCTGCTCCATCACATGATATTTTATTTGAAGTTTATGGTATTTTATTAAGAAATAAAGTTTACATAGATCATCAATCAGCTATTAAAGTTCATAAAGTTCTTTTTGATAGTTTAAAACAAGAAAAAAACAAAAACACCTTCATTGGTGACAATCTAGACGATATGCAACTCCCATTCTAAAAAATATGAACTTAAAACCATTTGTAAAATTAGGTAATAAATCTTTCAACATTCATTCAATAACCTATATGGATATGAATGATGATGAATTGATAGTTACAATAGAAACAAGCTTTGAAACTAAAAAATTTAAATTTAAAAGTGAAGAAAACTATAACAGATTTAAATCTTATGTAAAATTATTTTCTACGGAATTCAACACTGATGTAGAAATGATTGAAAACATTGATGATAATAAAAAACCATTATTAAAAGACTAAGGTGCCTCAATACGTCCGCAAGCATAAAAATTATTATGATAGAAGACCGATACTACAATTCAAAATGAATGGAGAATTTGTAAAAGAGTGGAAAAACGCTCATATAATTCAAAGACATTTAGGGTTTGATCGTAATGCTATTTTAAGATGCTGCAAGGGGAAACAAAAAAAATCATACTGGTTTATATGGAAATTTAAAGAAGATAATGTCAATTAAGTTATTCACATATGACATAAAAGTTTATAAAAAAGCTAATCAAGAGATCCAAGATCAAATTAAAAAATACAATATTAGAATTCATAAAAAAAAATTTAAATCTAATGTTGGAAGGGCTTGGGTTCATCTTAATTTGGTTAAAATTCCTTTTCTATACAATATAGAATCAATTTATATTATCTTTCATGAGATAGGTCACATAAGATATAATCACGATGATAAAAAATGGAACTATCTTCAAGAATTACAGGCAGAGTCGTATGCACTGGCTCAATTAAGAAAAATCGGAATTAAAGAAAAATATCCAAATGAATATAAAGAAGTACATGAAAGGGCAAAATATTATGTTATGACTAATATTCTTTATGACATTGAAATAGGTCTAAAGGTAAAAGATATAAATAACCAAGCCCTTAGATTTTGCAATCTTAAGAAAAATAGAAAATGAAGTTTACAAAAAAAAATAGATTCACTAATTTTAGAAAAAATAAATTTTTCTTTTCGAATAATATAAATGAGTTATTAAAAGAAGTAAAGAAAAAAGTAATTTATAAATCTTATTTAACAGCCTCTGTTATAATAACAAGTGAAAATAAAAAAGATGTTCCAAGTTTTTTTAATTGGTTAATTAAAAAAGTGGGAAAAAAAGTTGTTATATTAGAAGGTAAAAAAATTATTAATGAATTTGAATTCAAAAACAATCTCCTTTATTTATTAAGAAAAAGTGGAGTAATTTTATTATCCCTAAATAATTATACGAATCAAAAATATACTGATGATAAAAAAGAGATAGTTGAGTTATGGGGTTTTAAAGCAAGTTTGTTTTTTAATATTGTAGTTATTGAAAAAATGTCTAGCGAAGAATTATTGGAAATTTGTACTGGACTAGTAAATGGAGAAAAAACAATTGAGCCGGAACCGCACATAATTTACTGTGGCCCAGATGGTAAGATTTTTGGGTGGGATTTGGTCTAAAAATGTAACTTTTTATCATTAAATTTCGTTTTAATTTTAAAATAAGGTTATGGAACTAATAGATGGAATTTACGTATCAGAGATTTATTCTGTACTTTTACAGAGAAACACCCTACAATTGAATAAATTTCTTTCCCAAATGGAAAAAACAGACTGGGAATGTTTATTTGAGAATTATAATGAAAATATCCTCAATGATTTTCTTGGAGAGTACAACAAAGGTACTCATATTGAGTATTTTATCCAAAATTTTCCGAATGTATTTATTTGCAAAACCTATAAGGCTAGATTTTATGATTTCAAAAATCAAGAAGGAAAATTTACATATAAGACCGATTACAAAGATCTATTATTATTTTATAAATTCTCAAATGATCTTGAATCATTAATTACCACAATTAATGAAGAAGCAATTCAGGTAATGCAAGAAGAAATAGAAAAAGAAAAACAATAAACTAATGAGTCAAAATCCCAATTTCAACAGAAAGAAATTTTCTAAAGAACCTTTGTTCAGGATTAATAAAATGATTAACGCTGACAAGGTTAGAATAGTTGGAGATGAAATAGAAAGTACAATAGTTTCACTACATGAAGCTTTAAGTTTAGCCGAATCTATGGAAATGGATTTGGTGGAAATCAACAGTAGTTCAAATCCTATCATTTGCAGGATATGTGATTATTCAAAATTTCTTTACGAGAAAAAGAAAAAAGATAAAGAAAAAAAGAATTCTAATAAACACACTTTAAAAGAAGTAAAACTTGGAGCTCACATACAAGATCACGATGTTGCTTTTAAATTAAAAAATACAAGAAAATTTCTTGATAATGGTGATAAGGTAAAAGCGTATATTCAATTTAGAGGAAGAGAAATAGTTTATAAAGAGCAAGGTGAATTAATTTTATTAAAATTCATTGAATCTCTGATTGATATAGGTAAACCAGAAAGCTTACCAAAATTAGAAGGAAAAAATATGTTTGTAATTATAGCCCCGAAGTAATTCGGGGTTTGTTTTTTTAAGATTAATTTTTTATATTTATTTAATTTTAAAAAAATATTTTATGCCAATTATAAATGAAATACTATCAAACAGTATAAATCTACATTCTATTTATGATAAATACCCAGACGAGCAATTCGTTTCTGCTGACGGATTTGATGATGCTATATTAGGAGTTGATGATGATAAAATGATATTGATATATTCTACTAAAAAGGTTTTAAACATACTAATAGAAGGTGAGGAAATGAGCTACGAGGACGCTTTAGAACATTTCTATTACAACATAAAAGGATCTTATGTTGGAGAAAAAACACCTTTGTTTATAGATGATGAATTTTAAATATATACACACACAAAAAAATAAATGATATTAACAGGTATTAACATAAGAAGCGGTTTAGAATTAGAGATTCCAGTTAGCGAAATATTCAATGTAAGTATTGCTCCAGAAGGAAATATAATTGCTAAAATATATTTTGAGTCAGATAGAAAAGACAAAAAAATAATAAAAGAATTAAAACAATATTTTGAGAAGGATCAATTCATAAATTATAATGATTTAAAAATATCACACAAATTAAACGAAACTTTAATTTGCTATGTTTATGATTCTTATTTTATATATGAAGATGAGAATAAGAAAAACGCTATAGTGGCAGAAAAAACTACAGAGTTACTTTTTATAAATACTGAATCATTGGATTATGAGAATTTTTGTGCCAACTTTATGCTGGCTCATTCTTATTCCGGCAACTTTAATAGACCTGAATTTAATTATCCTTTTATAGGAGTTGGTAATTTTGATCTGGAAGAATATTTACCACTTCATCCATTATGTTGTTATTCTAATTTAAATCTAGTAAATTTCTTTATTTATCACAAAAACATTTTATCATCAATAGGATATTTCATTTGTGGTTTATTTGAAAATGATATCAGAGAACAAAAGAAATATATAAACGATCAAGAATATAAACAGCTATTATCATTGGTCAAAAAACACAAAAAGAATTTATTAAACATGTTCAAAAATTTTGATGAAGAAGGTTTTGATGAAATGTTTTAATCTAAATTATATTTTTCTACTAGAATATAAAAGGAAGGCATAAAATTAATTAAATATTGACGTTCACTTCCATGACACTCACTGTAGATTTTATTTGAAAGAGTGTTCAACTCTTTTTTGAATATTTTGAAATTTTCATCATTCTTATTAAGTTTTGAAACATATCCTTTCACGAATTTCTCAAAGTCTGAATAAAAAGATACATTGCCATCAATTGAATCGTTTGGACTTGATTCGCTAAAACTTATCTCACCATTGTTAATAGTATAATAAAGTTTTCCCATAGGACCTTTTCTGTTCTTTTTACCCCAGAAAATTTTACGAGTTTCTGTTTTTTGATCGTATTCAAGAACCATATGAGCATCTACCATTTGCATATTAGTATTCTTTCCGGCAAACTCATTATCTTTTGTGTTATGACCAATAAGGAAAAGTGTAGCACCATTTAATCTACACCATTGCTCAAGTTTTTGACGAACAATAATAGATGCCTTTTCTTCACTCATTTCTGGGAAATCAGCAATTGCAATTGCCTGTAATGAATCAACAATGACAAATTCAGGTTTAACTGCTTCCAATTCCTTGAAATATTCATCAAGATTAGAACAATCAGTTTCATCAACAAAATAAGCTGTTGGATTGTTAAATTCATATCCAGACATTTGATCTTTTATTGATCCTATGCTCATTTCCCTTGAATAAAGAGATAATTTGTAACCCTTAAGCCAATTCATAAGATTTACCATAAGAGTAGTTTTGCCGGCCCCTGAAGTACCTGTAACAAAAATAATAGATCCCGGTACAATACCACCGTCTTTAGAAAACCACTCATCAAAAAGAATATTACCAGTTTTAATGGTTTTTTCATTAAGAAGTTCTATTTGATTGAAAGATTTGCTTTTCATATTCTTTGCTTTTATAATTAAAACGGATAATTTGCATAAAAGTTACATATTTTTAGTCTTATTTTTTGATATTTATAGTAAAAGGATACTATGAATATATCAAATAACTTATTTATCGTGATTTTCGCTCTTTTACCTATTATTTTATATATTTATTTGGTTTATTATATGATTCCAAAAACATATGTAAGCTTAGATAGAGGAAGAAGATATCTTATTTCGGGCTTAATGTCCCCCTTTTTAGTGTTTTTAGTTTATTTCATTTTTCCAAATTGGGGAAAATCAATAACTGATCATTTTTTCCTTTCTTATTTCTTTTTTACAGTTGTTCAGATTGGACTCTTAGAAGAATTTTGTAAATACACTATTTTCCAATGGGTATCAACAGAAAGATTAAGTCAAAAATATGATTTACCAGTAGCAACTATGTATTATAGTTTTATGACAGCGTTGGGTTTTGCATTAACAGAAAATATAAGTTATTTAATTTCTCTTTATCAATCAAATTCACTTGACCCTACGATTTCACAAGTACAATTAAATAATTCAATGTTAGCGATGGCTTTGGGCAGATCTTTGACGGCAGTAGTGATGCATATGATTTGCGGAATAATTATTGGATACTTTACAACCTTATCAATTGAAAAAGAAAAAACAAATAAATTAAAGAAAATTAATGAAAATCATCATAATTTAAATTTATTTGATAAAATATACTTGTTTTATGGAATATCACTGGCAGCATTATTTCATGGAATATATGATTTGAACTTGATGTTGCCAGACAATAACTACAAAATGTTCTTTTGTATTTTAATAATAATTTTTGGTTTATCTCTAGGTTATTTTATGATAACAGATTTAATAAAAAAGAGTAAAATACAAAGAACACTTAAATTAAATCAAAATGAAAGTTCTTGAAAAAAAAATGGATAAAGTAATTATTGAATTAACAGCAGAGGAAATCTCTAGGCTGGGATTTGATAAAATTTGGGATGATATCAGACTAATATATCCAGCTTCAAAATTTGAAGTAGAACATATTGATGAAAATCACAATGGAAAAATTATAATAATAAATTTAAAAGATATAGAATTCTATAATTCAATTTTAAGATTAAATAGAAATATTGATGAAGATTCTATCTAAAAATTACTTGTTAATTTATCAATTGTAATTTCTTTTATTATCTTATTTGGGATGGTAACACAGTCCCAATAAATATCTTTTATCTCTAATCCAATAATATTCCCATTATTATCACTGGTTATTATTCTATCTCCAGCAGTACAATATTTTAAATTAGGAGGAATATTAATTTCGTGTTCAGTCCAAAGAATGTTTAATTTTATTTCTATTGCATCGGATTCTTCTTTGGCTGAATTTTTTAGAAGTTCTGGAATATGATTTTTATAATCTTCAAGAAATTTTTCTATCTGTAAAATTTTAGAATCAAATTCTTTTTGTATTTCAATGATCTTAATATTATACTTATCTAAAAGAGAATTTAATTTCTCTTCAATTTTAACATCAAAATCTTTAGTAATTTCACTTTTTACAGAACTTACTTTTTCTTCAACTAATCCCTCAAATTTTATATTTTGATTATAGTTTTTGATCAAAAACTCCTCTTCTTTCAAAATCCTTCTTCCAGTAGAATAAGTATCTATTAATAATTTAATAAATTTAGGAGAAGTGATTTCCGGATTATATAAAGGATTTCTTGGGTAATTGTATTTAAACAATATCTGATATACGGCATCGTATTCCTGACCATTGTATTTATCCAACAAATTAGGGATATCAGTTTTTTTGGACGAATTGTAAATATCATACAGATCGCCTAGTAATATTTCAAAATGTTCTCTAGTCATAATATTAAATATAAAAAAAAACACCCTAAAGTGAACTTTAAGGTGTTTTTAAAATAACTATGGTAAATCAAATTAAAATGGCAAATCTTCATCTGTATCATCCATTGCTGGAGTTACAACTGGTTCTTTTGTAGTATTTTTAGCTGAGGCTGATTTAGTAGCATCTGAACTAACTCCACTTTTTTTAAGATTATCTGGAATAGAAGCAGATGATGAATCTTTACTTCCACCATTTCCACCACCAAGAAAAACAAGAGATGTTATGTTAATGTCGGTAGCAAATTTCTTTACACCTTCTTGTTCCCAAGAACGGTTACGAATTTGACCTTCAACATATAATTGTTTTCCTTTAGTAACATATTTTTCAATTAAATCAGCTAGAGGTCCCCAAGCCACGATGTTGTGCCAATCGGTTCTTTCTGTTTTGTTACCTGCTTTGTCTGTGTACTTTTCACTTGTTGCTAAAGTGAATTTAGCTACTTTACTACCTTTTTCAAGATTGGTTACTTCTGGATCCTTGCCCACATTTCCTATGAGCATAACTTTGTTTAACGACATAATTATATTTTTTTAAATGTTTATTTTAATAACTCAAATGTAATAAATGTTTTTCAAAAAAACAAATTATTTTTTATTAGATAATTTTTTTCTCATTTTTTCGGCCTGTTCCTTTGAAGTGTAATTTTTCATTCTCTTCTCCAGTGACATATTAGGTTGAATATCAGATCTATGTAAATGGTTACTTTCTATAACAATATCAAGCTGCTTACAATATTCCATTACATGATGTATTAAGAGATGGGTCGGTCTACTATTCTCATACCCCTTTAATTGCTGAACGTATAATTTATCTTTTTCAATCTTAATCCCTAAAGTAGCTTTTTCTTTTGAAATTTTATCTTTTACCCTGATCGCTAAATAACCACCTTTCACAATATCATTAAGATAAGTATAAATACAATGTTTCATCACTAAGCCTTCCTGACTTAATTCTTTTAAATTCGGAATAACCTTAAACTCAAAATGGTTAAATTCAAAATTTAAATTTTTATGATCTTTTACTATTTGACGGAATAAAATATCTTTATTTTCATCTTCCATAGCCCTGTAGACAGCAAACATCTCATCATGCAATTCCTTTAGCTTATCATAGCTCTTTATTTCAAATAATTTATTTTCTGAAATACGAGATAGGTTAATGTATTTATTATTTTTTTTGTTTGTTTCCTTATTTTTAAGGATATCAACAATTAAATTTAAAGTGTTTATTGTATCATAATAAATATTTAACCATTCTTCGGAATTATCTAAATATAATCTATTCTTTAGAATGTGGAAAATATGCTTGATGCTGAGTTTTGTATTTCTCAAGTTAGCTCCAGTAACAATCTTTGACATTACACGAATAGCTTCTTCGCTATCAAATTTCAGAAAAATATTTTCAATTTCAGCTTTAGTTAATATTTTCTTTAGGTGAAACTGATATATTACTAATGCATCATCTGTTTCATTGATATTTTTTACGATTAAAGGACTAAACTTGAATACTTCATTGTTTTCTATTTCTTCCGAGCCAAAATTACCAAACTTAGCTGTTCTTTTACCCTCATAGAATTCTCTACAACAAAGTTCCAATATCTTATTAGTATTGGTGGCATTATTATATTCAAGAACCAAATTTGAACAGAAAAATTGCTTATTATATCCTTGAAGTACAAAATCCAATCCTTTTGTTTTATAAAGAGTTGAAATGGGTGGAAATGTTAAAAAAATTGAAGTTATATCAGATAATTTAATTAATTTATTAATGTAATCTCCGGTATTCAATTTTTTCTTAACTAAACTATCTGAACCGAACCTGTCTTTTTGATATACAAAGAATTTTTCTACTTCATTATCTTTTTCAATGTAAATTTTGCTGGATATTTTGAAGTTTTTTAAGAAATTTTCCTCCATTAAATCTTTATATTCGTAAGAAGATTTAAGCAATTCTTCAAAATAAAAGAAAGAATTTTCAAGGTTTTTATAATTTATAGTTTCATCAAAATCAAAAAAATTATTTATAAAATTTGGCTCAGTATAATTAAAAACTTTTAATTTATTCTGTTTGGTATTCAGTTTTGAATTTTCTTTTTTTGAATCCAATTTACTCAAACTTTCAATAAGGTTATAGGTCATTAACGAATCATCACTAAAAAGCTTAAATTCTTTATTTTTTTCATCATAAATTAGAATATCAGTCAAAATAAAGGATTTTAGTTCTTCTTGCTCTTCATCAAAATAATAATAAATTTTATCTTTTTTTAAAGATTTTAATTTATTTTCCTGCAAAACTATGTTTTCAATACTAAAACCAATCTCAACCAACAGGTTGTTTTTTGATTTTAAGCCGTAAATATTGTTTAAAAGATCATATTTTTTACTACAATTGGAACACACTATCTCATTAAGACTATACTTATCCTCATAAAGAGTTTCCGTATTCTTTAATAGTGTTCTTTTTATTGTAAGCTTGGTCTTTTGTTTATTTCCACAGGTGCAGAATAAAATTTGATTATAAATCTTGTTGTTTTTTTCATTTTTACTTAATTCTACAACAAATGGATAATTATTCATTTTACATTAATTTTAATTTTGTAAATATAAAAAATTAGGCCGGATTTTTCAAATTATTGGCTATTTATTAAATAAATAGAAATCCTGAAATGGCAATTATAAATAACAATAGCATTTCTTTAAATGAAATCAGATTAAAAGCCCAAGAAATTTTCTTGTCAAATCCCTTTAATGAGAGAGCGAAAAAAGTGTTTTTAGAAGCTTGTTTAAAAGAAATAGTTAAAGAAAACGATAATTTTTTTGATTTGTTTGGTGCATCTCTAGATGCCGGTTTATCACCAGAAGAAAAATTAGAAAAACAAATATCTGCAAGTTCTGTTCAAGAACAAAGAAATGTTGTAGATCCCTCATTTGGAATGAAAGCAGCTATGTGCTTAGGAGAAGCAACTGAATTCCAAAAATATTTGTTAAAATCTATGCAGAATATGGGGGCAGATAGTGAAGAACAATCATCTTTAGACCCTAAAGCCATTTATGAACCATATGCAAGGGAAAAAGGTCAAATTGATACTGGTCAACCGGGCACAGAGCAAAAAGTCGGAGCTTTTCAATCAAAATACGATGGTGTTTTAAAAGATTTATGGAAAGCTAAGTTTCAAGGTTCTAAATCAATTGAAAAAACTTTACCAATAGTTATTGCCAATGATCTTACAAGTGCTTATTGGGTACCTTTTAACAGATCAAAAATGGCAAATGCTATCAGTTCTAGTAACTTAAAGGGAACAATTAGTCCGGAAGGTGCTGGAGAACTTGAGTTTTTAGCTAGAATGTATTACGCAGCATCAAAAGGATTAAATGAAACTATTTCCATACCTTCTTCAATTAAAATGCAATCTGGAGTAAGTAGAGAATCAGCAGAAGAACAAGAAAATTTCTTATTAAATTTAGGAGGAGGTTCTTTAAAGGGTAAAATTGCTGATAGATGTAAAGTTATATTAGAAGTTTATTTAATTCTGGTAGCAGAAAAAGTTCTTCAACCAGTTTTAAAATTTGAAAACGTACAAGAATATGCATATGAAGGTGTTCAACATGCTTTAAGAAAATTAGTTGGAGTTAGTGATGAAGTTGAAAATGTGAGCAATTATGATTTCGATTATGCAAACATTGGTGCTTGGGCTTATACAGTAGTTAGAAATTATGCAATTGACCAATTAAAGGGTTATACTACTTTAAAGTTTGATAATAGTAAAGCTGCTGATTTTGCAAATGGTTTATCATATCCAGTAAATGTAATATCTAAAGTTGATCCTGATAATGCGGTTGGGCAATTTACAAATTCTACTACAAAGCAAGATAAAGTTACTGGTAAACCTTATTTTGTTTATACTTATGATGACAAATTAAAATTAATTCAAGATCTACAAAGAGCTAATGGATTTGAATATGATATAGACTCTTCAGAAAGAAGAGGTCGTAAAAGAATTTACGAAAAAAATAACCCACTTTATTTCAAAAACCTTTCAACATCATTTAGAAGTAATTTCATGAGTTCATCTCAGAAATACTTACCTAAAGAAGAAGAAACAACTGAAATGATTACTCCGATGGAGAAAAAAGAAGCATTACAGTTGACAACAAATTTAATAAATAAAATTAAAGGTGAACTTACGAATGTTGCTAAAGATGTTATTGATAAAGTTGTAAAAGATCCTGATTCTGAAAAATATGGTCAAAATAAAATTAAATCTTTTATGAGCTTTAATTCAAATTTGGCTTCTGAAATTGTTGTTAGAATGTTTGTTTATGGAATTTATAAATTCGTAGAAACAGAAACAGCAAAAGAAAAAAGACAAATTGAAAGAGATTTGCAGTCTGGAAAAATAAAAGAAAGACCTTTACCTAAAGGTCAGTATGAATGGATGACAAAACCAGAAGAACATTTGGATGAATTTATTACATCACTTCAGAAAAATGATTATATGGGTCAAGGTTTACCATCAGAGGTAACAAATAAGCAAGGTAAAAAATCAATTAAAATCAAAGAATTTGTTCAGCTTATAAAAAAAGTAATTTTAGGTTCAGGAACAGAAGGTTCAGAATTAGAAAAATTATTTAAAGCTGGAAAAGAAGATTCTGAAGAATTTAAAAAATTAGTTTCTTCAAAAGGATTTTTATTACAAAACCCTGCTTATCTTAAGAAAATTTATTCTCTTATAAAACAATTACCAGCAGGTTCAGAATATGGAACAGAATCATCAGCTAAATTAGATGAAAACATTACTTCGGTTCAATCTTTAATTAATGAATTAAAAAGTGAATTTGAATCTTATAACAAAAAAATATTTAATATCAATATAATTTAAAATGAAAAAACAAGAAATATTAAAGTTTCTATTGGAAGACGCTTTAGGATTACATAGCGAAATTGGAGTCTTATTAATTACTGAAGCTGTATCATCGATTAATGATGAAGATTTTGAAGGAATGAAAAATTACTATACAAGATTTTTAGTTCCTAAAAACAATTTTGAAAAATTAAGTGATAAAGAAAAAGTATTAGCTCTAAATACAGTAAATAAAATTGTAAACGGAGGAAAAGAAACAAGAAAACATCCATCAGATAGAATACCATCTAAAATGGATGAAGTAATTAATACCATGTTAGCTGCCGAATATGTACATCCTAACGATTTCGTTCAAGGGTGGACACCAGATAATGTTGATACCCAAAACATTTACGAGCATATTCTATCTTTTTACAATCCATATTCTACTGGAGATGAAATTAAATTTGTATCATACAAAGCATTTCCAAAAAATATAGATCCACTTTCTATTAGAAAATCTTTAGCAATAGAATTAGCCTTAGAAGGATTTACTGAAGCAATTAAATATACTTTATTAGAAAAGAATTTTGATCCTAATAAATCTACTTTTGATGCATTCTTATATCAAACTTGGAAAAGTGATATTGATAATTATTACGCAAAATTCAGAAGAAGAAAAGATATAAATGTTGAACCTACAGTTAAAGGTTCCGGAGATGAAGAAGGAGAAGATATTGAAATTTCTTCTTTATATGGAGAAAAAGATCCTGAATATTCTTTAGTTTCTGATAAAGAAAAACTTAATATTATCTTATCAAAATTAAATGAAGGAGAACAAGCTATATTAAAAGGTTTTTATAAATTTATTTTTCAAGATTCTGTATCTGAAGAAGAAGCAGTTTCAAAACTTATTAATGACCTTACTGATGAAGCAGGTGACATTGAAGAATTAGAACCAGAAGAGGGTACAAAAGAAAAAGAAAGCATGTATGATTACATTGCAAAAGAACTTGGATTAGAATTAACCCCTTCAGTTTATGGAGCATTAAAAAAACGAGTAACTCTTTTAAGACCTAAATTACTTGGGATGTTTAGAGATTCTAAATTCAGAGAAGCAATGGGAATTGAAAATTGGTCAGAAGATTATTTAGATATTTTAAAAGGAACTGGAACAGCAGGAAAACAATGGGATAAAAAAGTAGATTGGAAAGCTGAAAAAAGTAAAGAAAAAGAATTTGCTCCTCAATCAGGAACTATTTATGATGCATCTGGAAGACCAATTCCGGTTGATGCATCTGGAAGACCAATTCCTAAAAGCCAAAGAAATATTTCTGAAATTATGTTTGAGTGTGTTGAAGCTTTTAATGATAACTTCAAGTATAGATTCAACAAAATGAATAATACACTTAACAAAATAAACAAGATTGAATCTTTTATAAATGAAGGGTTTGATGTTGCTGTAAAAGATCTAGATCAAGATATATATAGTTATTTAAATAATACTGTTGAAGGTTTAAAAAAAGCAATTTATATGTTGAATGAACTAGAGATGGTTGGCAATGATATTAAATTTGATTATCCAGAAGTTTCAGAAAAAATATCTGAATATATTGCTCCATTAATTTCTGAAGTTGAGAAATTGATTTCAAAGGTTAAAAGTGTTAAAAGTAATATAAAACCTTTCTTAGCCGAATCTTCTTTAAAAAAAAAAGTTAGTTTAGAAGAAGATGATTTAGAAGAAGAAAGAATTACAAATCCGGAATCAAAAGAATTTGTAAAGAAAAGAGAAAACTTTATAGGTTCTCACATTTATGGAGAAGATTTAGGTGGGTTAGGTAAAATGTATGTTTCATATTCTTATGGTGAACAATTTCCTACTTACCTATGGTACAATGATAAATGGTATCATAACGCTAATAACTATGTTCTTGATGATGGTACTGTAAATGAACCTACAAATCAACATAAAAATGATATGAGACCTGTTCAAGATACCCATGGTTTGTCTACTCTTGCTATGAATACAATGATTAGAAAATTCAAAGCAAAACACGGATTAGGTGATAATGTTCATACAGACGTTGAACCGGGTGAAAAAAATTAATAGTTATAAAACAAATAATAAAGGCGATCAAATTGGTCGCCTTTATTGTTCTTAATAACTATTTGATTTAAGTAAGGTAATTGGATAGTGTTTCTTTAGCTTCTTCATAGCTCTTTAAAGCTATTTTTTGAGTATTAGAAACTTTAAATATTTCTAAATAATTACATAGAGTCAAAAACAAATTTATTTCCTTTTGAGAATACTTATCTTTTTCTAACTTATTAACAAAATCATTATAACTTGGTAATTCTGATCCTTGATTAATATTTCCATTATCATAAAGAACACTCAACATATCCATGTTCGGCTCTCTCATGTTATCTAATCTTTTCTTTTTTTCATCAAGAATTTTTTGGAAATCTTCTTCCTCATGTAATTCTATATTTCCATCCGATGTTATTTCTTCTAATTTTTCTTCTAAATTTTCTTCAACAACTTCTTCTTTTTTGATTGATTCTACTGGTTCAGATTTAACTTCAGTTTTTTTTTCTTCAACAACTTCTTCTAGAGATTCTTTTTTGTTTTCATCTATACCAAAAGTTTTTCTGATATAGTCAACTAACAAATCTAAAAAAGATAATGATACAATAGGTAATATGGCACCTGATAATATGGCAATTATTCTTTTAACCAGAATTTGGTCTTCCTCCATCAAACCGAAAAGTTCAGTCCAGTTTTTAATCAAATCAGGCTCTGTTAACATCCTTTGGGTTATCAAATCATAAGCGTAAAAAGTATTGCCCATCATCTGGAAAGCCGTAAGGATTAAAAATATAAACCAAACAACATTTTTATTTATCTTACCCATAGCTACAAGTCCAGCCAAAGCAGATAGGGCACCTATTTCAAATGCTATAGCAAGTGTAAGGGCAAGTCCAAAACCATTAGATAAAGAAAAAAAATTAATAACGTGAATTGTACTAACTACACTAACAACTAAAGGAACCAATAAGAAAGATATAATTATGGCCCATACTATTTTAGAATTATTTTTTTTAATTTCCATTTTTTACTGATTCTAATTTTTTTCTTAATTCTTTAATTTTATTATCATATTGATTCATAAGATCATCTGGTCTTTCTGTTGTTCTAACAACTTTGTTCCAGTCGTACAATGTTCTTTTTGATGTTTCTAAAGAAATAATTTCATCTTCAATAGCTTGAATTTCTATGTTTAAAGAATCACGTTGTTCTACAGCATCAATTCTTTTGTTAGTTGTTTTAATTGCACTTTTTGTTCCACAAGTGTTAAAGAATGTTAAAATGCTAAATACCAGAAGCATAATAATGCCATACTTGCCTAAAATTTTGTTTATTTTTTCCATTTTTTTAATTGTTTTATAATAAATATTATTTTATTTTTTTTATTAATTATTATATAGACTATTGATTTTTAAAGACTTATTTAAAAAACCTGTTTGTGGATTAATTTCTTGATTCTGTGGATCAATTTGTTCTTTAATTATTTTTAAATGATTTACAGTTTCTTCATTTAAATCTTTTGGAACATAAATATTTAAGTGCAAATAAAGATCACCTTTTCTATTATTATTAGGTAATCCCATATTTTTCAATCTTAACACTTTACCATTTTCTGTATTTGATTCTATTCTTATTCTAATATCTTCACCAAAAATATTAAGAATACAATTATCAGTACCAATAATAGCATCAAGAAAACTTATAAATATATCTCTATGTAAATCCAAGCCAAACCTTTTATATACTTCATGTTCTGAAATTTGACAAACAACAATTAAATCTCCCGGAATTGAATTTGGAGTTGAGGCATAGTTACCACCAGATTCAATTTTATAAACAAAGCCATCAGTAATGCCGGGAGGGATATTTAATTCAATACTTTCTAATTTTTCTTTAATTCCTCTTGATCCACAATCATGACAAATTTCATTTATAACACTTCCTCTTCCATAACAAAGATTACAAACACTTGAATTCTGTATCCTTCCAAAAGGGGTTTGTATCACTTGATTAACCAATCCACTTCCACCACATGATGAACAAGTTTTTAGAGATGTTCCATTTTTTGAACCGTTTCCACTACAAGAATTACACGATACATTTCTTGAATATTTAAGACTCTTAATTGAACCATTTATAATTTCTTCAAGAGTAAAATTTAATGTAATTTTTAAATCCGAACCTCTTATATTTTGGTTTTGTTTGCGTTGATTATTAAAATTGAAAAAATCATTAACAAAATCAAATCCTCCAAATCCTCCAAAATTATTTGAACCTCCTCTATCATACTGCTGTTTTTTTGCAGGATCGCTTAATGTAGAGTAAGCTTCATTTATTTTTTTAAATTTTTCTTCTGCTTCTTTGTTGTTGGGGTTTAAGTCAGGGTGATATTGTTTACTTAAGCCCCTATAAGCTTTTTTAATATCATCCTGAGAAGCTTCTCTGGATATTCCCAATGTGTTATAAAAATCTTCAGCCATTATCTTTTAAAAATAATGGCTGGAGACGAGAAAAAAAATATTAAAATTTATTCTTATTTTGTTTTTTTAGAAACTCTTTTTTTCGGAGCAACTTTTTTATCAACTTCACTATCTTCTACTTTTTTAACACTTTCTTTTTTTATGTTTTTTAATTCGATAATTGTTCCTTTTTCTTTATCAAAATCTACTACAATAGAATCACCTGATTTTATTTTCTTTAATAACAATTCTTTTGACAATGGTGTTTGAACAAACTTTGTAATTACTCTTAAAATTGGCCTAGCTCCGTATTCATCAGAATATCCTTCTTCGCCAACAAATTCTACTAAATTTTCAGTAAATTCAATTTCTACTCCTTGGGCTAAAACATTTTTTCTAAAATTGTTCAGATGGATTTTTACAATATTAATAATATTTTCTTTGGATAATTTTTTAAATATTACTACATCATCAATCCTGTTTAATAATTCAGGTCTAAAATGTTTTTTAAGAGCTTTTTCAATAATGCGACTATTTTCTAAATCATTTTTAAATTGATCAGAATTAAATCCCATCGGCTTATTATCCATAATATCTTGAGTACCGATATTGGATGTCATTATTACAACAGTATTCTTAAAATTAATTTCTACACCATCTCCATCAGTTAATTTACCCTCATCTAACAATTGTAAAAGAATGTTTGTAACATCTTTATGCCCTTTCTCAATTTCGTCAAATAACACAACACTATAAGGTTTATTTCTAACTTTTTCTGTTAATTGACCTCCATCACCGTGTCCCACATATCCGGGAGGAGCACCAATTAACTTAGAAACACTATGAGGCTCCATATATTCACTCATATCAATTCTTATAAGTGAATCTTCATCGTTAAATAAATATTCAGACAAGGCTTTAGACAACTCCGTTTTACCAACACCAGTTGATCCTAGGAACAAGAAACTAGCAATAGGTTTTTTAGGATTGCTCAAACCAGATCTAGATCTCTGAATTGATTCAGCGATTTTTTCAATTGCTTCATCTTGACCAATTACTCTATTTTTGATTTCTTCGCCCATCTTCATTAATCGGATTCCTTCATCTTCTGTAATTTGAGTAACCGGAATACCTATCATTTTAGATACAACTCTTGCTATATCATGTTCATTAACAGGGATTTTTTTTGATTTTTGTTGATTCTGCCAGTTGTATTTAAATAATTCTACTTCTTTTATTAATTCTCTTTCTTTATCACGAATTTTTGCTGCTTGCTCATATTTTTGAGATTTAATAACATCATTTTTTTCATTCTTTAAATCATTTAATTTTCCTTCTAAAATTTCAAGCTCAACAGGAAGATGTAAATTATCTAAATGAATTCTTGCACCAGCTTCATCTAAAATATCAATTGCTTTATCTGGTAAAAATCTATTAGTAATATATCTTACAGAATAATCTACGGCAGAATCAATAGCCTCTTCAGTATATGATACATTATGAAAATCTTCATAAATATTTTTTATATTATGTAAGATCATTTTTGTTTCCACAACAGAAGGTTCTTCAATAATTACTTTTTGAAACCTTCTTTCCATAGCTCCATCTTTTTCTATGGACTTTTTATATTCCTCTATGGTTGTTGCTCCAATAATCTGCATTGTGCCTCTAGCTAATGCAGGTTTAATAATATTAGAAACATCTAAAGAACCTGCAGAATTACCAGCACCAATAATAGTATGTAATTCATCAATAAAAAGAATGATATTAGGATTGTTTTCAATCTCATCCATTATTGCTTTCATTCGTTCTTCAAACTGGCCTCTATATTTGGTGCCAGCAACAATAAGAGAAATATCAAGACTGATTATTCTCTTTTCATGAAGAACAACACTAACCTTTTTTTCTACTATCTTATTTGCTAATGATTCAACTATTGCAGTTTTACCTACTCCGGGTTGACCAACTAAAACAGGATTATTCTTTTTCTTTCTACTGAGAATTTGAATAATTCTATCAACTTCATTTTCACGACCAACAGCAGGTTCTATTTTTCCGGCTGCGGCCATTTTGGTAATGTCTTTACCAAAATTATCTAGCAATGGTGTGCTAGATCTATTTTTCTTATTATTTCCATCTGAAGGGAAAATAAGTTTTGAATCATCTAAATCGTCTATAGCCATTTTTATTTTTAAATTTAAGGTATAATAAAAAAAAATACAGTTTAGTTACCAGTACTTCCAAATCCACCATCACCTCTAACCGTTTCACTCAATTGATCAGTTTCAAAAAATTTAACATGAGGAACTGGCATTATAATTATTTGTGCAACTCTATCGCCAGCAACATATAACTTCTGTGGATTACCCAAATTTTTTAATCTAACTTTTATTTCTCCACGATATCCAGAGTCTATTACTCCAACACAATTGGCTTGAATCTGTGATGTTTTACTAGCTGAACTTCTTGGAAAAATAAAACCAGCATGACCTTCTGGTATTTCCATTGCCAATCCGGTTCCATATTCAGTATAAAAACCATTAACATCATTTTCTACTGTAAGTGCAGTCAAATCCATTCCAGCATCACCTTCTTTAGCATAACTAGGAATTATTGCATCAGCACTTAATTTTTTAATTTTTACAAATTTAATTTCTACAAACATATTATTTTAATTGATTTATAAGTTTAATTTTAGCTGGATGAACAATAAAACCTATTGTTCCATCGTATTTCTTTTCAACTCTGCAGTCAAAAAAATTATTGGTAACATTAGAAAAAATTACTTCACCTGTTTTGGAGAAAACGTCAAAGTAAGTATTTTTTTGAAAGACTATGTATTTGACTTTTATTTTATTTGTATCTCCGTAAAACGTGTAGATTATTTTTTCATATTCATTTTGTAAAACATACACAACTCTATTTAGCTTATCTTTATATTCCTTAGGATAAGATGTTGGCTTCATAGAATTAATTCAATCAGTTTATTTTTCTGGTAAAAGTAATCTTCAAAATCTAATTCTACAACTTCTTGATTGAATTTTTTATAAGCTGTTTTAAGTATTATCATTTTGTTGATAATATTTTTAATGATTGGATTATTACATTTTTCTCTTAATTCAGTTAAATCATTAACAGAAAAGTTTTCCCACAAATTTTTTAATTTTTTATAATATTCTTTATTAGAATCATTTTCATAGAATTCTTTCTTTTTAGATTCTTGGATGTATATGGCTAAATCAACCATAAAAATTTCTTGATTGTCCAAAACCTCATAAAGTGCAGATCTTAATTCTTCAATTGAAAGAATATCATTATCAAAATTATTATCAACATAATTGAGATATAAATTAATTAAAATACCTTTAGTTTTTTCCATTTTAAAATATTTTTAACAAACATATTTAAAAATTATAAAAATTATACAAATAATTCATATTTATTATTATGGAGAATAAACAACTAATAGCTGCAGGAATTCTAGCTGTAGATAAGAACACCGGAGACATTTTAATGATCAAGAGAAGTCAATTAGTACCAAACCCTAATACTTGGGCTGTTGTAGGGGGAAAAAAGGACTCAGAAGATGAAAATACAAGAGTCGCAGCGATAAGAGAATTTAAAGAGGAAGTACAACCTGATTCACCTTATAGCCTGAGCAAATTACCATTTTTTATAAATGAAAATAAGTATTTAAAATTTTATACTTATTTGGGTTTATTTGATAATAAATTCGTTCCAATTCTGAATGAAGAAAATATAGATTATGGATGGTTTAGTCTTGATGAATTACCAAAAGATCTTTTGCCAGCTTGTAAATTAATGTTTAAAGAAAAAGGTGAAGAATTACAAAAATTTATTGATAGTTTTTTAAGTTAAGTTCGTTTATCCCCTTACTGTTTGTTGGATATGCGAAGATTGGTGGCGTAGATAATACGTTATGTGTAATTTTAACTAACCTCGTAAATTTTTTCTTCTACTATTTTATCAACACCGTTTGAATCCATAATCATACGAAAACTCTCTATCAACTTTTGACTGTCTTCAAGTGTTGTACACCAATCTGTTCCATTATTGTTGAAACCCAATACATTGTAAGAGAGAGTTTTCCATTCATTTTCAACAAACATTTGAGGAAAAAATTTACTTTTCCCACTTACATACTTTTCTTCTTTAATTCTGAATTTTTCCATTTTTATAAATTTTAGTTATTAAATTCGTTAAAACTACACATAACAAGGTGTATATGTAATTTTTTTACAAAGACACTAATAAGTTTTGATATTTCCAAATAAAAAACTACATATACACCCAACCGTTACCTGCTATGCTGTGACAGCAACTCCGACAATTCATGAAGCTGGTTAGCGTGTTCAGGTTTTAATATAAATTCATCCCATTGACCGTATCTACATTTATAACCAAATATGTATTTTAAACCAGCTTTCAATCTTCGCCAAAAGCCGTGTTTTACTAAATGAATATGGCAGTAAGTCAAGTTATCTTCATTGTCGTGTTCAATGATAATTTGGTGTTCACGGCTACTGCAATCGCAAATAAGCACAGCAGGTAACACGGGTTTGGCAAAAAAGCCGTTTTGTTCTTCGTTTGACATATTGTTCTAATTTTTAAGTTTTGTACTTCGATTTAATTTTTCGTTTCGGCTTCTTCGCCAAGCCCGAACCCGTTATGGGAAATTTTAAAAACCTTTTCCCACGCTCAGTTGAAAGTTATCCCAAATTAAATACTCTCCAGATGTTCCAAGTGTATCAATCAAAATCACATCATCAGTAATAACCAATTTGTTTTGAGTAGTATGCCCAACTACTTGAATAAATCCTTCGATTCTGTCCTTTAACAAACTGTTTGGTCTTACCCAAATTGGTGATTGTTCAACATCATCTCCGTAAGGGCTGTGATTTCTACCACTTGTAAATCTAAACGAGTTTGGTTTAAACTTAAAAAGGTCGTTAATTGATTGCTCTACAAATTCTTTTTGAACAAGGTTGTTATCGCACCAAGTTTGTGTTACTCCAGCGTGGCAAAAAAGCATATTCTGCCAAACAAAACACATCTGCAATAATTCTGCATCAATAGCAGGATGTAACAATTCCTGTATATCGGTTTTTTGCCATTGCTGATAACCGCTATAAGTTTCATTTATGCTTCTTAAATAATGAAAATCGTGATTGCCAAATAGTAACACAACCTTGTCCATATTCGCTTTTTTATAGGCGATAATATCCTTGAAGTTTTCCTTTTGCTGTTCAGGCGAAATATCTTCGTGCGTATCAAAGTAGTCGCCTATAAAAACAACCTTGTCAAATTTTTCATTGGCAGTAATTTGTTTCCAATCAGTTCTGCCATGTGTATCTCCTAATGCTATTATTCTCATTTTATTTATCGTTTTTAAATGCCCACCCTAAAAGGTTTTTAAAACTATCCCATAACACGGGTTTGGCAAAATGCAGCAGGACAGTTAGTGCTAAAATTTAAGTTTCGAGTAGCGGCACTTCGCCAAGCCCGAAACCGTTACCTGCAAGGCTATCATGACACTTTCCCCATCTTATTACGTTCATACCACACCCATAAGCGGTCTCTCCAAGGTGTGTCATTCATACCCCATTTGTAGGCATCAATTCTCATATCTTCTGGTAATTCCCAAAACAATTTTTCCATTTCTTCTTGGTTTAGGTTTATTTTACCATCATCCCAAGTTACATCTAATATTACATCGTGAAAATGCGCCCAATCGTTTTTGTCAAAATTGTAATCTTCTATTTTATTCATATAATTATTTGTAGTCATGACAGATTTTACATCGGAATCATTTTAATCATCTTGTCGTAATTATCCTGAGCTTCTTCTTTAGTATCATAAGTACCAAAGTGAAAAGTTCTTCCTTCTGGGCTTATGTATTTAGCTTCAAACACAATCTTTTGAACCACTCCACTAACATTTTGTGAAATGATTTGTGCAGTTTTAGCACTTCCAACACCATCTCCTGTAAACAAGCCCAATTGCTGGTCTTTTTTGATTACTTCAAAGTTAGAATTTGAAATTTTTGAATTTTCTTTGACCATGTTTTCTCTCCTACAATCAAGTGTATTACCATTTTTGAAACTAACTGTAAATGTTTCATTGGGATCTTCTTTCAATAACATTTTATGCATTAATCCATGCTTTTGATTACGAGCGTAAAATTTATTAGAATAAAGTGATATTGCAACCCATTTATACTTTATCAATTGATAGTAGTCTCTTTCATCTACTATAGCATATTTACCATGCGTTAATGGAATTTGTTTCATATGAAATTATTGGTTTTTAATTATTTTAACAAAATGTTCTTTATTTATTTGTGGAAGACCTTTACCATTGAAAAGATCTAATACTGAGAATTGATTATTTACATCCAACAAAACTAAACCATTGGTATTTAAAATATCCCAAATCTTATTCAATTGATCGGAAGTAAATTCATTTTCAATAATATTTTTAAGAATTTCACTTTCTTCCGGAATATCAGTTACAAATATTTGCAAAGTATTGGAATCTTGCTTAATTGCCTTGTGGCCATTTTTAAATAGAAAGTGACTAATTGAATCTGTTAATTCTGAAGTTGTAAACTGCATGAAAAAAGAATCATCTTCTGCACTTTTTATACGAGTGGATTTATAACCATTGGAACTATTTTGATTAAAACCGTATCCCATTGGAAAATGGTATCTAATAGCACCAATTATTTTTTTATACCTACTTCGTAAAATTTCTAGCTTTGGATCATTATTAGGATCAGAATCAAATTGCTCAAAACTATCCTTAATTTCCTTTTCTATCTCACCATCAATAGCTATATCTGAAATATCAAGAATATGTTTATGCTTTATATGAAGCTCATAACCCGATGCATCTATTTTTGTGTTATAATTATATTTTTGAGTTAACAAAACATAAATATAACTAGCCTTTGAGGAATCATTAAACTTTAAACTGAAAACAGGATCTTCTTCCAAAATCTTCCCACAAATATATCCATAGGAATCTTCTCGGTTTTGATATAAATTCTCCTGCTTTAAAATGAATTTAATCCGTTTACCCATTTCTTTTACCAGAAAAAGAGTATCAGGAATAAAATTCGATGTTTTCTCCGTTTTTTTAGGCATTATGGTTAGTTTTTGCAATTTAAACGATAAACAACGGAAAAAAGTTACACAATTACAAAAACTTTTCTAAATCATTCATTTTGAAATTATTAGGCATAGTTGCATGACTTCTTGGAGATGTTATATTAAAATAAATTTCACCATCCTCAGAAACCGTAATTTTAGTAACTTGATATGGCTTATCATTATTATATATCTTAATTTTCACTGAATCATTAATCTTAAACGGAGAATGTTTTTCCAAATAATTGATAATGAATTTTCTGTATTCTTCTTTGTGTTCCATAATAATTAAATTTTATATGCCATGAAATATAGCGAGTTTTTAGGTCTTGTAATAGCTACGTAAAAAACATTTTTAGATTCAAAATCTTCTTCGTCTTCAGGATCAAATGAATATTTTTTTCTTTGTTCCTCGGAAAGTTCTTTTACATTATTAAATTCAAGAATGTCCGGTGAGAAACAATTAACAACAACACAATTTTCAAATTCTAATCCTTTAGATTTATGTATGGTGAGAAGAAATTTTTTGCTTTGACGATTTGATTCTATGAACTGAATTAGATTTTCTACATTCCTAAAAACTGGAATTACGGCAGTGATTTTATTTTGTGTAGATACACTTATATTACCTTTTTTAATACCTTCTATTTCAGCTTCAGAAAGATAGTTTTTATAATTCATCGGATACTGTCTAATTAAAAATTCTTTTTCAATATCCTTTATAACATTATTGGTTCTACACAACAAAACAAGCTCTTCAAAGTTATCTACCATTTTTAAAAAGTTTTCAAACTTCATTATCTTTCTATTAACTAGACCTTCTTCTTCTTTAGAAGGAATAGCTTTTAAAGTAGAATAATTATTGGAATTTTCAACAATCGATTTA
>Ga0114978_10000704_pt1 | contig 28239 bp, 21 predicted proteins | sample S_140212_EF_Meta_FD_87027 | JGI IMG/M metagenome (GOLD analysis project Ga0114978, IMG submission 87027) | Freshwater microbial communities from Lake Simoncouche, Canada to study carbon cycling - S_140212_EF_MetaG | ecosystem: Environmental > Aquatic > Freshwater > Lake | place: Lake...
AACTTAGTGTTAGTTGGGGCTTCAAATGAACCTTCAGTTGTACGAGCGAAAGCTGAAGTAGTTGCGCTTTGTAGTACAGTTAGTACAGTTGGGCTTACTACACACCAGTTACCTGCACCACGACGTGTGCGCTGTGCAATTAGGTTAGCAGCACGGTTGATTAGAACTGCTAGAGCAGCATGTTCGTCACCAACGAATGTTGCAGTACCACTTACAGTAGCCTGGTTGAATGAGAATTCATTGGCTGCAAGTGAACGTAGGCTGTATAGGATTTCCTGATCGATTTCAGCAGTAATTTCTTGGGCAAGTGCTGCCATGATTTCTGCTTCAATGTCAAGACCGTGCATTGCCTGTGCGTCCTGTGCGGCTTCAAAAGTCCAGCGAGCTGATAGCTTGCGAGTCTTTGCTTCTACAGGCTGCTTTAGGATCTGGACGTTCAACTTACGACCAGGAACACCTTCCATTGAACCTGTTGTACCTGCACGACCGTCAGCACTGGTTACACCAGATGCAGTTCCAGAATAGCCTGAAGCAATCTTGAATGGGCTTAGAGCCTCGTCGCCAATTGAAACATCAGTACCAGCCTGTCCGCTTCCGTTGCTTGTGAAACCTTCAGCATAACGAACACGTAGAGTATGAATCTGTGCTACTGGACCAGTCATGGGCTGTACACCAACAATTTCGTTGGCAATAACAGTTGGCATAACACGTCGAATAACGGGTAGGATAACACGATTAAGTGTTGCAACATTACCTGCAGAAGTTGCACCAACAGATGCATTTTCTGTAAGATACTTGCGGGTATTCTCGAGCACCATGCTCATTGTAGTCTTCTTGTTGCCGGTTAGACCTTCTAGCAATGCTGCTCTAGTCTCGCCCCAACGTCCTTCTAGTAATTCTTGTGACATTTTACCTTTTCTCCAATTATTTGTAAGTTAGTTTGTCAATCCTGCCAAGCGACGAATGTCGAAAACATTGTTCGATGCCTGTTCAGTTTTAGTTGCTCTATCCCCAGTTACTTCAGTCTTTGATTCTGTTACAACAGTCTTTGTTGCAGCAGGAGCATGTCCTTCCATTACAGGAGTTAGATATTTCTTAAATGCGGCCTCTAAGCGATCAGTTGGAGTTGACTCCAAGAGTTGCTTCATGACGTTGGCCTTATCCTTGCTGAGTGGCTTCATTAGTTCTTCAATCTTACTCTTACGTTCAATTGATTCATTAATTCTACGAATCTCAGTTTCTTTAGCCTTTGCCTTAGCTTCGGCTAACTCTGCTGCCTGACGGGCTTCTGAAAGCTGCATTTCAATACGATCAAGTATTGTCTGCATCTTCTTTACCTCTGCACGCTCATTGAGGTGTGTGGCAGTAAACTCGGTTGCAAATGCTTCAAAAATTCTACGTCCAAAATTATTTTCTTTTGCTTCCTGAATGTCTTCTCTTAACTGCTTGAGTTCTGTACGTAGGGTTCTATCAGTTACATTTTCTACTAGAGTTGAAGCACGGCTAATGAATGACTCACTTAGCTTCTTTAACTTAGCCTTACCCTCTACTACAAGTTGAACCTTTGCACGAGCCAAGTCTGCCTTATCTTCAGCAAACTCAACAATCTCCTTGCGGAGACCTTCTGTTACAAAACTATCCAACTTTGCTGTTGCTGCTTTAATAGCAGCACGATCAGCATGAAGTTCAGCTACTTCTCTTGCAAGACTTTCATTTAGATAGTCTTCAAATTTAGCAGCCTTAGACATCATTGCCTGTGTAAATCTTACACGATCTTCAGCAATAGTAGCACGTTCAGCAGCAATCTTTTCGACTTCTACTGTTAGTGTATCTGATACCATACGATCGAGAGCCTCAACCATTGTAGCCTTATCGTGTGAATAACGATTGGCCATTTCTTCACGAACTTCTGCACGAATAGCATCGCGAGCTTCGTCTAACTTAGAATTCCAAGCAGACTCTAGTACTTCACGTGTCTCTTCGTTCAGGATGCCGTTGTCAATTAATGGTTTTAATGCTTCGAACATTTATTTCTCCTGAAACCTTATTATATCTTCAATTCTTTGATTAATCTTGCAACTTCCGTAGCAAGATATTTTTGTGCTTGTGTATTTGAATTTAGATCTTTTGCCATTTCAAACACACGGTGACCGCCCTTCATATTCATGAGACCTTCATAAACTGCTGTTGGGTAAGCACTTGGTGCACTTGGCTGCGCTACAATGTCTACAGTCACGATATCGAAGTTGCTAACTGTGCCTGAGCCTTCGTTAACATCTCCGCTACCGCGACTGCTTACTCCCAATTTCACACCACTTTCTAACATGGTGCGTACGATATGACCCATTGGTGTAGGTAATATCTTCATCTTTCCACAGCCCTTTGCGCCATCTAACCACATCTCTGTGATCATATGTGAAACACGATCAAGGTTGATGCGCAGATTACTTGGATGATCCACTTCACCTAGCACAGAATAACCTTTGCTAATCTGCTCGTTTAGATTTTGCACTGCTCTGGCGATCTCATGTTGGGGGTAAACACGCTGGTTGGCGTTCTTTACCCCACCTTCAATGAAGATGCCTTTCATAAACAAATCTTTGCCTTCATTGACCTTCATTGTTTCAATTTGGGCCTGATCAAAGCTTAGATTTTCTGTTAAAAAAGGCTTCATATTATCTTCCTATTACTTCAAATTAATCGAGGTCTTGTTAATACCTGATGGCTCACTGTTAGTGGGCTTCTTAGCACCTGAGAAAGCCTTACCAGCGTTTGCACCGGGAGAATTCTCGTACTTGTCTTGACCCATCTTTTTCTCACCCTTGCTGTAAGCATTGTTTGGCTTGCTATACTGCTTTCCGTCTGGATCAGTAGTTGCACTGCCTTGAGCAATGTTCTTAGCAGTACCACCCATGTCATTCTTACCAGCAACAGTTGATCTGCTGTTAGTTGAACCACCAATTGAACCAGCACCTACGCCCTGACCTTCAGTGTTTCCAGGTGTTGCAACCTTTTCAACATACTCACGAACGAAACCAACGCCCATGCCTTCTGCTGGCATCTCGTCATCCATTCCGCCCATGTCGCCCATGCCACCCATGTCTCCATGCTCTGGCTCACCCTGCTCGTCTGACATTAGCTTTTCAAATTCAGCCTTAAGGTCGTCAAGAGCATCTTCGAGATCAACTACGCGATCTTCTAGACCATCTTCGCCACCCATGTCGTCGCCCATGTCGTCGCCCATGTCGTCGCCGTCAGTGTCGTCTTCTTCACCTTCGTCGCCGTCCATACCTTCTTCATCAGCGGCAATGTCGCCCATCATGTCATCGGTTTTATCCATTGACATGCTGTCTTCTTCTTCATCTTCTGCAACTAGTTCATTATAAATTTCACGTGACTTCTCAACAACTACACTGTGGAATAGCTCATTTGCCTTCTCAGTTTCATCATTGATGATATACTCAATCAATTGTTCAAACTTGTTTCGCATGTATCGCTCCTAATAGGTTAATTCTATGCTGTGAAGTTATTTACAGCGTAGTTTATTTTAAAGGGTAAAATAGGGTTATTTTGAATGATTTGGCGAAGATACGCTTGTTATGCTGCCGGTGCAGCAGGTTGACCATACATCAACTTAACTTTTTCTAAATTTTCTTTATATTCGAGTGTACGCTGATCATTCATTTTGCGTAACTGATTAATTTGCGCAAGTGTTAATTTTGTCTTACGCAAATCTTCAATCTTATTCTGGCTCTTGTCTTTAGAAAGAGTTTGATAGCCTTTTTTGTACTCATTAAACATTTCTGACAAGAACATTGGTATTAATCCTACAAATCTATTTATAATGCAAGACTAGGTTCTGAACCACCAGGTGCTGTTGGTGCTGGAGCGCCGCCTGCTGCTCCTGGTGCTCCGCCTTGACTAATCCCAGGTTCTGTTCCTGGAGGTCCTTCTGCTCCTGCTTCAGCAGATAGATCGCCAATGGTGTCCATGTCTCCTGTAATACCGCCAGGAGTAATGCCAACATTACGCATATCAGAACCAGATGCTCCGGGAGACTCTGGAGATCCTCTTTCTTCATGCCACCATTTCTCATTTTCTGTCATCTCAATTTCAGTTAAACCAAGATACTTTTTAAGTACGAAACGCTTGGATAAGAACTCTGTATCTTTAACTCCGCCAAATGCTTGTATACGCTGTGAATTCAGTTCAATGTCACGATAAGCAGCAAAATTTTGTGGCTCATTAAAACGTAATTCATACAAACTACTATCAATATTAAATCCACGCCATTTCAAAAACAACTTAAATTCTTCATCAAATTTACTACTAACATACTTTTGTAAACGCTTGCAGTATTCATTGAAACGATATTCTTGAATAAGTGCTGTTGTTACTTTACCATCTGTGAATCCGCGATCACTGTCTTCAGCACCAGTAGGCAAATAACTGCTAGGTATACGTAAGCCACGATATAACTTATTTTGAAAATATTTTAAGTCATCAATCTCGCCTAAATTCTGTCCACCTGGTAATACTTCAACTTTACTGCCACGACCTTCAGCAGTCTGTGGGAAGAAGTAGTCTTCGTTAATACTAAGTGGATTATAACTTGCATCCATTAAGTTAGAACCGCCGCCACTTTGTGTAGGAATACGACGCTGATGAATTTCATTCTTAACACGCTCTAAGAATGACATCTGCATATGTGCTGGCATATTACCAACGTCAATGTAAAATACACGACGTTCCGGAGCACGTTGTACACGGTAAATTAGTAGAGAATCTTCAAGCAATTCTTTTTGTTTGAATACTTTAAAAATACCTTCAAGTATGCTTACACCAAAAGGCCAATTAACATCGAGCCCTTCAGTTAAACTGATGTGAACAACATGTTCTGCTTCAACCGGAAATTCATTATTGCCGGCGCCAAAGCGATTAGTTGGACTATAAATCTCACCACCAGCAGTAACAGGCTTACTTCCGCCCATATATGGAGCAAAAGCATAAGTGTCATTTGTACCTGGAGGTTTTGTAATTGTATCATTTTGTAGATTAGGAGCAAGATCTTTAACATAATAAACTTCAGGAACTTTACCTGCTGATTCATTGACAACAATCTTACTGACACGATTCATTTCGCTCCAGTACCACTTATATGTTTCTGGATCACGAATAAAAATTTGATCCCCGTACTTTAAAGTATTACGGAAAATTTTAAAGATTTTTTTATCAAATTCGTTAAGACTATACCAACTGGTAAGTTGTTCTTTTAAAATTGTAATTTCGTTTTCTGTTGCATCATCATTAAAATGAAATGAAAATGCTGTCTTAGTATCCTCAGCATTTTGTGTACAAAATTCTGCTAGAATGTCAAGGGCAGCATTTACTTCACTATCCATATCCATATTTTCATATTGTGCATAACGATCAACACGATTTGGATGTCCACTATAGATATCAGGCAACATACTCTGATAATTTCTAAAAGCAGCATTTGCTTGACTATCTAGATAACCAAAACTATAGTTTGAAGTTGAACCATTTACTGGGCTCATACTACCGTCAGTTGCGACACGAAAATGTTTTTTCCAAGACATACTAGTTTCCTATTGTATATTTAACTTATATTACTGCATGATAGGTATTTCTTGTATTGGTAGATACATTACGCATATTATCATTAAGTTCTTCTAATAATGCAACCATTTGCCCCATTTGCTTTCCTAAAATGTCATTGATATTAAGTTTACTAGGATCTGATACCATTACTTTTTGCATTTCAACAACAGATGACATTAGTTTTGCTTGCTGATCTGCTTGCTCTTCTGCCCTTGTAGCATTAGCAGTATTAATTTCTGCAGATGTTTGTTCAACCGTATTGTTGTTTACTTGTGGTGTATTTGACGATGGCTCAACTGGAGTTGCTTGTACTGGTGGTGTTTCACTGTAATCTCCACCAGTTACTCCTGCATAATCGCCTGCGGCTAACGCTGCTGTTGCAGCAATTGATGCTGCTGTACCTACACCTGGTATAAATGTTGCAGCGCCACCTGCTGCGGCCAATGCAGCACCTGCATAGTCGCCTTTTGCCATTCTTTCAGCAGCATCCCACAATCCAAAACCAAAACCAATAAGCGGCAATTTCTTAAGAAAACCAACTCCAACAGTTTTAGCAGTTGACAACGCAGCACCTCCTGCTTTTGCAGCCATTGAAGCGCCAGCTGTTACTGCATTTGTTGCACCTGAAGCAACAGATCCAGCAGCACTAGCACCTGTACCGGCAGCACTAGCAGCACCAGATCCTAAACTTGTTATTTTTGATAGTACTGAACTTGCACCATCTTTCATTGCTTCAGCAGCAGTTGAAAGTCCTGATGTAACTTTACTTGCACCTGCAGATAATGCAGACCCTGCTTCTGATAATGCTCCGCTTAACGATCCAGTCATTGATTTTAATGAACTTACTGCACCCGTAGAAAATTCTGCAAGTGAACTAGATAAACTTCCTGCACCTGCTTTAACTGCATTTGCTGCAACTTCTGTAGCACTAGCAAGTGTTGTTCCAACTGTTGCAAGACCAGTCTTTAAAAATCCTGATGATGTTTCTGCAACATTTGCTAATGTGGATCCAATTGAACCTGCACCAGTTTTAAGTATATTTGCTGCATTTGAAAATTCAGTTGCAACAAAACTAGCACCTTCTTTAGCAACATTTGCAAGTCCACTGCCTATACTGCTTACACCTGCTTTTAATGTTCCTAACATCTCAGAGGTTGATGTTGCTAATGATCCTGCACCTGCTTTAAGTGCATTTGTTGTACTTGCAAATGCAGATTCAAACATACTTGCACTTTCTTTAGCAATATTTGAAAGGCCGCCACCTATATTACTAATTCCAGATCTTAATGTTCCTAACATCTCAGTGGCAGATGTTGACAACGAACCAGCGCCTGCTTTAAGTGCATTTGTTGCACTTGTAAATGCTGATCCTACTATGCTTGTACTGTCTTTTGCTACACTTACAAGACCACTTCCTATATTACTAACACCAGATCTAATTGTCCCTAATATTTCAGTTGATGAACTCACCAATGACCCAGCACCTGCTTTTAATGCATTGGATATATTAGAAAATACAGGACCAACTGCGTTCATCCCTTCTTTAGCAACATTTGCAAGTCCACTGCCTATACTGCTTACACCTGCTTTTAATGTACCTAATGTTTCTGCCGCAGAAGTTGCTAATGATCCTGCGCCTGCTTTAAGTGCATTAGTTGTACTTGTAAATGCTGATCCAACTGCACTTGCGCCTTCTCTTGCTACACTTGCAATACTACTACCAACATTTGATACGCCAGTTTTTAATACTTCAGCAGCACTTAAAACACCTGCACCAACTGCGCTTGCGCCAGATGATATTGCTCCACTTACTCTTGCTAAACTACTACCAACAAAACTAGCACCTTCTTTTGCTGCTGTAGCAAGAGTAGATCCCAAAGTTGAAACACCTGCAGAAATTGCGCTACCTGCTTTTGATAAATTACTTCCAATAAAACTAACACCAGTTCCAATATTAGTTGCACCTGCTTTTAATAAACTACCAGCAGATTCAAGTGATGATCCGATAAATTTTGCGCCAGTCTTAAATGCATTTGCTGCAACTTCTGCAATTGGAGCAAGTTTACTACCAATTGTACCAAAACCTTCTTTAATTGCAGTAAAAGCACTTCCTGCTCCAGCAACTATCCCACTGCCAAATGATTTTATACCTGCGATTGCAGCACCCGATGCTTTAGCAATACCTTCTGCTATAGCCCCGCCTTTAGCAGCAAGCATCCCAGTAACACTAGCTAATCCACCTGACATTGCAGCAGCGCCAGCAGCAAAAGCACCCGTAACTTTCCCAATACCACCTTTAATAGCACCTGTAGCACTTTCCCATGCCCTAGCCATTCTACCAGGCCCGCCGCCACCACTGCCTCCGCCACCGCCAGGAGTAGATGATCCACCACCGCCAATTTTAGGTCCTTTCTTAAATAATGAAGCTATCGTAACAATAGAACCCAACGCAGTAATTACTTCTAGAGTTGTACCACCTAAATTGCTTAATACATCCATAAATCCGCCAGTAGCAGATCCAATTGTTCCACCAAAATCTTTAACTAGTTTCAATGCGGCTGCATTTGCTTGATTCAATGCATCTGCAAATTTAGGCAATACATTCTTATCTAAAAATTGATCTTGCATTGCGATTTTAAATTTTTGCATACCTAAGGTAACTTGTACCATCTTATCAGTTAATTCTTTATCACTGCCTGGTTTAGCAGGTTCTTGAACTGCTGCTGCGGCTGCGGCAGAGTTTTTCATTAAACCTTCTTTATAATTTTGAGTTCCATTTAAGATATTTGCTTGTCCTTGAGCAACTGCACCTGCAACTCCTCCTATGCCAGCTTCTAATACTGTACCTAATTGTTTCATAAGTTCTGGATTATCTCTAATACCAGCATTAAGTTTTGCAATAGCATCATTTGTTGCCTGTGCTGCTGCTTCTCCTGTTAATGTTTTATCGTTTCTTATTTTTAAAATCGTATCTTGAAAATCTTGTCCTGCAGGTCCAAGTTGAGAGAATATTTGAGCAGTTTCTCCCATTAATTGACCTTGACCTAATAATTGTCTAGTTGCATCACCTACTTCTTTACCAGCAGCAGCCGCAGCTTGAAAAGTAGTGTTGAATCTTTCTTGAGCTTTATCATCCCCATCTTTTCTTCTTTTTTCAATTTCCCCTTGCATTTGCAAAGTAGACATTTGTCGTTTTGCTTCTTCTTGTATACGTTTAGCATCAGCACCAGTAGCATCAGAAATTACTTTTAAATTTCTGGCATAATCTATAGAAGTTCTAACAAGATCTTGTGGCATAACTTCTTTTAAATTCTTACCAGATCTAGCCATTACTCCCATATTTTCAGCAACGATTGCAGCTTGTTCTTCAGCAGTATAACCCATTTTCATTAGAGACTCTTTAAATCCGTCACCTCCAGATTTAAAGACCTGACTCATTTTTTTTATGCCGCCTGTCATTCCCATACCACTATCAGAAAATAGTTGAGAATTTTGTTTAACAACTCCTGAGAATTTATCAAGCGTGAGGCCTACTTCAGCACCAGTATCAGCCATCTCTTTAATGCCATTTGCAAAAATAGCACCAGATCCTGCAATAGCCATAAATCCAGTAGAGGCTTTTTCAAATTCAGTAGCTAAGACTGGTATTACTTTTTGTGCAAGAGCATTTGCTCCCGATGCAAACATGCTTAAAGCAGTACCAGCAATTGCAGTTACAGCACCAAATTTGCCAGTTTTTCCGCCAGCAGCCATCATCGATGTGCCTAATCCAGTGGCACCTGCTCCTACTTGTTGTAGACCACTTGATGCAAGTTGTACTTCAGCCGACATTAGCTTGCTTGCGGATTGAATATCACTACCACCGCTTTGATAAGCACTTACTAATCCGCCAATAGCAGCGCCAGCTGGTGCTAAACTTTTTCCAAGTATGTCAAATTTTTCTTGCCATTGCTTAGTTTTCTCAGTTACTTTCTGAGTGGCTTCTGCTTGATCGCTTGCTGCTTTTGCTTCTTTTGCTTTAGATTGAATTGTGGTTTTTGTATCATCATCTAATTTCTTAGAACTTTTATTAATTTTTTCTTGTAAGTCAAGCCATTCTTGCTCTTTATCAGCACGACTCTTAGATTGAGACATAATGGCTTTGCGTTGATCTTCCATGATCTTTTGCAATGCTTTACTTGCATCAGCATCTTCTTTAGCAGCAGCCGCTAATTTTTTAATGCGATCAGTAAGATTGCTCATTTCTTTTTTATCTAAAGAAGCGGTTCTAGTAGATGAACTTACTCCAGACATAGAGTCTAGTCGTTCACCTAACTTTCTAATGGCGTCTGCTAATTCACTTTCTGAGCTCATTTGAAAAAATTATACCCTATTTTTAAGCCACTAAATATATGGCACTAGTTATTTATAGGATCAAAAATGTCAGTTCAATCAATGAGTCCAAATCCATTAGCAAAGCACTTTAGACAGCCAGCAATTCACTTTAAATTGCCTAGCGGTGGGAAATTTTGGCCCGAAGGATCCATTGACTTACCATTAAATGGTGAAATTCCAATCTATCCAATGACAACACGAGATGAGATTACTATACGTACTCCAGATGCATTAATGAATGGTGAAAGTATAGTAAGCATTATTGGAAGTTGCTGTCCAAATATTAAAGATGCTTGGAAAATGCCTAGCATTGACGTTGATGCAACACTAATTGCAATTAGAATTGCAAGTTATGGACAAATGATGGATATCGATACTAAGTGTCCAAATACTGAATGTAATCATGAGAATCGACACTCAATGGACTTAACAGGAGTACTAGATACAGTAAGATCACCCAATTACGATACACCAGTTGAGATTCAAGGATTGAAAATTAACCTACAACCCCAGAGTTACTTTGAGGGTAATAAGACTAATATGCTTGCATTTGAAGAAGAACGTATAATGTCAATTGCAACAAACGACAGCATGAGTGATGCAGATAAAAATAGACAATTTCAAATGCATATGGAAAAGTTAATTTCAATTAATATTGAAATTATTACTGCTGGTACTGCATCAATCGAAACCTCAGACGGAACTATTGTTACTGATCAAAAATTTATCAATGAGTTTTATAACAATGCTGACAATAAGATCATTAGAAAAGTAAGAGATCGATTTGATGAATATGCAAAAAAGATGGCATTGCCAAAGCCAAAAGTAAGTTGCGAAGAATGTAATACAGAATACCCTGTTGAAATTACCTTTGACTACACAAATTTTTTCGGCGAAGCCTCTTAACGCTTGATCGTGATGGCATTATTTCTTTAATTAACAATTATGAGAAACAAGTTAAGGGGCTAAAAGAAGAAGCACTTCGTATGTGTTGGTATATGCGAGGTGGTCTTACTTACGATGAAGCAGTAATGTTAAGTTTTCAAGAACGAGAAATCATTAACAGCATCATTAAACAAAACATGGAGATTACGCAAAAAACTGGAACGCCATTCTTCTAGTCATATATCCAACCTAAATTCTCTAATTTATGAATCCATGTAAACACTGGGGCAGTAAAAGTTAATTCCCAATTACCGTCCCAACCTAATACTGTAAATCCAGTAGAACTTTTTTTCAATACATTCCCTAACATACGCTGCTCGCTTGCCCACGGTTCAGGGTAGATAGGACTATAAACACCTTCCCAAATCATACGATCAGTTGAAATACCATCAATCACTATTCTTTCAATTTCTAATAGATGATCTGCACCTTTGTCCATATTTAATAGTGTTATTTTTAAGGAGTTGATACAATTATCCAACTCAGTTGATATATTAAACTTACGTCGTTCAACTAATATATTATTAAAAATAATCAAATCATTAACTTGCAAACAAACTGTTGGCGTATTATGAGGGTTTAAAGTTATAGATATATCACAATTCATAGCCCCACTTTCTAAACATTGGTTCTAACTCTTTAATACTGTTGATGTTTAAGTCATATCTACGATCCCAAAATTCACAATGTTCAACCAATGCTTTTCTTAAATCATTTACATTAGATGGGGTCGATTGCTGTAACATAGATATCATTGCATCACATTCACGTGACAATTTTTCTGCTAGATTACCTAAACTTCTGCCATTTTGAATAGTTTTAATAGTAATTGTGCTTTCCATTTCCTGCTTTAATTTAGTTAATGCAGGTATTAATGTCTGTCTGTATTCCCATGGTAGCACATCGATTGCTAAAAATGCAGGACGAATTAATGGGATACCCTCAATTATTAATTTGTTATGCCAGGCATATCTAATTAAATCAACATAGCAACTAATATTCAGTAACTGCGGTACAGTGCGCAATACTAATTGTAATTTGTCATCCTGTTGATTTTTAATTGTTTGTATGTTTGATAGTAATTGTTCGATATTACTACCTTGTCTAATATAGTTATTAACGTGATCAACTGCTTCGATACTAACTTCGATATCGGTGTTTTTAAAAAGTTTTAGTTTATCAATTAACTGTTGATTCAATATTGTACCATTAGTAACAAAACTTAGACTTAATTCAAAACGATTTTTCTCAATGAGATAATCAATAAATTCATGGTATTTCCTCATCATAACAGGTTCACCACCCATAACATGTATTCTTTTAATTGGGATAGTATCAACAGCCTCTAAAAAATTTGTCCAAGCTTTATTGTTATTAGTCCATGATACTTTAGGGGTTGAGTCAAATCTATTGTGCTGTCTAAGTATCGTTGCAATTGCACTACTTGTTTCAGGATTACACATTTTACAAGCGAGATTGCACTCATTACCGAAATCAACATGCCAATCGATTGGCAATGTTTCAGTGTACCCTGTTACTCTACTATTTTCAAAATGTTTATTCCAAGGACTTTGTTGATAACTTTTATCAAATGCCAATTCAGTAAAGATTACTGACTTAAAATTTTCTTTAAAACGACGACTTTCATAGCCGTTTGCTTCTTCTTTATAGCAAGCAACGCATCCAGGAATAGGTTTATCATCAAGTATTTTTAAACGAAAGTCTCTTGCAGCATCGCTGTTAAACCAATCAACAATAGAGAGACTATTTAGATTATATTTTTGAGAATTGTTATGTGGCTTTTGCTTCTCACTACAACACATGCCATAACTTCCATCCCAGTAGATGTGTAAGTTACTCCAAGGTACATTGCAGAATATTGATTTATTTGTCATAATGTTATTAGTAATTATGTGGTTGCTTACGCAACCAGTTGTTTTCACTTCGTTCAACAACATTTTTTCTTAATACTTTTTGTTAGATTAGATGTCATACTGATCCCTTTACGGGATCAGAGACAAAGAAACTTTTGTTGAGTTCTCCATCATACTGTAGAAAAAGGAAACTTTATTACAAGAAGGGCGGTTGGCCGGTACCCTATTATTCCAGCTGAATTCCAACGGTACAATAATAATGCCTTAACCAGCAAACATTATTACTGCTGTGGTTGCTTTTTCTCAGAGCCACAATCATTTAGCCTATCGCAAGCCGTGCGTTGTCCGCTTTCACGATTATCGGGGCGTGAGACCTTCTATTTTTAACAGATAAGGGACTATATAGCCTAAAAATGCCTACGATGCCAAGTAGTTCAATTATATATCTTTTGTTATTTCACTTTATAGAATTTACTAAAACAGCCAATTAAGCCTTTTTCAAAAGTATTTTGATTACACCATGTGGGTGCAATCTGAGATTTTAAATCGTCTAAGCCCGTCTTCCAATTTTTATAAGCCGATATATCTTCGTTTCTAAACCAGTATTCATTCTCCTGGTATAATGGATTATAAGGCTTTTTTACCTTAAACACAATATCTTTACAGTAGTCTTGATAAACTAACGGATTAATTATAGAATAATATTCCTCAGGTACTAGTCCTTTACCTGAACGAAAATCTAATAGATTTCTAAGATGTGGATTCAAATCAAACCACGCACTGATAATTTGTGCTTGTTTAGATAACATCTCAGGAAGATCAGGGGACCAATAGAATAACTCATCATTTTCCCAATATAGATCATTAACTTGATTAAAATCGCCTACACTGATACTAAGTTGTACATCAAGAAAATACATGTAATAACTATCATCATGAAATGTAACTCTTGGTTTGTCAATGCCATGTATAAATCCTACACGTCTTCCTTTATCGTATTGCATAAGATAATTTCTAGTAGAATTATGAATTAATATATTTTTAGGCATTGATGCATTGTATCTAACACCAGGATTGAAATCTAAGATCCAATTTTTGTTGTTATAATACTTGAGTAAATCATCTGTGTAATCATAAAAAGTAACTTTAGTATTAAAGTTTATGTCTAATTTCTTCAGTATTGGTATTGCTTGCAGTTCAATTTCGCTACGTAGATTCCATGCTTCGTCGCTGGAGTTTGCTGTTGATTCTGTTCCTTTAAACGGACCAAAGATTAATATCTCATCTAGAAAAATGTTATTGTCGATAAATGATCGCAGTATAGTATAACTGTCTATACCTCCGCTGTAGCAAAGTACTAGGTAGTCGTATTTCTCTCTAAGTTGTTTTGCTCTGATACCATATAAAGATTTCATCGAAAGTTCGACGGGACTCTGCCAATCAAATGTTCCAAATACATCATCATTGAAATTCCAATGTACTCCGATATTTGTTTTTTGATCTTCAAGAATTGCATCTACTTTTCGATAGAATTTTTGATTACCAACTTGATAAAATCCTCTCTTGTCAATTTCGTTCAAAATTTACATCCTTTGCAATTTGTCGAAACTGCTGTTGTTGGTTAACTAAAAAATTATCTATTTTCAATGTTGTTGGTACTAAACCCAATGATGTTAAATCTAAAGAATTTAATTTCTGTTGAATATCATTTAGCATCGCTGGATCTGCTGTTGAGTTAGCAACTATTGCAAACCATCGCTCATAACTGTAATCGTTAACTCCAACTTCTTTAAATGTACTTACTAAAGGATATTCTGGCAAACGAGTTGAATTTAATGCTGCTAATGGCTTCAATGAGTTTGATTTAATGTGAGGATCCACTATCATATTAGATTCAATAACAAAGTCAATATTACCACTTAGTAGATCTACTAATGCTTCGCTGCCGCCTCTATATGGAACATGTATAAAGTTCTTAAATTTAGCAGTAACCAACGCAGCTAAAATATGCTGACCACTTCCAATTCCACTAGATCCATAATAAACAGGATTTAATTTTGCTTGTTCCGTTAACTCTAAGAAATTATTTGCTTTTATTTTATTAGATACAACCAATAAGTTTGGAATAATACCTAAATGTTTAACAAGTATAAAATCTTTACCTAAATCATAAGTTTCTTTTTTATCAATAATGGGACCGTCTGTTAACCCATTACTAGCAAGTGCAATTACTGTTTTATCAGACTTAAATTTTGCAATATAATTAAAAGCAATTGCACCGCCTGCTCCTGGTCTATATTCAACTAATGTAGTAATATTTTGACTGTTGAGGGATGATTGAACTGCTCTAGATATTATATCTGCTGGTCCGCCTGGAGCATAAGGTACAATCAAATGTAACTCGGCTGAATATGTAATTGTTGATAATGTCAAAGATAATAAAGTTAGTAAAAATCTCATTTAGTAAAAATAACATAAGTTTAGCAATTTGTCTATATTTTCATTGCAATTTCATCTAAATGTTCAAGAGGTGGATAAAATTTTACAGCCGATATGTTGCCATTATAATACTTGCGTATGCCAATAGGCAGTCGAGTTCTAAGTACATCTTCCATGACTTGTATTTCAACTTCTCTGTAGTGTAAACTACCTTTGGTCTTATGTAAACTTACAATTTGAAATTTGTAGTTGTTTATGCCATATAATTCTATTGATTTATTAAGTTCGATACTGGAACTTGTATACTTTCGCCAATTAGATTCTTTTTTAAAATGCTTACGGTTTTTTCTGCCTTTAACTGCCTTGGTTAAGTTACTGTAAAATTGTTTCTTGCCAATGTATTCTCTACCTGTGTTTATTTCCACGATTCTATAGATAAAGCCAAACCACTCTTCAACTTTAAATTCATGAGGAAATTCCCAGTGTCCTGTGTCCATTGCAGTGCATATTTATTACACTGCAATAGTGATCATGCTTCGTCTGACAGGTTCTCGTATGATGTGAACCCGTTTTCTTTAATGACCTTCATTACGTTGTTAACACGACCTGATAGTTCATCTTTATGACTTACAAGGAAAATACTCTTGTTGCGTTCACGTGACATTTTCTTTAGAATAGCAAGTGCGTTTTCAACCCCACTAGAGTCCATTCCACTGTCGATCATTTCATCAATGAACAACAAGTTGATTGGCATGTAAAGACTTTCCCATACATCTCTAAATGCAAAACTCAACGAAAGTATAAGACGATTGCGTTCACCGCGACTTAGATTATCAAAATCAAGTTCACGGCCTAGTTCAGTAATTTCTACATTTAGGTCGTTTAGAAACTTAACTTCATGTGGCAATCCAATTGCCTGCAGATAAGCACCTAGTCTTACATTTAGATAAGCAAGATTTTGATCAATGATGCGCTTGCGAACAAAACTGTCTTTGTTAGTCAGCAACTTTAAAAGGAACTCTTGATGTTCTTTAAACTGGGTAAGAGTATTAATCTTGTCCCACGTTACTTGTTCAATTGCTGACTGTTCCATATCTACAATCTGTTCAGCATAAGGATCTTGATCATCACGTTTACGATCAAGTTGTTCAACTAGTTTTTCAAGTGTACTACGATGATCCAGTGCTTTCTCTAACGAATCGTAAATGACTTTTGGTGCAGTTCCAATAGATCCCATTACATTCAATTGATCTTGATATTCATTTGCCTTTTCTTGAAGGGCAAGCATCTGAGTTTGGCAATCGGTGTACTGCTTTGTTTTACTTTCGAGGATCATACCTTTATTGGCATCATGAAGCGTTGAACCGCAAGCATAACACTTGTGATCTTCTAGATCTTGTATTTCTTCACTGAGTTTCTGATATCGCTTTTCTTCTTTGGAATAATCTGATCGTAAGCTACGCAACCACTTGTCGCATTCAGTTTTTTTAGCAATACGTTCGTGATAAGCAGTTAACTCTTTATGTGATTGAATCTCAGTTTCAATATCTACATTAGCAAGATCCATTAGCCCTCGTTCGAGAGTTAACACATCTTCTTCATGCTTTGTAAGCCATAGTTTCTGTCTACGCTTAAGATTTTCAATCTGTTCTTCGATACGCTTGTTAGCATCTTGTACTGCTTTAATACGATGCTCTTCAGTAGCAATTGCTTCTTTAGTATCTTTAATCTGATTTTTAAGTGCTTCTGCTTTTTCACTGAGTATAGTAATGCCCAACAACTGCTCAATGATAGTACGCTGATCATTGGCTCGCATACTGAGAAATGGTTCAGTGTAGGTATTGAGCGCAAGCACATGTTTAAACATATCGTGCTTCATACCCAGCAGGCGTTCGATATCCTGCTGTGTCTCACGACTGTCACCTTGGCTATCATCTGCATAGCCATCTTGCTCTTGTCCATTAACATAGAGTTTCAAGACATTGTGCTTGCGCCCTCGTTCGATCCTATAGTCCTGACCATTTACTTCAAAATCAACAGTAACTAACATGTTCTTTGCGTTAGTCTTATTGATAAGATTATCACGCTTAATGTTAGTAAGTGCTTGACCGTAGAGTCCATAGCTCAAAGCATTGATGATTGTGGTTTTACCTGTGCCATTTCTAGCACCTGAATCATCACCTCCTAAGTCTAAGTTTTCACCAAGTACGAGAGTTAGATCTCTACGGTCAAAATTCACGGCTTGGGTCGCATTGCCCACGCTCATGAAATTCTTAAGTGTTAAATTTTTAATTTTAAACATTAAAACTACTTTACCTGAATGTGTTGAGTAAGTCTATTTTTTAGAACACTGTTGAAGACAAATGAGATTTGGTTTAGATTTGAAACTTTCAGGATACATTTTTTGCCAAATCTCACCATCAATTATATCTTGTAGACTATTACTATACAGGCTAATTGCTGACAACTCTATCTTTAATATTTTAAACATATGTTGTTGAACAAAATTACCAATTGGTGATCGAACACGATGCCACCCCATAAGCCAGCAACAAGGCCAAATTGTTCCATCTGCATAGATACTAATCCACCCAATATTTTGACTACGGCAGCTTATTGCACTAGTAGATATAACCTTTTCCATACTTTGACTTGATGTTTTAATGAATAAACCATATTTTTGAAATTGAGATAAATCACCTGTAAACTTTTTAATGGTATTAATTTCATTAGTTTGTTCATCTAATGTATTAATTTCGTTAGTTTTATCAAAACGATCCTGATATAGCAGTTTGAAATGTTTAAATCCCATTGTCAATGACATTTGATAGCATTCTTTCACTTCATTATAATTGTGATCAAACAAAATAAATTGCCATTCGGCGTTTCCGCCATTGTTAATAAATGCTTGTGCATTATCAATTACTTTTTGCCAACTTGTTCCAACTCGATATATTTCGTGTGTATTGGCTAATCCGTCAATCCCAAAAACAACTTTATGCTTTGAATTTTTAAACATTGAACCTAATTTTGCCCACCAAGCAACATCTCTTATTGAACCGTTCGTGTTAACTATTATTTCAGCAGGACTATTATTCATCACCCATTCTAAAATTTCATATATTTTAGGATGCATTATGTTATCGCCAGTTGAGCCATTAAAATTAATAAGTTGCAACTGTTTCCAAAATTTTTCAGTTGTTTGATTAATAACTTGATCCCAATCTAAAGAATCGTTTGTTTTAATACCTTGAGCTCTTAAACACAGTGGGCATTTAGCATTGCAATTGTTAATAGATTCGATATCTAATGTTGTAATATCATCGATTGATAGCATTAATCAACTCCGGAAAAGTATTAGCAACATCAAGATTCCTTCTTGAATCTAACAGTTGACAACGACTTAAAAATTCTTTCTCAAAAGTTTTTGAATATTTTTTATTAATTAAATTTTGTTTGATATCCTGTATTCTTTTTACTTCTATGTTATCAATTTGCTTAATGATCCACTCGTCGACATTTTTATTAAAATTAAACAGATTGAATTCTCTAGGATTTTCTAGCATATTAAAAAATATATTAATGTTTGTTTTTTGTGAAAACTCTACAATTTCATCTACATATCCTATATTAAAAATGCTTAGTGTATGCATTAAAGTTATGATTAAATTAGGCAAATTTAAATTTTTGTAAAAGTTAATATTTTTATTAACTTCTTTCCATGTAGCGGGGTATCTTAGATATTCGAAGCGTTCCTTAACTCCATCTATGCTTATATTAAGTTCTACTTTTTTAAAATACTTCCATAAATCAATTAACTCGGTCGGAATTTTAGTTCCATTTGTATTATATTTTATTGTTATGTGTTTAGCATCATCTGAGTCAATTAAACTTTTTAATAACTGTGCTTGCATATCTAATAACATCATAAAAGGTTCGCCTCCTATGAATTCAATTGCTCCTGTATAAGCAGAATTGTCTTTAATTTGTTGCCATATTTCATGTTCATCACTGATTAAATTAGCATCTAAATGTTTATCGCCATACTTTTTTAATTCACTAATCCATCCGGTGCTAAACGTATCATTACACGTAGTACACCTAATATTGCAATAATTTCCAAGTCTTAGATAATATTCAAAAAATTTCTTAGTTTGAGTAGAATCTTTTGTATACAAATAGTTAAAGACTTTTTGATATAATTCATTATCACGTTGTCTTTTACTAATAAGATTTCTATCTTCAAGTGACCAACAGGATAAACATTCTTTAGGACGTTGATTATTCAACAACTGTTCTTTTACACTGTTTAGGTCTTTATTCTTGATGTATTCATCTAATGGTAATTGATAAGACCCTTCAAATAAACAGCAAGGATTATATCCTCTGTCTAACTTAGAATGTAAAGTAATCCATGGATTAACACAAAATGTTTTACTCATAGTCCACTATAAATTTCCATAAGCAATTTGCGATCATATGAATTCGAATCAATTGTATCAATTTGACTCATCACAATCTGATCAACTGATTCAAATGCTGTATCAATTGGAGTTCCATTTAAATCTAATTCCTGCTTGTGTGGAATTAAACTCAGTTCTCGTGCGCCATACTGTCCCAGCATAGTTTCTTTGATGAAGTTTGCCTCTTCATAACTGATGCTGATATCTAAGTTAACACGAGCATAGGTGCGATCATTTAGGAAAGTTTCTGGATTATCGATCAATTGAGCAAGATTCATAACACGATACTCTGGACCTTCTTTCCAGTTAAAGTATTCTGGCTGCGAGCCCCAATCTAAAATAACTGCGCCACGATCATTGTCCCATGCATCAGCAAAGTTATGAGGAAAAGCATTACCGATATAGTGTACATTATCCTGTACTTGGCGCTTGTGGAAATGTCCAGTGAATACCAAGTCAACGTGTCCAAAATCATCCTTGCGTAGTTCGCCATGATCTGGCATCTCAACATTAGCATTCATAAGGAAGCGCGGCAGTTCAAAGTGCCCCATGACGTAACGATCTTTGATCTTACGCATGTTCTTGTGTTCTTCGCCAATTAGCCATGGCACAAAGCAAACGTCACCCTCACTGTACTGTTCATTGATTAATTGAATATTCTTGAACTTGTTGATGTACTTAATTGAACTGAGGGTGCGTTTGTCCTTGTGGTAAAGATCATGATTACCAGGAATAAACATACACCTAATGCCACTAGAGTCAATCTTATCTAAACATCTAAGACTGTAGTCCATAGTATTGATATTGATACTGTTTCTATTATGATGGAAGTCACCCAAAAATAGTATGATATCACATTCCTTACTTTTAGCAAGATCAAGGAACCAATCAACATAACGCTCACAATCATGATTATGAACACTACTGTTTGACTTCATTCCAAGATGTAGATCAGTAAAAATAGCAGCACGTTTGAATAAGTTTGACATACTGCTATTATACTGAATTAATAAGTAAAGAGCAAGATTAACTTTTACCTATTAAACTTGTGGGATCGATGTCAACAACGACAATTTCCTTTGCCTTAATGGCATTTTCGGTTTGTCTCGTATATGACGGATTCAATCCATTCATTTCTAGAATATCATCTCTCAAATGTTGATTGCGCTTCTCAACATTAAGAACCCTTGTAAAACTATTAGCCATTGTTGCAGTATAGTAAGCAAATGGATTGTTTGACTTACTTTCATCAAACTGTAGTCCAACTTGACTTAACTGTAACAATGCTTGGCTACGCATTTCATCGTTGTATGTGTATCCACGCCAGTTGCCTTTGGATCCAAAACGTTCGCATAGTTTCATAAACATACGTGCAAGACTATTTGTCATTGCGCCATGATCTTTATTGAAAGCACCATTCCCAAGTCCGCCGTCCCAGTGACTTTTTCCAACACAGATTAGTTCATCTTCGTCATTATAACGATAATGTTGGAATGGCGGAAAGTTAATTTTAGTATGATGATCGCTTGCAGTTTTTGGAGTTTTTTTGCGACCAGGGGCCAATGGAATGTGGTCCCATGTCATAATACGAAACACAACTTCAGTTTTTTTAATCTTATGCCAATCTATCATATGATCATCAAGTTTTGTTTTAATGCCTTGCAACTGAGATGCTTCCCATGCTTGTTTGGCTAAAAATGTAGCACGAGCACGTTTTGCTTCTGCAACTGTACGTTGATTAATTTTACTTAAACTTGGCAGAATAAGATCATATTGATGATCTTCTGGAGTTAAAAAACTACAGTATGTATTCTTACTCTTATGAATTTCACGTAAGAGATCTTTGTTAGTAAGATAAGGAGTACGTTTTGTTACTGTCATTGTATTATTATATAGCCATATTATAATTTGGTAAATATTTATTATTCAAAAGAAGTAAAAAATGCCTAATTTTAAACCACAACGCCCTAATTTTTATTCTAGATCTAGAGCACGTATAGGTGCAATTGGTGTTACAATTACCAATCAAGATTATTATGGCACAGGTCTAGGAGGTCCGGCCGGCTCTGGATTCACACCAGGAACATCTGTTTATGATGTTGGTGTTGGTCCAACATATTTTGGTCCAAGCCAAGGTTATCGATCAGGCATACCTCAATTAGATCCAGGTGCTATATCAGATCCTACATATTTTAGTCCTAGCATTGGATACAGATCCAGTGTTGGTCAACTTGATCCAAATACAGATTATAATCCAAGTTTTAAATCTCAACCACCCAGCGGTAATCCTAATCCAGGCGGGCCCAACGGCGCAATCAATGATGCTGTAAAAAGGGCAAAGGCACAACCTGATAATAGAGCACAGGGATCAATTGGATATCCTAATGCCGACAGATCAAATCTAGATCATCCTAAAACAAATAATGGTCCTATTGGCGGCAGTGCAAGTGATCCAACTAGTTCTAATTTTATTCCAAAAGGTGGGGTATTTGATCCAGGGTTGAGTACAAACGTACCAACAAATAATAAATTGAGTATTGATAGTCCTACTGATGTTGATGATCATAGAGTTATAATAGTTGATCAAACTGGACTTTTTGTTAATAATAGCACTGTTTTTGATTCATTAAAACCTACTTCCGGGGTTCTTTTTCCTTATCCTCCAACTATTACAGTAAGTCATAGAGCAAACTATGAAAGTGAAAATCTATTACACAGTAACTATACTACGCCATACTATACCCACAGTGCAGTAGATAGTATTAGTATTCAAGGTAGATTCACTGCACAAACTGAGAACGAAGCAAAATATATTCTTTCAATGATGCATTTTTTCAGAACAGTTACTAAGATGTTTTATGCAGGAAAAGATAACAGGGGAACTCCTCCCCCTGTCTTGTATTTAGATGCATATGGTCAATATATGTTTGATCACATACCCATTGTTGTTAAAGATTTTAATTATACTCTTCCAAATGATGTTAATTATATGACAGTTACTTTTATGAATAAGGTTTGTAAAGTTCCACTTGATCTTAATATAACATTAGATACTATGCCGCTTTATAGTAGAAATAAAATTAGTAATAATTTTGATTTACAATCTTTCTCTAAAGGTAGTTTATTAACAACTTCTAGTACTGGTGGAACTAAAACTGGAGGATGGATTTAATGGCAACTGATATAAAATATAATACTGCTAGTCCTTATAAGTTAACTCCTTATATAGAAGGTAAGTTCTTAGATATACTAGCAATACGTGAAATTTCAGCAGAAGCAGATGATTTGTATAGACAAATTGGCATACAATATCAATATAGACCAGACTTATTAAGTTGGTGGGTATATGACACAACTCAATATTGGTGGGTGTTCATGATGAGAAATAGAGATATTATCATTGATCCAATTTGGGATTTTTCTGCCGACAAGTACATCTATATTCCTAAAAAAGATACGTTGATACATAATCTGGGAATTTAAATGGCAACCCCATCCGCAAAAGCAAGAAGTAACATATTACATGATTATGTAAATTATACATATAATTTACAATTATGGGCAATTAGCAAAACCAATTTTAACAAAATTGCTCAAGGTAGTATTTCTCCAGATACTGCTGGCGATATTGTAAAAAATGGACAGTTATTAATTTCTAATGGCGGATTTAGTACACAGGACAAATCTAATAGGGCTCCTGCATTTGGCAATGACATGGTTGTTGATAATTTAGAAATTGAAACCATTGTAGGAAATAAAACTCCGCAAGCCAGAGGCACAGATGCGTTGAGTTTAAAGTTTGACATCATTGAACCGTATACGGTTACATTATTAGATAGATTGTACGAAGTTTCCAAAAGCCAAGCAGATGGCGCAGACTATAAACAAATTATCTATGTCTTAAAGATACAATTTTTTGGATACGATGATCTCGGTCATCCAGTAGTCATTGATGCAACAAAGTATATTCCATTCACTATGATTAGTATACAATTTAGTATTACTCATAAAGGAGCAGTGTACAATTGTCAAGGCATTCCCGTTCAAAATATGGCATTGACATTCTTAGACAATCAAATTCCTTTTCATATTGAACTTGTAGGGGAAAAAGTTAAAGAAATTTTTAATGCTAAGACAATTGAAAAAACAAAAGCATCTGGCAATCCTAGATCCGATGCAGAGCCTCAGCCTCCTAATAATAACACTACTATTATTACTAAAGGTGTTGCTGAAGCATTAAAAGCAAATGAAAAATATAAAAAAGATAACAAAGCACAAAACATTGAAAATAGATATCTTTTTGAATTTACGGACGTATTGGGCGATGCTAGTATTGTAAATTCAAAAACGCCAAATGATCTAGCAAAAACTATGCCAAGCCCTAAGGGTTCTGAAGGTCAGAAAAATCTACAAGCAGGTCAACAAGGAACAATTCAACAAGACACACAATTTGCCACACTTAAAATACAAGCAGGCACTAAAATTACTGATTTAATTGGGCGTGTTTTAACGCAGACTGATTTTATGCAAAAACAAGTTCAAAAGACTCCTACTAAAGATAAGCCTGTCACAATGTGGAAAATTATACCTAAAGTTGAATTATTAGAGTATGATACTATAACAAATACTACTGCTCGACAAGTGACTTATACTGTAGTTACATATGAACATTATGGAGAAGATCACGATAACATGGGGCAAGCCCCTGTAGGTGCTTCCAGTGTTGTTAAAAATTATGAATACATTTATACTGGCAATAATAGAGATGTAATTAAAGCAGCAATTGATTTTAAGATGAGTTTTTACGAACCACGTAATGCCATGAAAGGACAATATGCTGATAAACCAAAATCAGATATACCCGGTTCAGCAGGTGATTCCAGAATTATTAAGCCTGGTATTTTACCAACTAATGGTCTTGCAAATCAACAGAATAGCGGTGATTCAACTTCAACTGAAGAAAGAGCAGTTGTTGGAGAAATGATGTCTAAGATGTTTGACAGCGCAGGAGATATGATTAGTTTGGATATTGAAATTGTTGGCGATCCTGATTGGATACAACAGGATAATGTATTGTATTCTACTAATGTAGATTCATCAACTAAAACTTTAAAAAATGGAACCATTAATTTTCAAAATAGTACAACTTGTTTCTTTTTTAAATTTAAATCGCCATATCTAACAGACTACGATCCTGTTACAGGAATTTTTAGTTTAGGTAATGTATCTACTTCTGTGTTTAGTGGTTATTATCAAGTAATAACTGTTACTAGCAGTTTTAGAAAAGGTAGATTTACACAAAAATTACAGAATTTCAGAGTTAGAATTCAAGACAGTTCAGAAACTGCAAAAACAGACACTGACGGAGTACCAAACACAACTACATCGCCAGGAAAAACTGGTCCTTAAAGGTTTAAAAGTAAAATGGAAATTAGCAATACACAATCTAGTAAAGCACCAAAACATAGTAGACATGAAGATGCTGCTGGTATTAGAATTAACCCTGGTCCTTTTGTTGGGGTTGTGAAAAATAATATCGATAGTATGCGTTCTGGCAGATTACAAGTTTATATTCCTGAATTAGGCGGAGACGAAGACAACGATTCCAGTTGGAGAACAGTTCATTATTGCACTCCATTTTATGGACAAACTAGTCCTGATCTAAGATCAACTGGTCAAGATTTTACTAATAGTCCGCATAGTTATGGTATGTGGTTTGTTCCACCTGATATTGGAGTAAGCGTTTTATGCACTTTCGTAAACGGTGACCCATTCAGAGGATATTGGTTTGGATGTATCCCTGATTGGCCAAATCTGCATATGATTCCTGGGATTAGTAGTGGTATGTTTCACGGCGGATCACCTGATCCACTGGTTGAATATAATGATAATGATCCTGCTACACATGATAATGAAGGTACGTTTTTTAAGAGGGCAACAACTTCGCACGACTACCAGAAGCAAGTCTATCAACGCCAAGGATTATTACAAGATCCTGTCAGAGGGCCGGGTATTAGTAGTGCATTTCGCGAAACTCCCAGTAGAGTATTTGGTATTAGCACACCTGGCCCCGATCTAGTACTACCTGCAGGTACTAATGATGAAGGCGAAGTGAATACAAGTCCTCCCGCTAGACAAGGTGGACATCAGTTTATTATGGACGATGGTGATGTTAACGGCAACAGTCAGTTAATTAAACTTCGTACTAGTAATGGTAACATGTTGTTGTTAAATGATAGTGCTGGTATTGTTTATTTGATAAACGCATCGGGCTCTGCATGGTTTGAAATGGACGGCGGCGGCAATGTTAGAATTTTTAGTCAGGCAAAAATGGAAATGCATGCCACTGCTGGTATTGTATTAGAAACACCTTCTTCGGTGAAAATAAGCGGAAGCACAATTGACATTGCGGCATCTGGCCCATTAAAACTTAAAGGTGCAACTGTTGATATTATGGGCATGGGCGGCGTTAAAGTTGGAGGCATGGGCGACTTACACTTGTCAGGAATGAAAACATATCTGAGCGGAATGATGTGCGTGGGGATATCAGGTGGTCAGCATATTGATCAAAAAGCAGGTTGTATTACTTTAAATAGTAAAAAAGTTAAAAATGCCAGTCCTCCTGGTATGGCAATGGGTGGGCAAGGCCCATCGCATGAGCCATTTGGTGGTCATCAAAACTCTAGAACAAATAGTCCTGCAAGTAGTCCTAGTCAAGCCGCAGTCAATGGAGTACCGAGTGCCGCTGGCGCTTCGGGAAGTTATGGTGCAGCAAGTAGTTTTGGAACTACAAAAGACGTTCCATCGTATTATGGGGTATTAACAAACGCAAGCGGCCCAATCAAATTTAATCCTGGATTACAAGCAAGTTATGCAGGCCAAGGAGCAAACCTAGGTGACGCATCAACATTAAATGTGTATGACGAAACTGCTGCACTTTATACTAATGTGGATCTCCCATTGCCAGTTTCATCATCTGGGTTTGCTGTTAATCTTTCGGATCCTACTGCAACAACTAATAAAAATTTGAAACCAGGCGAAGCACTTAATAATCCCGGCGATTTAACAGACTTAACATTAGATCCATTTGCAATTGGGCAAGTTAATGGATTAAATTCCTATGCAACACCTGAGGATGGTATTGCAGCATTAAGTACTTTATTAGATTTAATACAAAGTGATGGTGCAAACACATTATCAGATTTTATTAAAGAATATATTGCAAGGAAGGGGGGATAAATGGCTGCTAATACTTTAGATTCTAAAACTCAAGATTTCCTTACTAAAATGCAATCTCAGTGGGGTATGGACCCTACTCAAGAAATAGATATGAATGATCCCATGACCAAATTAGTAATGACAATTGTTGTTGCTAGTATTGAACAAGGCAGAGATCTTTATAGTTACGATCAATATATTAAAGGCTGTGCTATGAGCGCAGGAATAGATCCGGATACATTTGACTCTGAGGTAAATCCAACTAGTCTAGCAATACAAAATAATACCACTGGTATATCTACTTTTGTAAGTCCTGCAACTTATACTGTTAAAATGGGTGGCAGTAGTTTGTCAACTATGCAACTTAGTCAGTATATTCAATTGGGAATTCAAGGATCTTTTAATTATTTAAATTTTAGTGGAGTAACTCCTGGTACATTCGTTTACGGAGCAGGTGGAGTTGTTGGAGGAGTAGCACCGGGTGTTGGACCTAATTTTTCAAGATACGATGGGGACAATGCACCAATTTTAGCTACTATTAGACAAGTTGAAGCAGGTGGCAATTACGGAGCAGTAAATTACGAAGCAGTAAAAGTAGGCTTCCCGACATCGATTGATACTTCTAATATGACATTATCTGAAGTTAGGGCATATCAACAAAGTATGCTAGATGCGGGCGCAAAAAGTAGTGCTATAGGTCCTTATCAAACAATTGGAACTACTTTAGATACTTGGGCTAAACAAGCAGGGGTAACACCTGATACTAAAATGACGCCTGAAGTATGGGATAAGATTGGTTCGGTTGGTGTTGATAATGCTTTAAAAGCCACTGGGGGCGATGTAAGTCGAGTCCCAACAGTTTGGTATACTGGTAATGCACGGGGTGACAACCCAAATGTTTCAGCAGAGCAGTTGGCAGCATATAATGCAAAATGGAATAGGGTATATGAAACAAAAGCAGCAGCAGGACCCGGGACAACATCAAATCCAGATGGACTGCCCGCAGGCGACTATAAAGTAAGTACAAATATCATTGATGAAAATGGATACGATTATAGAGTTTTAAAAGCAGCAGACGGTACTGAATATAGAAGATATAATGATGGATCAGTTTATGATTCTAGTGGAGATAAGTTAATTAAGCCGCCAAATGGAGTTGATCCAAGTTTTACACAAGTAGAAGTTACACAAGATGCAAATGGAAAAGATGTTTTCACTTATAGTAAAGAAGGTAGTAATTTAACCTTCAAACAAACTGAAGATGGGAACATTTCTAGAAGCGATGGGCAACCTGTAACAACTGC
>Ga0114978_10000705_pt1 | contig 28236 bp, 26 predicted proteins | sample S_140212_EF_Meta_FD_87027 | JGI IMG/M metagenome (GOLD analysis project Ga0114978, IMG submission 87027) | Freshwater microbial communities from Lake Simoncouche, Canada to study carbon cycling - S_140212_EF_MetaG | ecosystem: Environmental > Aquatic > Freshwater > Lake | place: Lake...
AGGCTCAGTCAACTGGAGTCCCTGTCTGGGGAGAACTCGAACTCGCCTGGCGTCTACGGGCGGCCGAGGGTGCGGCTCCATGGCTGGTCGTCACTGGAACCAACGGCAAAACCACCACCACGTTGATGCTGGAATCCATGTTGAAAGCTGCGGGTCTGCGCGCTGTAGCAGCGGGCAATATTGGTCACTCGTTGGTCAGCGTTGTTATGCACGACGATCTTGATGTGATTGCGGTTGAAGTAGGGGCGCCGCAACTACCGTTCGTAGAGTCGATGAGCCCGCTAGCCTCGGTCTGTTTGAATATCGCCGATGATCACATCGATCATTTTGGAACTTTCGAAAATTATGTATTGGCGAAAGCAAAGATTTATGAGCGCACTCAAGTCGCAGCTGTATTCAACGCGGATGATCATGCAACGATTCGCATGGTTGAAAATGCCAACGTTATTGAAGGCTGTCGCGCGGTGGGATTTACTTTGAGCATTCCAGATATTTCAATGCTTGGGGTAGTTGAAGAATTTCTAGTAGATCGAGCCTTCTTAGATGATCGTCAACGTTCGGCTCAGGAGCTTGCAAGCAAAGATGATGTGCAACCAAATGCTCCGCACAACATTGCCAATGCGCTTGCGGCGGCGGCACTTGCCCGTGCCTTTGGAGTGAGTGCGAGCGCTATCAAGCTAGGTCTTGAACAGTTTGAACCGGCAGGGCATCGCATAGCCAACGTTGCCACCATCGATGGGGTGACGTATATCGACGATTCAAAAGCCACGAATGCCCATGCAGCATTGACTTCACTAGGGGCTTATCCATCAGTCGTGTGGATCGCTGGGGGTATGGCAAAAGGGCAGGATTTCAGCACCTTAATAGCCGAAGTGGGCCACAAAATGCGAGGCGTCGTCCTTTTAGGAGTGGATCGTGGGGTGATTGCCGACGGGCTTTCGCGACACGCGCCGCAGGTGCCGGTCAAAGTCATTGAACGCAACGACACTGAAGCCATGGTCGAGGTCGTCGCTGCCGCGCGGGATTTTGCGCAGCCGGGCGATACCGTGTTACTCGCCCCTGGATGTGCTTCTTGGGACATGTTCCGTGATTACGCCCAACGCGGCGAACTTTTCGCCGATGCGGTGCGAAAGCTAGGGCAAGGGCGCTCATGACGGATACAAAAATACCTAAACGGCTCAGGGATAATAGGGTGAAGTTTCTCCTGGATCACCCACTGAGTACGTACTACCTCATCGGTGGAGCTTCAGTATTGCTTCTCCTTCTGGGCTTGGTCATGGTCTTGTCGGCTTCCAGCATCGAGAGCTTTAAAACCTTTGGGTCTTCGTACACGTTGTTTCAGCGCCAAGCGCTCTTTGGAGTGATTGGACTTATCGGCTTATATTTTGCTGCTCGCACCTCTATTCAATTTTGGCGCGGAATTTCTAAGTGGCTTTTCGTCGGCGCTGTCGTTTTGCTTGTCGCCGTGCTGGTCATTGGCGTGTCAGTTGCTGGCCAGAGAAATTGGATTGAACTCTTTGGCCCGTTCCGCGTTCAACCTTCTGAGTTTGCAAAGATCGCCCTTGTTGTTTGGGGAGCAGATCAGCTCGCAAAGAAAGTTGACTACTACCGTGAGTGGAAAGAGTTACTGGTCCCTGTTGTACCTGTTGCCGCGCTGTTCATGGTCTTAGTGCTGATGGAAGGCGACTTTGGCAACACCTTCATGCTGGCAGCAATCATGTGCGGAATGCTTTTTATTGCAGGAGTGCCAGGTCGGTTTTTCGCTGGATTTGCTGCATTCTCGATCGTCGGCGTTTGGGTGCTCACCCTTGCGGCGCCATATCGAATGGAACGCATCACCTCGTGGCTCAATCCCAACAGTGATCCACTGGGTATCGGCTGGCAACTCACTCAAGGCCACTACGCGCTGGGCACTGGGGGAATGCTCGGTGTCGGACTGGGTGCAAGCCGTGAAAAATGGGGAGCGCTACCTGAGGCCCACACTGACTTCATCTTTTCTGTCATTGGCGAGGAGTTGGGACTGATCGGAACTTTGTCAGTGCTCTTGCTGTTTGCCCTGTTGGCTTTCGCCATTTTTAGGCTCACTCGCACGTCGTCGGATCCCTTCGTGCGAATTTCATCTGCAGGCGTGGGCTGTTGGATTGTGGTCCAAGCAATCGTCAACATTGGTGCAGTTCTTGGACTCCTGCCGATTACTGGTGTTCCTCTTCCATTTGTTTCTTATGGTGGCTCGTCACTAATTCCGACGTTGGCAGCCGTTGGCATGCTGCTGTGTTTTGCACGTAATGAACCAGGAGCTCGACAGTCTTTGAGGCGCAGGCAGACTGCGCGCTCGTTGGCCAGGCGATGACCAGACCGACTCACGTCGTGCTCGCCGCTGGCGGAACAGCCGGGCATATCGAGCCGGCATTGAATCTCGCGGACGCGCTCTCAGCTCTTGAACCAGATATTCAGATCACAGTCATCGGCGGTGAACATGGACTGGAGTCAATATTGGTTCCGGCGCGTGGTTATGAACTTCGTTCGGTGCCTGCAGTTGCGATGCCTCGAAAATTGTCACCTGAACTGTTTTCTGTTGGGTCAAAAGTTCGGCGAGCAACGAAACAAAGTAAGCAGATTTTGCAGGCTGTCGATGCAGATGTGGTGGTCGGCTTCGGGGGATACGCGGCGTTACCTGCATATCTAGCCACGCGCAAGATTTCCTGCGGGCTGGTGATTCATGAAGCCAATGCAAAGGCAGGGTTGGCGAATAAAGTTGCTGCGCGTTTTGCAGATCAGGTTTTTGTCAGCGTTCCAGGAAGCCTTCCAGGCACTATTTTGGGCTTGCCACTGCGTGCTTCGATCGCCGAACTTGACCGTGGAGCACTGCGAAGGCAAGCGCGAGAGTTCTTCGGTCTGCGGCTCGATGCTCCGGTACTCCTAGTTTTTGGCGGATCGCAAGGTGCGCAGCACATTAATGAGGTGATTGCTCAGAGTTTGCCTGCGCTACTTGAATTAGGTATTCAGGTACTGCATGGGTATGGCCCAAAAAATCAAGCACCAGGTGAGTTGCAGGGTTATGTCGCAGTTTCGTACCTCGATCGAATGGATTTAGCGTATGCCGCGGCTGACCTCGGTCTCACCAGAGCGGGGGCGATGACAGTTGCTGAAGTGTCAGCCGTGGGCTTGCCCACAATTTTTGTCCCACTACCAATCGGAAATGGTGAACAAAAAATCAATGCGCTGAAAATGGTTCATGCCGGTGGAGCAGTTGTGATTGATAACGATGCACTCACCGCGGAGTGGCTCACACAGACGGTTGGATCGCTCGTAAAAGATAGTGTCAGGCTCGAAGCTATGGGTCAGGCCGCCGCACAAACAGGCGTTCAAGACTCAGGACTACAACTTGCACAGGAAGTACTTCGAATCGCACGCCACTATCGAGCGTTGAAGTCACATGATGAAAGGGACAACTCTTGAGGGAGCTCGGGCATGTCTTCATCGTGGGTATAGGTGGAGCCGGGATGTCAGGAATCGCACGCATTCTGGTTGCCCAAGGAGCCCAGGTTTCGGGAAGTGATGCCAAGGAGTCTCGGCGGATCCAAGGCTTGCGGGCCTTAGGTGTGACCGTACACATCGGCCACTCAGGTGATTGGCTTGACGGAATCGACACGTTAGTGATTTCCACTGCGATCCCAGAAACAAACCCTGAGCGCGTTACCGCAGCAGAACGGGGCATCCAAGAGCTCAGTCGCGCAGACGCGTTAGTTGCGATTATGACAGGGAGTCGTGGGGTCGCAGTTTCGGGAACACACGGGAAAACCACGACTACCTCGATGCTTACTGTTGCTCTACAAAACTGTGGTGCAGACCCTTCCTTTGCAATAGGTAGTGAGCTCAATGAGACTGGAGCCAATGCGCACTTGGGCAGCGGTGATATTTTTGTTGTCGAGGCGGATGAGAGCGACGGAGCATTCCTGCATCTTGACGCGGTTGCAGCGATTGTTACGAATGTTGAAGCCGACCACCTCAATCATTGGGGTAGCCTCGAAGCAATTGAAGAAGGCTTCTTAGAGTTTGCGAAGAATGTTCAAAGGCACCAAGGGTTTGTAACGATTTGCATAGACGATTTAGGCGGCCGGAAGTTAGCGACAGCTGCCAGAGCTGTCGGTGTGGATGTTCGCAGTTATGGAACTGCACCAGATGCCGATTTTCGGCTCATTGCGCCGCAGTTAATCGAGCGAGGATCGCAGTACAGCGTTGCGCACTTAGGGGATGTTATTGGTCCGGTTACCTTGCAGGTGCCAGGTGAGCACAATGCATTGAATTCCCTCGCGGCGTTGGTCACTGGCATCGGGCTGGGCTTCACACCCCAAGACCTTGTCGCAGGTTTAGCTGAGTTCACGGGCACGCGTCGGCGCTTTGACTTCAAGGGCGAAGCGCATGGTGTGCGGGTATTCGATGACTATGCCCACCATCCAACGGAGATTGCGGCCACTTTGCGAGCAGCTCGAGATGTGGTTGGAGACGGGCGCCTCGTTGTGGCTTTTCAGGCACATCACTACTACCGCACTGCCATGTTCATTAAAGAATTTGGTGCAGCACTTGGGTTAGCCGATGAAGTCATCGTGCTTGAAGTCTTTGCGCCAGGTGAAACGCCTATTCCTGGTGCAAGTGGGCAGACTATGGCGGCCAATGTTCCCCTCCCGGCCAGTCAGGTTCACTTTGAGCCTTCATGGTCGGCAGTGGCGGGCGAACTCGTTGATCGGGCTCGACCTGGTGATCTCATCATGACTCTGGGGGCCGGAGATATTGGCTTGCTTGGCACCGAAGTCATCGAACTTTTGGCACGCCGAACATGACAGAGCCCGAATTGGAACCAGTAATTGAGCTGGATGCCCGACGTGTCGTGACACCGAAGAAGCGGCGCAGGTTGCTTGTCACGATCTTCGTGTTGATTGCGGCTATTGGCGTGGGGTGGATGGTCTGGTTCTCATCGTTATTGACCGCTGAAGGTGTCACCGTCCTAGGTGTTGAAGGTGTTCCAGCTCAAGAGGTACACGATGCGGCGCAGGTTCCGCTGGGTGTTCCACTTGCGCAACTTGATACCCAGGCAATTGCTGACCACCTTGCTGACATCAGTTGGATTGAGTCCGTTGATGTGCGTCGGGGCTGGCCGCATGATGTTGTGATTGCAGTAACTCCTCGTACTGCGATTGCAGTCACACCGGCAGGGCTTGCGGTGGATGCCAAGGGTGTCGCATTCACTCCGACTTCTGCCCTTCCCGCAGGCTTGCCGACGGTTAAAGGCGATGGGGTCGGGCTGGTGGCAGCTATGGAGGTACTCAGCGTGATGCCCGATGATCTGCGACCGAAAATAGCAAAACTGGCCGCCTCCACTCGTGACAATGTGGAGCTCACCTTGCACAGTGGTGCGATTGTGCGTTGGGGAAGTGTTGAACAGCCCGAGTTGAAATCACAGGTGGCTCGAGCGCTCCTCAAGCGCAAAGCCAAGGTGTACGACGTGTCAGCTCCGGAGCTGCCAACCACCTATAAAGAGAAGCTAAAAGGCTAAATGTGACGTAGGTCGCTTTGCTTTTTTAGCTCCGCACTTGCGCAACAGGGGTAAGACAGACTAACTTCCCGCCGCTTGCAACCACGCTCGTATTTCAGCCTCTACTTGAGGTTGAGAGTTAAGGGAGCGAGCGCAGGGGTCGACTTACATGGTTGATCCGCCAACGAAGGAAGGGAAGCGCAATGGCGGCTCCACAGAACTATCTCGCTGTTATCAAGGTCGTAGGCATTGGCGGCGGCGGCGTAAACGCAGTCAACCGCATGATTGAGGTTGGGCTCAAAGGTGTTGAGTTCATCGCCATCAACACGGATGCTCAAGCACTTCTCATGAGCGATGCAGATGTGAAGCTTGATATTGGGCGCGAGCTCACTCGCGGACTTGGAGCTGGCGCAAACCCAGAGGTCGGTCAGCGAGCTGCAGAGGATCACGCAGACGAAATCGAGGAAGTGCTGAAAGGCGCCGACATGGTCTTCGTCACTGCTGGCGAAGGAGGCGGCACCGGTACAGGTGGAGCCCCAGTCGTAGCGCGGATTGCTCGCTCACTTGGCGCACTCACCATCGGTGTTGTGACCCGTCCGTTCGGTTTCGAAGGACGCCGTCGCTCATCACAGGCTGATGACGGTATTGACGCACTTCGTTCCGAGGTAGACACCCTCATCGTGATCCCGAACGATCGTCTCCTCTCGCTGTCTGATCGCAACATCAGCGTGATCGACGCCTTCCGCCAGGCAGACCACGTCTTGCTCCAGGGTGTTTCTGGCATCACAGATCTCATCACTACTCCAGGCCTGATCAACCTTGACTTTGCTGACGTCAAGAGCGTCATGCACGCAGCAGGCTCAGCTCTTATGGGCATTGGCTCCGCGCGTGGTGAGAGCAGAGCAATTGAAGCTGCTGAGAAGGCAATTTCTAGCCCATTGCTTGAAGCTGGTATCGACGGTGCGCATGGCGTTCTGCTGTCCATCTCCGGTGGCAGCGATTTGGGCTTATTCGAAATCAACGAGGCGGCACGTCTGGTCAGCGATGCTGCTCACCCAGATGCCAACATCATCTTCGGCGCCGTCATCGATGACACCTTGGGTGACGAAGTACGAGTCACCGTGATCGCAGCTGGTTTTGATGGCGGAGAGCCACCAGCACGTAGCGCTTCATCACGTCGTGCTGTTGATGCTGACACTTCAGCACCTGCAGGGGAAGCGCCAGTGGTCACTTCTCCACCTGCTCGTCCAGTTCAGCCGGCTCGAACGATTGTGTTCGACGACGCTGATGACGATCTCGATATCCCCGACTTCCTCAAATAGGGATCTTCCCCAAGAAATCCCTATGAATCCTGTTGCCGCGGGACAATTAAGGCCCGCGCCACCCTGTAGCCGCCCAGTGAACTGGGCGGCTACAGGTCGTTTTGGCGGCGTGAGCGCTGAACCGTTTCATTCGATGAACCTTTCAACGACGGTCGGTGATGTCCAGCATGCGGTGATGGAGAATCAAGCGCGGGCGGTTCAACTCGTGGGAGTACAGGACTATCGCGTTCTCGATGCCAGACATGGCGCCCAAGTAGATTTCGTGAGTGACAGCGGTATTGCGGCTGGGTGTGACGGGATGGTGACGACAACGCCAGGGCTGGCATTGATGGTGCTGGCAGCTGATTGTGTTCCGGTTGTTTTAGCCGACCCGGCTCATGGAGTGATCGCCGTAGCGCACTGCGGCTGGCGCGGGTTAATCGCCGGAGTCATCGATGCAACGATCGAATGTATGCGTGCCCAGGGTGCCGACAGGATTCAAGCAATTACTGGTCCAGCAATTTGTGTCGACTGTTATCCGGTTCAGCATGACTGCATAACACAGTTGCAGGCAGGACTCTCAGATCAGATTTTCAGTAGCATAATCAAGGTGACAAAAAACCGGAGCTTCGTTGATGTGCGAGCAGGCGTTCAAGCCCAGCTTGGTTCTCATGGCGTTCAATCGAGCAGTATCGCGCGCTGTACTTATGAAGACCCTTCACTGTTTTCATATCGCAGAACTCATCACACAGGACGCCAAGCGATGGTGATCGCGATATGACTCAGGATCGTCGAGCTGAACTTCAGCGCAACCTTGATGAGGTTAACGCTCGAGTAGACGCAGCTTGCGCCGCCGCTCATCGGCCTCGTACCGATGTTCACATACTTGCCGTGACGAAGACCTTTCCGGCTTCCGATATTGATGTACTCGCAGAACTTGGTTGCACCGATGTGGGTGAGAATCGAGATCAAGAAGCCCGTGAAAAAAAGGAGCAAGTGAAAGCCGGCCTGCGCTGGCACATGATTGGTCAGGTTCAGCGAAAGAAAGCCAAGCAGATCGCGGGTTGGGCTGATCTGGTGGAAGCCGTTGACCGTCCTGAGCTCGCAGATGCGCTCCAATTGGGTGCGCAAGGGGTAGACAAGAACCTCGACATTCTCATTCAGATTTCATTGGATCCGATTGGTACGCAAAATCGTGGGGGAGTCGACCGCAGCCAGGTGAGCGCGCTAGCGGAGCATATTTTGACTCTTTCGCACCTTTCTTTGACCGGGGTGATGGCGATAGCTCCCGTTGGAAGTGATCCGACCGCGGCTTTTGAGCTACTGGCTGGTGCGCATGAGCGATTGCTTCGAGTGGCTCCGCAGGCCCATATGGTCTCTGCTGGCATGAGCGCAGACCTGGAGGCAGCGATCATGCACGGCGCGACACAGGTCCGGATAGGAGGCGCGCTCCTTGGGAACCGGCCCCTGCTGACGTAAACTGGGTAATTCAAGTACGGCGACTCTGGAGGTATCTGGCCCATGGCTGGCGCAATGCGCAAGATGGCTGTGTATCTCGGCCTCGTTGAGGACGATATTCACGACGACCAGTACGCAGAAGACTACGAAGATGTTCGTCAAAACGTTCGCACCAGAGACCGCCGTCCAGCACCACCCCAAGAGGATCGCGAGCCGGACCGCTACCAAAGTCGAAGTGTGCGCGCTATTCCAGACACTCGTGCGGTTCGTACCTTCCGTGATGATGCAACTCCAGATCGTCGTCCGTCGACGGCGCCCATGGCTGATCGTCGTCCGGTTGCTCCCGTTGAATTTAGTCGTATCGAAACCGTTCACCCACACAGTTACAACGATGCTCGTCGCATCGGTGAGGACTACCGTGACGGCGTCCCGGTCATCATGAATCTGACCGAACTCGATGACCCTGACGCAAAACGCATTATCGATTTCGCAGCTGGACTGGTCTTTGGCATGCACGGCAGCATTGAGCGCATCACCAACAAGGTGTTTCTCCTGTCACCACCTAATGTTGATGTTGGCGAAGCGGCACGTGCGCAGATTGCCCAAGACGGTTTCTTTAACCAAAGCTGATGAGACAAGCCGGGCAAATTTTTGCGACTATTTTATTCTTTTACCAACTCATTTTATTTGCGCGAATCGTTTTTGACTTACTACAAATGTTTGCCCGTTCTTGGAAACCACGCGGGCCGATCCTGATCGTTGCTGAAGTGATTTATTCGCTGACAGATCCGCCGTTGCGTCTATTACGGCGGGTCATCCCATCACTGCGACTTGGTGGAGTTCAGCTGGACTTTTCTTTTCTACTCTTGCTAATCGTGATTCAGATACTGATCAGTGTCCTCAGCAACGTCGGCTAGTTGCGAGTAATCCCTATCGAGCCTTGAACATCGGCAACTTCAACAGACACGACTCCACCGGCGCCACGAGTCACTTCGGTGGCGAGAACCTCGCCGGAGATTTCGGTGGCGTGATCCGCCCACATTTGGATCACGTCGGCATCATCAGTACTCCACCATAAAGAGATGCGATCTGAGATCTCAAATCCAGCGTTCTTGCGAGCTTCTTGGACACCGCGCACTACTTCACGCGCTAAACCAGCTCGGCGAAGCTCATCAGTGATCGTGAGATCAAGCGCAACGCTCTCGCCGGCTTCTGATGCCACTGCCCAGCCTTCGCGGGGAGTCTCAGTCACTACTACATCTTCAGCAGTGATCGAGACGGTGCCAAGTTCCCCAGCTTCCAAGGTGGCAGAGCCGGCACTACGAATTAAGGCATGCAGTTGTCCAGCATCAGCGGCGGCTATGGCACTCGCCACGAGTGGGGTCTGCTTGGCGAAACGAGCGCCTAAGGTTCGAAAGTTTGCCTTCATCGAGATATCAACGAGACCAGCTTCATCTGCGTCGAGAGCGTCACTGGACAAAATATTGAGTTCTTCACAGACCTGATCGCGAAGTTGCGTCGATAAATCAGCCCAGCCTGGAGCGGAAACTAAAGCCCGGCGCAGCGGCTGACGCGTGCGCACGCCACTTGTTGCGCGTGCTGCACGGCCGAGTTCAACAATTCGACGCACAAGCGCCATATCTGATGCCAGCTTCTCGTCAATGACCGTTTCGTCAACGATTGGCCAAGAGGCGAGGTGTACGGAGTCTGGAGCATCGCCTGTGCTGAACAGGTCCTGCCAGACGCGCTCGGTGATGAATGGGGTGAATGGGGCCATGCACAACGTGACCGTGCGAAGCGCTTCATGCAAGGTTGCCAGCGCCGCTGGGTCGCCATCCCAAAAACGACGACGCGAGCGTCGGACGTACCAGTTAGAAAGGTCATCAATGAAGGTTGCGATCAGACGACCAGCACGCTGGGTATCAAATTGATCAAGTGCGGCATCTACATCGCGGGCAAGTCGATTCGCATCAGAAATCAACCAACGATCGATGATTGGTCTATCTGCGGTTGCGGGCGCTGGAGAAGTTGGATCCCAATCAGATAGTCGCCCATACAGTGACTGGAAAGCGACGGTGTTCCAGTAAGTGAGCAAGGTCTTGCGCACAACGTCACCGATTGCAGCATGGCCAACACGGCGCGCCTGCCAAGGTGATCCAGATGCCAGCATGAACCAGCGCACAGCATCGGCGCCGTGATCGTTCATTAAGCCAATGGGTTCAAGGACATTGCCCACATGCTTGCTCATCTTGCGGCCGTCTTCGTCGAGAATATGGCCTAGACACACGACATTCTTATATGACGATTCATCGAACACCAGAGTGCCGATTGCCATCAATGTGTAAAACCAACCGCGGGTCTGGTCGATTGCTTCACAGATGAAGTCAGCTGGATACTGCGCCGCAAAATCGACGTCACTTTGCGGATAGCCAACTGCTGCAAATGGCATTGCGCCAGAGTCGTACCAACAGTCGATGACTTCAGGAACTCGAGTTGCTATTGCATGACACGTAGGGCAGGCAATAGTGATGTCATCGACATAGGGGCGATGCGGGTCCGTTTCTGACACATCGTGGCCAGCCAGAACACTCAATTCAGCAAGGGAGCCAACTGCAGTGAGGTGGTTATCCTCACAACGCCAGATGGGCAGGGGAGTTCCCCAGTAGCGGTTACGAGATAGGGCCCAGTCGACGTTGTTCTCGAGCCAGTCGCCAAAGCGACCATTTTTAATCGTTCCTGGAAACCAGTTCGTATTTTCGTTTTGTGCGATGAGTTGATCTTTAATCGCAGTAGTGCGGATGTACCAAGATGGTTGTGCGTAATAAATTAATGGTGTGTGGCAGCGCCAGCAGTGCGGGTAAGAGTGCTCATACTGAACATGCTTAAACAAGGCGCCAGATTTGTTGAGTAGTTTCACGAGTTCTTCATCGGACTTCTTGAAAAACATGCCTCCTACAACGGCAATGCCGTCCTCGAAATGGCCGTTAGGAAGCACGGGGTTCACCACAGGTAAGCCGTACGCCCGACATGAGGCAAGGTCGTCTGCGCCAAAGGCTGGTGCTTGATGAACGAGGCCAGTGCCATCGTCAGTGGTGACGTATTCAGCCAGAATCACGTAGTGCGCATCTGGAATTTCGACGAAATCAAATGGGCGTTGATACGTGATGCGTTCTAAATCTGTACCAGGCATCGTTGCGAGAACTTCGAAGCCCTCTTCAAACAATCCTGCTGCAAGTTCTTGCGCAACGACAAGCGTCTCACCATCGATGGTACGAATTACTGCATACGTTGCAGTGGGCTTGACCGCAACTGCCGTGTTGGAAACAAGCGTCCAAGGCGTTGTGGTCCAAACAAGGAGTGCTGCGGTTGGATATTTCGCAAGGAAAGACGCATCCGTGATGGGGAATCGAACGAAGACAGATGGGTCAACAACAGTTTCGTAGCCCTGCGCAAGTTCATGGTCAGAGAGTCCTGTGCCACAACGTGGGCAATACGGAGCAACGCGGTGATCTTGGACAAGTAAACCTTTGTCGAAAATTTGCTTGAGCGACCACCACACGCTCTGCACATAACTTGAATCCATGGTCCAGTAGGCACTGTCCATATCAACCCAGTAGCCCATGCGCTGAGTCATCTCAGTGAACTCACCGACGTGACGTAGAACAGATTCCTTGCAGTGGTCGTTGAACTGCGCTACGCCGAACTTTTCAATATCTTGCTTACCGGTAAATCCAAGTTCTTTTTCAACCGCAAGTTCAACAGGAAGACCATGACAATCCCAGCCGGCTTGGCGTGGAACGTGGTAGCCCTTCATGGTTCGGTAGCGCGGAAAGATGTCTTTGAAGGCCCGTGCTTCGACATGGTGGGTGCCTGGGGTGCCATTGGCAGTAGGCGGGCCCTCATAGAAAACCCAGGTAGGGCGACCCTGGCTTTGGACAATGGAGCGAGCGAAGGTGTCCTTTTGCTCCCAAAGGGCCAAAACCTCATGTTCCATCGCAGTGAGGTCGATCTGTGCGGGCACAGCGCGATACATGCAGCTCCTAGCGGTGGGGACGAAGGCCTAAGGATATCGGCCTTACTTCAGTCCGCACTGCTAGCGCCCGGCGCGGCAGGTAGGCAGGGGCAGTCTTATGACTTAGAGTCCGGCTCGATCAGTAAACAAGGGGGCCTCATGGTTGCGAAGAAAACCGCTGCTCATGCGCCAGTGAAAAAGGCTGTGCCGGCCAAGAAGGCTGTGCCGGCCAAGAAGGCTGTGCCGGCCAAGAAGGCTGTGCCGGCCAAGAAGGCTGTGCCGGCCAAGAAGGCTGTGCCGGCCAAGAAGGCTGCGCCGGCCAAAAAGGTTACGTCAGGCAAAGTCCTCCCTAAGAAGAGCGTAGCAAAGGTCACCCCTAGTAAGCCAGCCGTGAAATCAGGAGCCAAACCAGCCGCAAAGACGGCTGCAAAGACAGTTGCGAAGACTTCAGCGAAGCCCGCCGCCAAGACTGTGGCAAAAAAAGGTGCCCCGGCCAAAGCAGCGGCAACGAAGGTTGTCGCGAAAGCTGCAGCGAAGGCTCCGGTTGCTAAGGCTTCGGTTGCTCAGGCTCCGGTTGCTAAGGCTCCCGTCGCAAAAGCAGCGGCGAAGAAGGCTCAGCCAACTCCAAAGGCCATCAAAGTCGAGGTTGTCGTTGAAGAGCCAGCGAAGCCGGTTGCCAAGCGCATAGTGCCGACGATTTCAGCCAATAAGCCGAAAAAGCAGCTGGCCCCGAATGGCAAACCTTTGGTCCGAGAAGACGAATCCCCATGGTCTGCAGCTGAACTCAAAGAGGTTCGTGTCGCACTCAAGGGGGATATCTCACGCCTAGAAGAAGAACTCGTCAATGCTGAGATCGGGCTTGCAGATCTGATCCGTGATTCGGGCGAAGGCGCTGGAGACGATCAGGCTGATGCTGGCAGTAAGACCTTTGAGCGTGAACATGAAATGTCACTTGCCAATAATGCCCGCGAAATGTTGCTACAAGTTAATCATGCGATTGCCAGGCTTGATAACGGCACTTATGGGGCTTGTGAGGCTTGTGGCAAACCAATTGGTAAATACCGATTGCAGGCATTTCCGCGGGCAACCCTGTGCTTAGTGTGCAAACAGGCGGAAGAACGCTTGATGCTCTAGCACCTAGAATGCATGGGTGAGTAATGCAGTTCGTCGCCGGCCAATTTTGGTCCTAGCGGCGGTTGCAATCGGCGTGGTCGTCCTTGATCAGCTCACCAAAGCGTGGGCAGTTTCGGCTCTCCGGCCTCGTTTAATGCCTGGTGGTGAGGGTGCGATCGAGATTCTTGGTCCGCTATTGAAGTTCACCTACACTCAAAATACGGGTGCGGCTTTCAGTATCGGCACTGGTTCGACCTGGATTTTCAGCGTGATTGCTATTGGTGTTGCGATCTTTATTATTCGATCGGCGAAAGATTTGGGCAGTATCGCTTGGGCGATCGGGCTCGGTGGACTCTTAGGTGGGCTGCTGGGCAATCTGATTGATCGTCTGGCTCGCTACCCAAGTCCAGGACAGGGCTATGTGGTTGATTGGATCCAGTTACCAAATTTTCCAGTGTTCAATGTTGCCGACATGAGCATTACTTTCTCCGCGATCTTGATGGTGTTCTTGGCCTTGCGCGGCACGGACTACAAAGGGACAGTGAGCGCAGCATCATGACGATTCGATCGATAGAGATTCCAGAAGGGCTTGAAGGCGAGCGAGTCGATGCCGGGCTGTCGCGCCTCATAGGGCTGTCACGCACGAAAGCGGCGGCGCTGGTGGATGCAGGTCATGTGCTGATGGACGGGCACACCCTTATCAAGAGTGACCGACTTGTTGCCGGCGCACTATTACAGGTTGACCCTGAAGCGCTGGATGTCGACAAGAATCTCAATGCCGTGCCGCAACCGGTACCGGGAATGAAAATCTTGTATGACGACGATGACTGTGTGATTGTTGATAAGCCTGTTGGCGTCGCGGCTCATCCAAGTCCCGGCTGGACAGGACCAACGGTGGTTGGTGGTTTGGCGGCGGCAGGCTACGGCATCACAAGCTCAGGTGCACAAGAGCGTCAAGGCATTGTGCACCGACTTGATGTTGGCACATCAGGTGTCATGGTGGTCGCGAAAAGTGAGCGTACTTACACAAGTTTGAAAGCGCAATTCAAAGACCGATCGGTAGAAAAAATTTATCACGCAGTTGTGCAGGGACAGCTAGATCCATTGCGTGGCACTATTGACGCACCAATTGCGCGTCATCCACACCATGATTACCGCTTTGCCGTCATTGCTGGCGGCAAGGACAGTGTCACCCATTACGAAACCATGGAAGCTTTTACGCACGGCTCTTTAGTTGAAGTGCACCTTGAAACTGGTCGGACCCATCAGATTCGGGTTCATATGGCTGCCATGCGTCATCCATGTGTTGGCGATCTCACGTATGGTGCTGATCCATCTTTGGCCAAGAAAGTGGGGCTGGAGCGCCAGTGGCTACATGCCGTCACTTTGGGGTTCGAACACCCATCTTCGGGTGCTCGGATGAGCGTCACCAGCGAATACCCTCAGGATCTCGTTGACTCACTTGCGCGCCTTCGCGACGGCGCCTGAGCCCAAAGTTAGAGTGTTCAGATGACATCGGGGGAGCAGTTCGTACACCTCCACGTTCACACCGAGTATTCCATGCTCGACGGCGCTGCTCGTCTAGATGACCTTCTAGGTGAAGCTGTAAAACTTGGCATGCCCGCCATCGCGATGACTGACCACGGCAATCTATATGGTGCCTACGATTTTTATTCCAAAGCCAAGCAGCATGGGATCAAACCCATTATTGGACTTGAGGGGTATTACGCACCGCAGGGCCGTTTTGAACGCCGCCAATTCGACTTTGGTGGTGGCTTCGATGAAGGCACGCCAGAAGATCCCACGGCTGGGCGCGGTAAGCAGAGTTACACACACATGACGTTGTGGGCGGAAAACACCGCCGGCATGCACAACCTTTTCCGGGTGTCTTCTCTGGCAAGTATGGAAGGTTTTTATCACAAGCCTCGCTTTGATCGTGATCTGCTTCAGCGATATGGCAAAGGCTTAATTGGTACCACTGGTTGTCCAAGTGGTGAAGTGAACCGTTGGTTGCAAGCTGGTCAATATAAGAAGGCGCTGGCTGCGGCTGCGGACTACCGAGACATTCTCGGGGCGGGTAATTATTTCTGTGAAGTTATGGATCATGGTTTGCAGATTGAAACCGCGTTCCGGCTAGATCTGATGAAGATCGCTAAGACTCTTGAACTTCCGTTAATTGCAACGAACGATCTGCATTACGTTCGCGCCTCTGATGCAGATAGTCATGACGTGTTGTTGTGTATTGGCACTCGCACCACGATGGATGATCCAAAACGTTTTCGATTTGATGCTCGCGATTTTTATTTGAAAAGTGCAGAAGAAATGCGCAAGGTGTGGCATGAATTGCCAGAGGCGGTTTCGAATACGTTGCTCATTGCAGAGCGTTGCGATGTCACCTTTGCTGAAGGCGCGAACCTGATGCCTCAATTCCCAGTGCCAGATGGTGAATCAGAAGAATCATGGCTTGTTAAAGAGGTCGAGCTCGGCTTGGCTAAACGGTACAAGGGCGAGATACCTGACAACGTGCGAAAGCAAGCAGAGTACGAAGTTGGCGTGATCATGCAGATGGGCTTTCCTGGCTACTTCCTCGTGGTCGCTGACCTTGTGAAGTACGCAAAAGACAATGGCATCCGCGTTGGTCCTGGCCGAGGTTCTGCCGCTGGCGCGATGATTGCATATGCACTAGGTATCACTGAACTTGATCCGATTAAGCACGGCTTGCTGTTTGAGAGATTCCTGAATCCAGAACGTATCTCGATGCCCGATATTGATATTGACTTCGATGAACGACGTCGCTCAGACATGATTCGTTATGCCACCGCTCGATATGGCGAAGCACATGTCGCGCAAATCATTACCTACGGCTCAATCAAGGCAAAGGCTGCGATTAAAGACAGTGCTCGCGTACTTGGTTATCCATACGCAGTAGGGGATCGAATCACGAAGGCGATGCCACCCGCTGTCATGGGTAAAGACATTTCGATTGCCGGAATGTTTGATGCTAAGAGTGATCGGTACTCAGAGGCTGCTGAGTTCCGTGCGCTTGTTGAATCTGATGTGGATGCTGCCCGGGTAGTGGAAACCGCTAAAGGGCTCGAAGGCCTGAAGCGTCAGCCTGGTGTGCATGCGGCCGGTGTCATCCTTTGCCGAGTACCTCTGATTGATGTGGTTCCCCTGTGGCGTCGCGAACAAGACGGCTCGATCATCACCCAATTCGACATGGGTGCCTGCGAGAGTCTCGGTCTGCTGAAGATGGACTTCTTGGGGCTTCGAAACCTCACTGTTCTTGATGACTGTCTGAAGAATATTTTAATCAATCGCGGCGAGACCATCGTGCTTGAAGATCTTGAGCTTGCAGACGGACCAACCTTTGAGTTGTTGTCTCGAGGTGACACCCTGGGTGTGTTCCAACTTGATGGTGGACCGATGCGCCAGTTGTTGCGTTCGATGCAACCTGACAGTTTTGAAGATATTTCGGCTGTGCTTGCGCTTTATCGTCCGGGACCGATGGGCGCCAACGCACATAATGATTACGCGGATCGTAAGAACAAAAGAAAGCCCGTTATTCCGATTCATCCAGAACTTGAAGAGCCGCTTGCAGAAATCCTCGGTGACACTTACGGCTTGATCGTCTACCAAGAGCAAGTTATGGCCATCGCCCAAAAGCTTGCTGGCTATTCACTCGGAGCAGCTGACTTGTTGCGACGTGCTATGGGTAAGAAAAAGAAGGAAATTCTTGAGCAGGAGTTCGTACCTTTCAGCGAGGGCATGCGAGCCAATGGCTTTGGCGATGTTGCTATTAACAAACTCTGGGACATTCTCGTTCCATTCTCTGACTATGCCTTCAACAAAGCGCACACTGCGGGCTATGGTCTGGTCTCGTTTTGGACGGGTTATCTCAAAGCTAATTACCCGGCTGAATACATGGCTGCGCTACTCACCAGTGTCAAGGACGATAAAGAAAGATCAGCGATCTACTTGAATGAATGTCGACGGATGGGAATCAAGGTTTTCCCACCTGACGTGAACGATTCGGACTTTGATTTCACGCCACGTGGCACAGATATTCGTTTTGGGCTTTCGGCTATTCGCAACGTTGGAACCAACGTTGTTGATTCGATCATTGCCACGCGTCGCAAGGTTGGCCGATTCGCTGATTTCCATGATTTCATTGCCCAGGTTGAAGCAACAGTCTGCAATAAGCGGGTAGTTGAATCTCTCATTAAGGCCGGGGCCTTTGACTCGCTTGGTCATACTCGCAAGGGCTTGGTCTCCGTGCATGAGCATGTTGTTGATTCAGCAGTTGATATCAAGCGCGCTGAAGCTGTTGGTCAATTCGATCTCTTCGGTGGACTTGATGCCAGCAACGACAACAGTTTGGTTGCTCCTCCGGATATTTCAATCGGTGAGTGGGAGAAGAAAGTCCTCCTCGCGCATGAGCGCGAAATGCTCGGCCTTTACGTCAGCGATCACCCGCTGCATGGAACAGAACGAGTCTTGGCTCAGCTCACCGATCGCAGTATTGCGTCATTGATCATGGATGAAAATGCTGACGGAATCATGGTGACCATCGGCGGTTTGGTCAATGCAGTGCAGCGAAAGACCACGAAGCAAGGCTCTTCGTGGGCAATCGTGAGTTTGGAAGACCTCGAAGGTGTTGTCGAGGTTATGGTTTTTCCTGCGACCTACCAAAAAGTCAGCACAATGTTGATCGAAGACTCAGTGATCATCGTTCGTGCCCGAGTAGATCGCAGTGATGATGATGGATTACGTGTTGTCGGAATGGAAATCACGGCCCCCGACATCAGCGAAGCTGAAGCTGGGCCAGTTCGCCTTTCTATGCCTGCGCAGCGCTGCATCCCACCGCTTGTGGATCGATTGAAAGAAATACTTGCTGTGCATCCAGGAACCACAGAAGTGCATCTACATCTCACAGGCGGAGCGCGCACAACAGTGCTGCGTCTAGATGACAAACTTCGTGTCACCCCAAGCCCGGCTTTATATGGTGATCTCAAGGCCTTGCTTGGCCCGAACTGCTTGAACTGATGTCGACCACGCGTAAAGCTTCTGCCGTAATTTTGGCTGGCGTCATCTTTGGGCTCGGCATTGGGCTGGCGCTTGGTGTCCTGTGGTGGCGGTTGGCTCCACGAGTTGAATTCGTCGTGAAGTCAGGCCAGTTCGTGGATTTTGATACGAAAGTCTTTATGGCTGCTGACGTGGCATTTGGAGCGCTCGCAATCGTGGCTGGCCTTTTGGTCACCATTGGACTAGCTCGGATGCGTCGCGAGCACCTGATTTCAGTGCTGATCGCCGCCGTGCTCAGTGGTCTTATTGGCTCACTTGGAATGTGGTGGGTTGGGCATTGGCTGGGCAAAGTTGATATTGCAGGCCTTGCTGGAACTCAATCTCTCGTCGCCGAAACCCCACTTGTGCTGCATTTAGGGGCGATGTTCTTGATCTGGCCAATCGTGGCAGCAGCCGTGGTCACGATCCTTGCTCTCGAGGATTGGCTGAGCGGGTTAAAACGATCCTGACGCTTTACCCGTAAACTCAAGGGGTGATCCGGCGCATTGACCTTCGAGGCACCCACGTGGATGCCCGCACGACTTTGCCTCGCGCAGCCATGGATGTGGCTGATGCGGGCGCTGTGATCGCGCCGATTTTGGAAGATGTGCGTACTCAGGGAGCGAGCGCGGTAGCGCGATGGTCAACCAAACTCGACGGCATCGCGCCTCCTTCACTTCGAGTGCCGGCCCACGTTATTGCCAAGTGTGAAGCCGACCTAGATCCCAAGGTCCGAGAGGCCCTTTTGGAATCGATCCGACGTGCGCGTTTAGTACACATTGATCAGCGTCGAGTTGATGTGGAAACGATTGTGGTGCCCGGCGGCACAGTGACCGAGCGATGGATTCCCGTTTCTCGGGTGGGCTTGTACGTACCAGGAGGTCGTGCGGTCTATCCAAGTAGCGTCATCATGAATGTGGTACCCGCTCAGGTCGCAGGAGTTGCATCACTCGTTGTTGTATCGCCGCCGCAAAAAGATTTCGGTGGCTGGCCGCACCCCACAGTTTTGGCTGCATGTTCACTACTCGGGGTTGAAGAGGTGTATGCAGTTGGTGGCGCCCAAGCGGTCGCGATGCTGGCGTACGGAGTCGAGCTCGAAGATGGTTCTAGATGCGCTCCGGTTGATCTGGTCACTGGACCAGGCAACATTTATGTCACCGCTGCTAAGCGCTCACTCCAAGGAGTCATTGGCATTGATAGCGAAGCCGGCCCGACGGAGGTCGCTATTTTGGCCGATGACTGTGCCGATGCGTCGCATGTTGCCGCAGACCTGATTAGTCAGGCTGAACACGATCCGATGGCTGCGGCAGTGCTTGTTACGCCATCGCTAGCTTTGGCAGATGCTGTGATAGCGGAAGTGAACCGACAAGTTCCGCTCACCAAACATGTCGAACGCATTTCTGCAGCCCTACAAGGCAAACAAAGTGCCGTAGTACTCGTTGATAGCCTCGAAGAGGGCCTTGAGTTGGTTAATCAGTATGCAGCTGAACACCTTGAGATTCACACAGTAGATGCTCGGGAGTGGGCTATGCGCGTTCGCAATGCGGGTGCAATCTTTGTGGGCACGTTCGCGCCCGTAAGTCTTGGCGATTATGCGGCTGGTTCTAATCACGTCTTGCCGACAGCAGGCGCGGCTCGCCACTCATCTGGGTTATCAGTTCAATCCTTCTTGCGTGGAGTTCACGTTATTGAGTATGACGAAACTGCGCTGCGTGATGTGTCCGCACATGTCATTGCGCTTGCGCACGCCGAAGATTTGCCAGGTCACGGTACGGCTATCTCTATGCGCTTTCCTGAGCAGTCATGAGTTCCTTTGTTCCGCCTATTCGTGCGGATCTTGTTCATGAAGTTCCCTATGGTGCGCCACAAATATCTGTGCCTGTTCTCCTGAATGTGAACGAGAATCCCTTTGACTTGTCAGCCGAACTTGCCCGAGCGATAGGGGGTGCGGTCGCGGGGATTGCTCCGAGTCTGAATCGCTATCCAGATCGCGAAGCAGTGAAATTACGTTCTGCGTTGGCGACCTACCTCAAGGGGGAATCTGAAGCCACGGTGACGAGTGATCAAATTTGGGCAGCCAACGGCTCTAATGAAATTCTGCACCAACTCTTTTTGGCTTTTGGTGGCCCAGGTCGCGTGGCTCTGAGTTTTGACCCTACATATTCAATGTATCCCGAATATGCGCGTGACACTTTCACGAATTACCTCACGTTTCCACGACGTGAAGATTTCGCAATTGACATGCCAGTAGCCCTGGCCGCAGTCGCCTCCGAAAAGCCGTCAATTGTGTTGTTGACATCACCTAATAATCCGACTGGCACAGCGCTACCACTAGGTGACATGGTTGCCATTCTTGAAGCTGGATTAGCAGTGAACGCAGTGGTGGTTGTTGATGAGGCCTACATTGAATTTCGGCGTCGCGGCACATCCAGTGCCTTGGAATTATTAGATCGTTTTCCCAATTTGATCGTTTCACGCACGATGAGTAAAGCTTTTGGTTTAGCTGGCGCTCGCATTGGTTACGCGATTGCAAGCAAGCAGTTAATAGATGCGTTGCGCATTGTGAGGTTGCCGTATCACTTGTCAGCCGTCACTCAGGTTGTCGGCATCACAGCGTTGCAACACTGGGGAGTCTTGCAAGCAGGGGTCGCAATCTTGCGTGCTGAACGAGATGCCCTAAGTGACTGGCTTAGCGGTCAAGGGTTCACCGTGGCGCAGAGTGACGCCAATTTCCTTTTATTTGGCAAGTTCGTCGATCGAGACGTGGTGTGGCAGTCCTTGGTGGAGCAGGGAGTGCTTATTCGCCAAACCGGGCCACAGGGCTGGCTGCGCGTCACTATTGGAACGCAGGCTGAGAACGATAGATTTAAGGCGGCGCTCCTTTTGGCGCCAGGAACGGAACAGGAGGCGGGTCGTTGAGTCGCACCGCACGAATAGAGCGCAGTACCAAGGAGAGTTCAGTTCTTGTTGAATTGAATTTGGATGGCACTGGTGTGCACACGATTGATACCGGTATTCCATTTTACGATCACATGCTGTCGCAACTGTCTAAGCACGGGTTACTCGATCTCAATGTTCAGAGCAAGGGCGACTTGCATGTCGATGCGCACCACACCATCGAAGACACTGCGTTGGCTATTGGCCAAGCAATCAATGAAGCGCTTGGAGATCGAGCAGGCCTGCGTCGATTTGGTGATGCAGCGGTTCCACTTGATGAAACTTTGGTCCAAGCTGTGGTGGATCTTTCAGGCCGTCCCTATCTTGTTCATGAAGAACTTGGTCTTGTTGAACTCATCGGCACGTATGACACCTCATTAACTCGACACATCTGGGAGTCAATCGTGGCAACTTCGCAGATCACGTTGCATGTGAGAGTGATCTCTGGCCGAAATGCGCACCACATGGTGGAAGCTCAGTTCAAGGCGGTAGCTCGAGCACTACGTGAAGCCGTCACAATAGATCCGCGGGTGGTTGGCGTGCCTTCAACCAAAGGAACCCTCACCGCATCGTGAATGCTCCCTCAGTGTTGCTGTTTGATTACGGTTCCGGAAACCTTCGATCTGCTCAACGCGCCCTCGAAAAAGTTGGTGCAGACGTGACGGTGAGTGCCGACTTTGATGCGGCCATGGCAGCTGACGGTTTGCTTGTGCCAGGGGTGGGGGCATACGGGGCCTGCATGAAAGGCATCAGGGAAGTCCGCGGCGACATTCTGGTTGATCGACGATTGTCGGGCGGTCGACCGGTCATGGGAATCTGCGTCGGCATGCAAGTGATGTTTGATCAGGGTGTTGAACATGCAGTTGAGACTGAAGGTTTAGGGCAATGGCCAGGAGTCGTTGAAGAACTTCAGGCCCCGATATTGCCGCATATGGGCTGGAACACTGTTCGAGTCGCGCATGATTCGATGCTCTTCGAGGGGGTCATGGGGGAGCGGTTCTACTTCGTGCATTCCTACGCTGCTCGTCGTTGGGATTTTGTGGCCCGAGACGAGAACCAAAACTCGCCTGAGGTCACTTGGAGTCATCATGGTGAAGATTTCGTAGCGGCCGTCGAAAATGGTCCCCTGGTAGCCACTCAGTTTCACCCCGAAAAGTCAGGCGATGCGGGGTTGCATCTGCTCGAAAACTGGGTCAAGTCGCTCAGATAGGCTTATCAGCGTGAGCAAACCACAGCATTTAATCCTTCTTCCCGCAGTTGACGTCGCTGAGGGTAAGGCCGTGCGCCTAACACAGGGCCAAGCCGGTACGGAAAAGGATTACGGCTCTCCTATCGATGCAGCTCGTGATTGGGTCAATCAGGGTGCCGAATGGATCCACCTTGTTGATTTGGATGCAGCTTTTGGCCGTGGAGATAACCACGCATTACTCAAGCGGGTGGTTGCCGATGTGCATAGGGATGTCAACGTTGAACTTTCTGGCGGTATCAGAGATGACGCTTCGCTAGCAGCAGCGCTGGCCACAGGATGTGCGCGCGTAAACCTTGGTACTGCAGCTTTGGAAAACCCAGAATGGACTGAAAAAGTCATCAAGCAATATGGCGACAAGATTGCTGTGGGGCTGGATGTGCGTGGAACAACTCTTGCTGCTCGTGGCTGGACCCAAGAGGGTGGTGATCTTTGGGAAACCTTAGAGCGCCTCGATGCTGCCGGATGTGCACGCTATGTCGTCACAGATGTAAACAAAGACGGCATGATGAAAGGCCCGAACTTTCACCTTCTTAAAGAAGTCTGTGAACGCACTTCACGCCCTGTGATTGCTTCCGGTGGTATTCATCGTCTTGAGGATTTCCATAAGTTGCACGAAATGGTGCCTGAAGGCATAGAGGGCGCAATTGTTGGAAAAGCTTTATACGACGGCGCATTTACTTTGGTCGAAGCTTTAGCCGCATCTGGTGAACGTTTTGATCCATATACCTGGGGCCCACCGCAGCCGTGAGCCTTTCTATTCGCGTTATCCCTTGTCTAGATGTTGACGAAGGACGTGTCGTCAAGGGTGTGAACTTTTTAGATTTACGTGATGCTGGTGATCCAGTTGAACTTGCAGCGCGTTATAACGCCGAAGGCGCAGACGAGCTCATTTTTCTGGACATCACCGCATCAAGTTCAGATCGTTCAACCATGTATGACGTCGTGAGTCGCACCGCTGAATCGGTGTTTATCCCTCTCACCGTGGGCGGTGGGGTGCGTGTGGTGGAAGATTTCAATCGGCTGCTCCGCGCTGGTGCAGACAAGGTAAGTCTCAACACTGCAGCGCTAAATGATCCAGATCTTTTAAGCGGCGCGGCAGAACGCTTTGGGGCGCAGTGTGTAGTGCTCAGTATTGACGCGCGTCGTTGCCCAGATGGAGTCTTCACCGACAGCGGTTTCGAAGTGACCACACATGGAGGTCGACGAAGCACAGGCATTGACGCCGTGAAGTGGGCAATCGAAGGCACCAAGCGTGGCGCTGGTGAAATTCTCTTGAATTCCATGGACGCTGACGGCACAAAAGAGGGCTACGACCTAGCGCTCATTGCGATGGTACGTGCTGAAGTATCAGTGCCGATCATCGCAAGTGGCGGCGCGGGAAAGTTAGAAGACTTCGTGCCTGCCGTTGTTGCGGGCGCAGATGCTGTGCTTGCTGCCAGTGTGTTTCACTTCGGTCAATTGCGGATAGACGAAGTCAAGAAGGCACTTGCTGACGCCGATTATCCGGTGCGTTAAATCCCGAACTTCGCTGCATTGAAAGTATCGATCGCACTTTGATCTCCAGTGATCTGCACATCTACTTCAGTGCGCCCATACGTTCGCAGGACGAGATCAAGCGGGGTGCCAGTCAACTTCACTATTGGGGTTCCGGTCTTTGCGGAAAAGACCGGAGCGCTCTGATCAGTGCGTTGAAACTCAACACCCAGTTTCACTCCGCGCATCAGTAGCTTGCTCATCTTGGTCAGGCGCGTCCATAGAACTGCGCTGAGTTCTGGATTGTCAGGTGCTGCCACCCAACTAGGTTGTGCGCGACGAACATCTTCTATGTGAACAGCGAACTCGACAATGTTGGCGGCTGCTTCAAGTTTGGCTATCGAAAAAGGTGACCAGCGCGGAGGTCCGCTGCGGAAGGTCGCCACGAGCTCGTCAAAAGGTTGTAGGGCGGCTGCGTCTTGCACCTTCGCGGTCCACTTTGCCATCGGGCCGCCGATAATTCCGATTGCGGCATCTGGTCGGCCTTCACGGATAACGAGATGCGCGACCAAATCGCGCGCAGTCCAACCCGCACAAAGTGTGGGGGCATCGGGACCAACGCTCAGAAAAAGTTCGGCTAGGGTGCGACGCTCTTGGGCTACCAAAGATGAGGGGCTCATCCCTCCATTATGAGGCACCGGCAGAATAGGACCATGTCGACTCGTCAGGAACTCTTGGCTGCGGTGAACTTTAATGCCGACGGGCTCGTGCCTGCCATCGCCCAGCAGGTGGGCACCGGGGAGGTTTTGATGATGGCATGGATGAACCGGGAGTCACTTGAGCTCACGTTGGAGACGTCAGAAGCGACGTATTACTCGCGCAGTCGAGGCGAACTATGGGTCAAAGGCGCTACATCAGGTAACACTCAAACCGTGGTCAGTATCGCCTTGGATTGCGATGGGGACACGATCTTGATGCAGGTTGATCAGACGGGTGTGGCTTGTCATAACGGAACACGCACCTGCTTTGACGCTGCCATCGTCGAGGTTGCCAAGTGAACGCACTTCTTGGTTCGCGAAACGGGGGAGTCGCACCGGATCTTGAAACTTTTAGACAGTTAGCAAAAGACCGTCGAGTCATTCCTGTTGTTCGACGTTTCTTGGCCGATGGAGTCACGGCCGTGGGTTTATTCGATGCTCTTTGTGGGGATCGCGCCGGAACCTTTTTATTGGAATCCGCGGAGCAAGGCAAACACTGGTCTCGTTATTCATTCGTAGGTGTCCGTGCTGCAGCAATGCTCACAGATGTTCAGGGCAAGGCGCGTTGGGTTGGCCGGGTGCCGCAAGGCGTACCTACAAACGGCGCAGCAGTTGAGATTCTTCGCGACACAGTCGCGCTGTTACAGACGCAGCCGCTGCCAGGATTGCCCCCACTTACCGGTGGCCTTGTTGGCTATGTGAGTTATGACATGGTTCGCCATTGGGAGCGCATTCCGGATAACAATCCAGATGAAATCGGCGTGCCAGACATGGCGTTTCTGCTCGCAACCGATCTTGCTGTTCTTGATCACGCAGAAGGCTCAGTGCTCCTTATCGCCAATGCGATCAATTACGACGCGACCCAGGAGCGGGTCGACGAAGCTTGGGCTGATGCGGTAGCCCGTTTAGATGTTATGCAAGCTGATCTTTCAGCAGGACGCGGACTCTTGCCGTCAACCTTTGATCCCAATGCTGCTGCTGATGTGACGTCGTGGACCGAGCAGGATAAATACATTGCTGATGTTGATCAGGCGAAGGAATATATTCGCGCGGGCGACGCCTTCCAAATCGTTTTGTCTCAGCGGTTTTCGACACCGTGTTCGGCATCGGCACTTGATGTGTATCGAATCTTGCGCACCACTAACCCCAGTCCGTATATGTATCTGGTGCGAGTTCCAGAACTTGATGGGGATCACCTAAGTGAAAGAACGGCCTTTGAAATTGTTGGCTCGTCACCAGAGGCTTTGATCACGGTTGAACAGGGACATTGCGTCGTTCATCCGATTGCTGGTACTCGCAAGCGCGGTGTCACTGTTGAAGAAGACTCTGCTCTGGGCGAAGAAATGTTGGCTGATGTAAAAGAGCGCGCCGAACACCTCATGTTGGTCGACCTGGCTCGAAACGATCTAGGCCGAGTGAGTGCCCCCGGTTCGGTGCAGGTTGTGGATTTCATGCAGGTTGAGCGTTACTCCCATGTCATGCACTTGGTATCAACGGTCACGAGTGAACTCGCAGAAGGCAAAACTGCCTATGACGCGCTTGCAGCCACGTTCCCCGCTGGCACATTAAGTGGCGCGCCTAAGCCTCGGGCGATGGCGATCATCGATGAACTCGAACCGTTGCGTCGAGGTATTTATGGCGGATGCGTTGGTTACTTTGATTTCGCGGGCAATATCGACACAGCCATTGCGATTCGTACCGCGGTTGTGAAAGACAATATTGCCTACGTGCAAGCGGGTGCCGGCATCGTTGCAGATTCAGTTCCAGAGCTTGAAGATGCCGAATGCCGCAATAAAGCTGCAGCAGTCCTGCGTGCTGTTGCTATCGCGGCAACCTTGCAGACAGTAGAAACGTGACTTCCCGTCGCAATGTCTTGTCAGCGCTCGTAGTTGGAGCAGTTGGCATCATCATCAGTTGTTCGCTTACTTGGGCAACCGCTACAGTCACCGTGCTCGGTGGAACAGGCTCACGAGTGCTGACATTGAGTGGCGGGCAAGCAGTTCCACAAGCGATATCTCTTTCAATTGTTGCTCTGGCCGGCATGCTTGCGCTGTTGTCCTTGCGCTCGTGGGCGCGACAACTCGTTGGTGTACTGCTCATCGCTGTCGGATTGGTGATCGAGCTAGGGATTATTGATTTCCTAAGAAATCCGGCAATTGATGCGGGCAATGACACGCTTGGGTCGATCCAGACAAACGCCTGGTGGGTCCTTGCGGGTGTGTGTGCGTTCATCATCATCGCGGCAGGCGCGGCTACTGCGGTTTTGAGTCGTTCCTGGGGTGCGCTGGGCGAGAAATACGAGGCTGAAGGTGTGCGCAAAGCCAAAGCTTTGTCACCTTGGGACGCACTCAATAGTGGCCAAGACCCCACGTTGACCCCAGCAGATCCGAAGTTGGACACCGAACCTGCTTAAATGTACCCATGACTCAAGCAACTACGCCCGTTGTCGCACACGGTCACGGCAACACTCCTGCAGCATGGACAGCCGTCATCATCATCATCATTGCCTTCACAGTGGGAACGCTGGGCATCATGGCCGGAAACTGGGTGGTCTTTTGGATTGGTGGTGCTCTTGTGGTTGTCGGAGCGATCGCTGGCAAGGTCATGCAAATGATGGGGCTAGGGCAAACCCCGCACGAATAACTCCAAGATTTACAAAACTCTGATCCAGAATTGATCAGGCGCCGACCTTGGCGGCCCAAATCTTGCTCAACATCTGACACGCTAGGCATATGAGTGACAGCCAAAGTGTGAAAGGTCTCGTTCTCGTCGTAGAAGACGAGCGAACAATCTCTGATCTGTTACGTATGTACCTCGCACGTGAGGGCTATGGCGTGCATGTAGCTACGACCGGACCTGATGGTTTGTCATATGCCCGCACATTGCACCCGATTGCGATCATTCTTGACGTAGGCCTACCAGGCATGGATGGCACGGAAGTTTGTCGGGCATTGCGAAATGAAAGCAACTGGACCCCAATCCTGTTTTGCACGGCCCGTGATGAAGAGGTTGATCGAATTCTTGGACTCGAGCTCGGTGCCGATGACTACATCACCAAGCCATTTAGCCCTCGCGAAGTTGTCGCTCGAGTGAAGTCGGTTGTTCGCCGTGCGCAGCATGCTGCCGCTGCACCTGGACCGGTCACTCTTGGCAAGATCCAGCTCGATCCAATTACCCGCAAGGTAGAGGTGAATGCCAAAACCATCGCTTTGACTGCGACTGAATTTGATCTTCTCGCTCACTTGATGGAAAACCCAGGCCGAGTCTTCAGCCGTGATCAATTATTGAGTGAAGTGTGGGGTTACGCGGCAGTGGTCGGAACCCGAACCGTTGATGTG
>Ga0114978_10000706_pt1 | contig 28164 bp, 24 predicted proteins | sample S_140212_EF_Meta_FD_87027 | JGI IMG/M metagenome (GOLD analysis project Ga0114978, IMG submission 87027) | Freshwater microbial communities from Lake Simoncouche, Canada to study carbon cycling - S_140212_EF_MetaG | ecosystem: Environmental > Aquatic > Freshwater > Lake | place: Lake...
TATGCGGATGCAGGAGACGATGATAGGGGTGTAATGATCTTAGAGTGGGGCAAAGAGCCAGAATTCCACAGCTGGCCCGATCAACCCAAGTACAGAGTGTTTAAGTTAAGCGATGTGCTTAACCATACAGAAAAGATGTTACAGCCCGGGATGCATTGCAGGGTTGACATTGACATTGACATTAGCTATGAAGAAGCCACCTTTGTCAAAGAAACATTCATTGATACCTACAGCCTGCGCGAAATTACACTAATCCCTAAAAAAGAAATCAGTGTTGGCGACGATGCGGCACAGGGCAATATACTCTTTGAGAGTGTAGATCAAATTGTAACCAGTCAGCTGACTAATATTGATAGTAAGCACTACGACCCTAACCTATTGTTGGATATCTATAGAAACCTCTAATGCTAAAAATTAAAACACTTACTGTTAAGAATTTTATGAGTGTGGGTAATGCCACACAAGGTATCGACTTTGATCGTCAGGATCTTACCTTGGTCCTGGGCGAAAATCTGGACTTGGGTGGCGACGACAGCGGCGCACGTAATGGCACTGGTAAAACCACAATTATCAATGCATTGAGCTATGCTTTATATGGTAATGCGTTAACTAACATTCGCAAAGATAATTTAATTAACAAAACTAACAATAAAAATATGTTAGTCACAGTTGATTTCGAAGTTAACGGCAACAACTACAAGATTGAGCGCGGGCGTAAGCCAAACACTATGGCGTTTTACGTGGGTGACGTTGAACAAGAAATTACAGACGAGTCACAGGGTGATAGTCGCGAGACGCAACAAGAAATCGAACGGGTACTGGGATTAAGTCACGATATGTTTAAGCATATTATTGGCCTTAACACTTACACAGAGCCATTCCTTAGTTTAAAAGCCAACGACCAGCGTACCATCATTGAGCAGTTGCTGGGCATTACACTGTTGTCTGAGAAAGCAGAAAAACTTAAAGAACTGGTTAAAGCAACCAAGGATGCTATTAGCCAAGAGGAATACCGTATCAAGGCTGTTACAGATGCTAACAAACGTATTGAAGAACAGATTGAGAGCTTGAAGCGTAGACAAGTGTTGTGGCAAAAGAAATACGACAGCGATATTGAATACTTACAAAAAGCATTTGATGAGTTAAGTCATTTAGACATCGAAGCAGAGCTAGACTCGCATAGATTACTTTCTGAGTATAATGTCAAGTCCAAGGCAATCGCAGAACTCAACGGTTGGATTAACCGTTGCAAACTAGATGAGACTCGCGAACTTAAAGAGATGGACAAGCTCAAGGCAGACATTGCCAGCTTAGAAAATCATACGTGCCACAGTTGCGGGCAAGGATTCCACGATGAAAAGCAAGAGGCGTTGTTAGAGAAGAAGCGTCGGGACTTACAGGAAACAGCACTGCAAGCACTGGCAACCAGTGGGCAGTGGGTCGAACACACTGGTACATTGGCAGAGTTAGGCGAGCTAGGACCTCGTCCCAAGGTCTACTACGATAAAGAAAGCGATGCCTTTGAACATCGAGGTAGTATGGCTAATATCTTATCTCAGTTAACTTCTAAACAAAATGAAACAGATCCCTACTCCGAGCAAATTGCAGAAATGCAAACACAAGGCCTAGAGCACATCAGCTTTGATACAATGAACGAACTTAACAGAGTCAAAGAACATCAAGAGTTTCTGGCTAAACTGTTGACCAACAAAGATTCGTTTATTCGCAAACGCATCATTGATCAGAACTTGAGTTATCTTAATGCTAGGTTAGGGCAATATTTAGATCGCATAGGCCTGCCGCATACTGTAAAATTCAACAACGACTTAACTGTCAGCATCACTGAACTAGGTAGAGACTTGGACTTTGACAACCTAAGCAGAGGTGAGCGCAACAGACTTATCTTAAGTTTGAGTTGGGCATTCCGCGATGTTTGGGAATCCTTATATAAACATATCAACTTGTTGTTCATTGACGAACTGGTTGACAGTGGTATGGATGCCAGCGGTGTTGAAAACAGCTTGGCTATTCTCAAGAAGATGAGTAGAGAAAACAACAAATCAATTTGGCTAGTGTCACACAAGGATGAACTTGCTGGGCGTGTCAATAATATATTGACCGTGGTAAAAGAAAATGGCTTCACTACCTATAACAATGACGTAGAGCTTGTATGAAAGAAAAACTAAAATTAGCCTATATGGATACAGCTCGGCGATTCGCCCAGCTTAGTCACGCACGTAGATTACACGTTGGCGCAGTTGTGGTTAAAGATGATCGTATTATCAGTATTGGCTACAATGGTATGCCTGCAGGGTGGGATAATAATTGTGAAGACGAAATAAAATGGCCCAATGGGGATATTAAATTTCTAACAACCAAGCCCGAAGTATTACACGCCGAGTCCAATGCTATTGCAAAATTAGCCAGAAGCAGTGAGTCTGGGCTAGGTGCAGAGCTATTCGTTACCCACGCACCTTGCCTAGAATGCTCTAAACTAATCTTGCAGTCAGGCATTGGCAGTGTTTACTACGCAGAAGATTACAGAAATAGTGACGGTATTCAATTTTTAGAAAAATCAGGCGTCATTATAGAAAAAGTTAATGAGGTAACAGGAACGTCATAACTACTGTTGCACTTGCAATTGTATTAGAATGACTTGGACCTATCAAAATATGCCCGTTGAACAACTTCCAGAAGATTGTATAGGATTTGTGTACGAAATTACAAATACTAGCAACGGACGTAAGTATATTGGCAAAAAGTTATCCAAATTCTCAAAGACAACATACAAAGTAGTCAAACAAAAGAACGGTATCAAGAAAAAGAAAAAGATACGCAGTAAAGTTGATTCTGACTGGCAAGAGTACTATGGTTCCAATATAGAATTAAACAAAGATGTAGAGTTATTAGGACAAGACATCTTTAAAAGAGAAATTTTATATTACTGTAATTCCAAAGCGGTGTGTTCCTACATCGAGGCCCGAGAGCAATTCCAACGTAAAGTTCTGGAATCGTCGGACTACTACAACGGACAGATTAGTGTTCGTGTACACGGATCCCATATTTTAAATAAAATCTAACCCCCCCTCACAGACACCAAGTCTATCTCGTTTTAATTCGTTTAGTATACAGGCAACGTGCCAGTCGTGGACTGGCCCCATTGAGGTTGTACAGGTTGTGCTGTGCCGTCAGAGTCTTGGGCGCCAAAGGCAAAAACTAACTTAAGGTTTTGAATGGTTGGGGCAATGAGAAAAAGCAACCCCTGCTCGTAGGATTTGGGTCTATTCCGGATTACTAGGGTTCCGTTGATATGTGAAGCTTGAGTAGGGGGTACCGGTCAACCGCCTCCGTGTGTACAAACACAATCTCATTAGAATAGAATGACAGTGCTACTCAGATGATGCCCTTTCATTTTCACCGTGCTTACGGTGAATTATGACCGATTAATCTAGATGATACTTAAAAAATAATATTAAAAGAAAAAGATCAATGAGCGATAGCGAAATTGATAGACTAACGCAGTTAGTCTTAAAAGGATTAGAATTAAATCAGAAAAATGGCATTTGAGACTTTTTAGTAGTTTCAATATTTTCCTTAATGATTTTTCCTATTAGATCTCTTTCAGTTTGACTGAGCATCATTGCGTCATCATAGGATAAACCACCACGCATCCACCAGCTTAGTCTAAGTGCTTCTTCTTTGTAGGCTTTTGACTCTTTCTCGTAGCCCTCAATCATACGGACTACTGCTTCATTACTCAGAGTCAAAAGCCGACGTCGAAAAAACTTGCGTAATCAAAAGTAATTTGTATGTCAAATGGATTTTGACATTCGGTACAGTTTACGTGCATTGGCTTGACTGCACCTTCTTCGTTAATTGCTACTAAACGTTTTTGTATTTGCTTAACCACAGAGCTGCCAACGTTGCTATAAAATTCTCTTAGATGGTCTTTATCGTAGACTTTAGTACCGTCAACTTCAATGTATTCAGTACTGTTTGCTATTGTACTAATCCCTAATGTAATAATTTTTTGCGAGTGCTCTTTAATTTTGGCAGACCGAACGTCGGGGTCTAAGGTAACATCTTCTATAGCACGTAGTAGTTGTTGTTCTTCAAATTCTGCTTGGTTGTTACTGTTAAAAGAAAAATACGGTTGCGGATACAATTTAATCTTTAAACTATCTGCTTCGACAAGGGTATCATAATCGGGCATACGTATACGGCCGAGAACCTGAGTTAAATCGATTGCATAATCATTGATCTGTTCGCAGGCAGGGCATTTGCTGTTGAAAGACATTTCGGTGCCGTAACTGGCAATTCGAATTGCAATAATGGTAGCATCTAGATCGATACTGGGCATACGCCAAGCATCAAGTATTTCTGGACAGCAACTTTCAATTACACTAATTACACCGGACCCGTTGATTAATGCATCCGGGGTGCGTAGGGTGATCTCATCTTTGGTGGTCATTGGATAAATGGCAATCTCACCGTTCATTGGCAAACGAATAGCATCCTCGGGCCAATAACGACCGCCGCTGGGCAACTTCAAATAAATTGCTGGCTGTCTAAAGTGTTTGGCAAGGGGGTTGGCTGGCTTTTGATCCATATTTTGATCTCCATAAATAATTGATATATCTATTTATCAGATAAAAATATGGCAGATCAATTCCCACCAGAGTTACTAAAATCCTTAGAAGAGCAAGCCAAAGTAATGGCTTCCTTGAACAAGGAGTATAAGAACCACTTGGCTTTCCAACTCAAAAGCAAACCACACTGGGTTGATCAGGACAATGCCATAAAGGATTTTACTAAAAATATGAAGCTAATGGGTGGAGGTGACACCCTAAGCAAATTTGCCAAAGGTCTACGAGAAGGGTTTGACAGTTTAAACGAATTTAAACAAGACCTTGATACTCTAGACGAAATGATTGCAAAAGCAGGTGACACTGTTAACAAAAAAATCCTACAGGACCAACGTGACGCAATAGCCACAAAAGCGGCAATGATAACATTGCAAGCTGGCGCACTATGCTGGCAAGGCTCTTACTAAGAGTTTAGTCAACGGTGTTGTAGGAACAGCAGGTCAGTTTGTTAAAGGATTACAGGGAAATGCTAGTGCGTCCGAATTGGGCGCAACTGTGCTTAACGGTGCTGTAGATTTAGCAACAGGCAGCGTAGGTATGGTTGGCGATTCAATGGCAAAAGCTGGTCAAGTGATGGGCCAGTTTGGCGGCAAGGCAAAAATTGCCGGCGCGGCGTTGGACATATTTGGTAGTGCAATATCTGCAGGAGCGACTGCCGCAGGTAAACTGGCCAAATTTGGTATAGAGGTATTATCCAAAGAAGTAGAAAAAACCTACAAAGCATTTAATGCAATGGCCAGTTCTGGCGCATTGTTTGCTGGTGGTATGAGTGATATGCGAGCCACTGCCAACCTTGCTGGTATGAGTCTCGAAACCTTTAGCAAGGTTATAAAAGAAAACAGCGAAACCATTGGACAAAGTGGACTAGGATTAACTGCTGGTACAAAAATGATTGCCAACGTGTCAAGCAACTTTGCTAGACAGGTAGGTAGTTCTGGCAAAAGTGTACGCGAAGAACTAATGACACTGGGCTTTAGCATCGAAGACCAGGCTGGATTGATTGCAGAGACTGCTGCCAATATGCGACGTAGTGCAGGCGGCAAGAATGATGAAAAAGCAGTAGCAGAACAAACACAAAAGTATGCTGAAAATTTACGTATAATTGCCAATATTACCGGCGAAGATGCCAAGAAGAAAACAGAAGCAGCCAAGCAACAAAATCAAATTTTAGCTTTTCAGGCAGAACTAGCTAAAATGGGCCCACAACAACGTGCTCAAATTGATGCCGCTATGGCCACAATGACCGAGACTGAAAAAAAGAATCTAAGGGATCGTGTAGTACTAGGTGAAGTTATTAATAAAGAAGGTGCTATATACGAAGCTACAGTGGCTGGCGCTAGAGAAAAAGGTGAAGCTCAATTAGCATTATTTAAAACCAACGAACTAACAGCAGAATCTAATGCCAAATTAAATGCAGATTACGGTGAACAAATTCAAGCTAGTATTCTTGGCAATAAAGAATTACAAGTTGCCAGTTTTGTTACAAGTGGTGTATTAACAGAAGTTGGCAAAGGTATGTTAGATGCTGTTAACCAATCAACAACGTATACCACAGAAGCAGTTGCCGCTGGCAGGACTAACGTTGAAGCAGCCAAGGCTTCCAACGATGCATTAACCACTGGCATTATGGGTGCCGCTGTTGCCGCTGAGCAATTAAAAGTGTCTTTAGAAAGAATATTAACTCCTGCTATTGCAGAATATGCCAAAGTAACCGAGTCAATATTAACAGCACTATCAAATACATTAAATGATCTTGGCTTCATTGGAAAAGGTGAAGTAAGCTTCTGGGACAAATTAAAGAGTGCAGGCGCCGGAGCTGTAGGCGGAGCCACTACTGGTGCAATGATTGGTGGCGCCGTAGGCGGGACTGTGGGCACTGCAATTATGCCTCTTGCAGGAACAGCAGTTGGCGGCTTGGGAATGGGAGCCGCTGGTGGTATTATTGGGGGTATTGGCGGTGCTATTACCGGCTGGTTTGACGCTAAATCTGGTAAAGCCGAAGGCGGTGTTGCTGAAGGACCAGAATCCGGTTATCTGGAAAAGCTACACGGAATGGAAGCTGTTGTGCCACTAGAAGGCGGTAGAAGTATACCTGTAGATTTAAGCGGAATAACAGAAGCATTATCTGCGGCAATGTCTGTGGGCAAGAGTGCATTATCAGCATCGCCACTGGGTATGGCTGCAGGTGCAGTTGGCGAAATGGGTAAATCGTTATTTGGACCCAATCAAACGGATTTGATGCAAGAACAAATTGGTCTGCTAAGAGAAATACACGAAACATTGACTAGTAGCAACGGATTACAGCAACAATATGTTTACAACACTTACAACTAGTTAAATAATAGACTGTGAGAATCATTTAAAAATGTCTTGGAAAAAATACTTTAGAACTGTTAATACTGGAGCACTAAGTCCTATTAGTGGCGCACAATCTTCGGGTGGGGATATGGGTTATAAGAACTTTCAAAGTACTTTGCCCGAAATATATTTAGGTCACCCAAATCGTGTTGAACGCTACAATCAGTATGAGCAGATGGATATGGACTCGGAAGTAAATGCCGCCTTGGACATATTAGCTGAATTTAGCACACAAATTGATTTAGAAACAAACTTACCGTTGGGTTTGCATTTTAAAGATAAGCCCACCGATAGCGAAGTTAAGATTATTAAAGAGCAACTTCAGCAATGGATATCGTTAAACGATTTTAACAAACGATTGTTTAAGGTTTTTAGAAATACAATTAAGTATGGTGATCAGGTCTTTGTACGAGATCCAGAAAACTTTAAACTTTACTGGGTCGAGATGTCTAAAGTTATGAAAGTTATTGTCAACGAAGCAGAAGGTAAAAAACCTGAGCAGTACATAATCAAAGACCTACAGCCCAATTTTGAGAATTTAACAGTTACAGCAGTAACTACCACAGAAACATATACAAACCACCCGCAAATTGGCGGACCCAACGGCAGTTATGTACAGCCCGGCAGTCCTTACAGCGGCGGAAGTCGCTTTAGTCGTGCTCAAAACGAAGGCGCCATCAATGCAGAACACGTTGTACACATTGGTTTAACAGAAGGACTAGATACGTTTTGGCCCTTTGGTAACAGTGTATTAGAGAACGTTTTTAAAGTATTCAAACAAAAAGAGTTGCTAGAAGATAGTATTATTATCTATCGTGTACAACGTGCTCCTGAGCGCAGAGTATTTAAAATTGACGTGGGCAATATGCCCAGCCATATGGCTATGGCCTTTGTTGAACGTATTAAAAACGAAATTGCACAGCGTAGAATCCCTACACAAACTGGTGGTGGGCAGAATATGATGGATGCAACCTATAATCCATTGTCAATGAACGAGGACTTTTTCTTTCCTACTACAGCAGAAGGACGAGGATCCAGCGTTGATGTACTACAAGGAGGACAAAACCTTGGTGAAATTACTGATTTGCGATTTTTTACTAATAAGTTGTTCCGTGGTTTACGTATCCCTAGCAGTTATTTGCCCACTGGTACTGACGATGGATCGCAAAGTTATACAGACGGAAAAGTTGGTACAGCTCTAATTCAAGAGTGGAGATTTAACCAATACTGCCTGCGCTTACAGCGTATGATAGCAGAAAAGTTAGATCAAGAATTTAAAATGTTCCTGCGCTGGCGCGGTATTAACATTGACGGTCAGCTGTTTGATGTTATATTCAATGCACCACAAAACTTTGCCAATTACCGTCAAGCTGAAATTGACACAGCTAGAATTGGTACATTTACACAGTTAGAAGCGTTTCCATACTTTAGTAAGCGTTGGTTAATGAAACGCTATCTAGGAATGACAGAACAAGAAATGAGCGAAAACGAAGTAATGTGGATGGAAGAAAAAGGTGAGACAGAAAGCCGACCGGGCGACGATGTGGGCCTACGCAGTGTAGGTATTACACCTGGTGGTATAGACGCCGACCTAGGCAGCACAGATCTGCCAATGCCAGACGCTGGCGCAGGTCTAGGTCTTGGAGCACCTCCTGCACCCGGCGGAGCACCTGCACCCGGCGGAGCACCTGCACCCGCACCTGCCATTTAATTGACAAATGGGTTAAATAACATATATGTTTATCAGTGACCTATTTGAGACTCCCGATGGTTATCGTACGGAAAAGGACGATAATACCGTTCTGAGTATCAGCGATCTACGCAAAACTAAATTAACTCTAGGACAGATTAATCGTCTTAGAGCAATGAATGATGTGCGTAAATTTGAACGGGAAAAAAAGATTGATGTCATCTCGAAGCAGTATAAACCTGCTGAAGAGCCTGCGGCTCCAGCCTTGTGACCGCAAAACGACTCAAAAAACACCATTATAACAGAAATATTCCGTTATTTTGTAAATATCTAACAAGCGTTTATTATTTTAAGGAGTTCTTATGAACAAGTATGAACAGCTAATTGAATTTATTATCAATGAGCAAGAAGACAAAGCCCGTGAGCTTTTCCATCAAATCGTCGTTGAAAAAAGTCGCGACATTTATGAAAATCTCATCGATGAAGAAGATTTTGATGAAGCCGTTGGCGGCAATCAAGTTGACAGCCTAGTTGACGAAATCTCTGCAGACGAACACGGAATGCAAGAGGCCGATGACGAATTTGGTGGCGACGATATGAGCAGTGATGCTGATATGGGTGGCGACGATATGGGCGGCGACGATATGGGTGGCGACGATATGATGGGCGGCGAAGCATCTACGGATGATCGTATCGCTGACTTAGAGTCTGCACTGGACGAATTGAAAGCCGAGTTTGATGCTTTAATGTCAGACGAAGGTAGCGAAGAAGAGCACAGCGATGATATGGACGATCCGGAATTTGGCGGCGAAGCCGAATTTGGAATGGACGAGCCAGCTGAAGAAGGCTTTGTTCGTGAATACGTTGAAAAAGTTGGATCTGATTGGCCAAAAGGCGAATCCGAAGGTAGCGCAGTTGGTGCCCGTGGTGACACAGCTACTATCAACAAGAAAAGCATTGTAGCCGGTAAAAACGATATGGGCGGTTCTACTGCTAACATCGTTAAGGGTGGTACAGAGCAAGCTGCCGATGGCAAGCCAACTCCAACACCTAACAACCAATACACAAAAGGCCGTGGCGACTTAAAAGGCGCTGGTAGCTTTGAAAATGTTCCTGGTGCAAAAACCAAGGGATATACAAACAAGTCTACAAGCTATGAAAAAGCCAAGGGCAAAGAAGGTGAAACAACAAGCGGTAAAATGCCTGTGGACACCAAGAGCCTTGTTGGCGGCAAAATACGTTAATTAATTAAAGTAGACAGAAATGGCTTTTTACTTAAAAGAAAATCTTACATTTGATCGGGCCAGGATGGAGGTTCTCATTGAGGATGACTCCACTGGCAAGAGTAAGAATCTTTTTATGAAGGGCGTATTCATTGAAGGTGGCGTTCGTAACGCTAACCAACGTGTATACCCTGTAAATGAAATTGAAAAAGCCGTGTCTACTATTAATGAACAAATCAAAACTGGCAACAGCGTCTTAGGCGAAGTTGATCATCCAGATGATTTGAAAATTAACTTAGATCGTGTTAGCCATATGATTACTGAAATGTGGATGGACGGTCCTGCCGGACACGGTAAATTAAAGATTCTACCAACACCAATGGGCCAACTAGTTAAAACTATGTTGGAAAGTGGTGTTAAATTGGGCGTGTCAAGTCGCGGTAGCGGAAACGTTAACGAGAGCAACGGGCACGTGAGTGACTTTGAAATAGTCACAGTAGATGTTGTTGCACAGCCTAGTGCGCCTCACGCTTATCCAACTCCAATATACGAGGGTTTGATGAATATGAGACACGGTCACAAGGTTCTAGAAATGGCTGGGGAAGCCAAGGAAAATCAAAGAGTGCAAAAGTATCTAGTTGAGCAAATGAATCGCTTGATTAGAGACTTAAAAATATAGGAGATAAACCACAATGTTTGATGCTATCAAGCCATTAATCGATAGCGGCATCATCAATGAGGCAACTCGTGATGCTATTAACGAAGCTTGGGAAACTAAGCTAGTTGAAGCACGAGAACAAGTTCGCGCTGAATTGCGCGAAGAGTTTGCCGGCCGCTATGAACACGATAAGAAGGTAATGGTCGAAGCTTTGGACAAAATGGTAACTGAAAGTCTTACTGCTGAACTTGAAGAGTTCGCCAGTGAGAAAGCGGCTATCGTTGAAGATCGTGTGCGTGTAAGAACGCATATGATGGAAAGCGCAAGTCGTTTCAATGGTTTCTTGGTTAAGAAATTAGCCGAAGAAATGCAAGAGCTACGCACTGATCGTAAGACACAGAATGAAAACTTCCAGCGTCTAGAGCAGTTTGTTATCAAAGCACTTGCAGAAGAAATCAAAGAGTTTGAACAAGATAAGAAAGCTGTCGTAGAAACCAAGGTTCGCCTAGTTACTAATGCCAAGCAAAAACTTGGTGAACTACAACAACAATTTGTTGCACGTAGCTCACGTCTTGTCAAAGAAGCAGTTGCCACAAATCTAAAGTCGGAACTAAGTCAATTAAAAGAAGATATTCAATCTGCTCGGGAAAATATGTTTGGTCGCCGTATATTCGAAGCTTTCGCTAGCGAATTCGGTCTAACACATTTGAACGAGAATAAAGAAATTCGTAAACTACAAGCTAAAATCACTGAACAAACTCGTGTCATTGAATCAGCTGAACAACTAGTTACTGAAAAAGTACAGTTGGTAGAAAACAAAGAACGCGAATTAAAGATCATCAGAGAATCCGCAGATCGTAAAGCTGTAATGGCTGACCTGTTGAAACCTCTGGCTCGGGAAAAAGCATCAGTAATGATGGAACTTCTTGAGAACGTGCAGTCTGACAAACTACAGTCTGCATTTGAAAAGTATCTACCTGCCGTCTTAAACAACAGCGTAGTTAAGAAGTCTGAAAAGGCCGTCCTTAACGAAAGCCGCGTTGAAGTCACTGGAGATAAGACCGCTACTGCACATCAACGAGATGACACCAATGTCATTGAATTGAAGCGTTTAGCAGGGCTAAAATAAATAGTTAACCTTAAAGGAAATTAAGAAAATGTCACAAGAACTATTAGAGAGCCGTTGGGGCGAAACTAAAGATGCCCTACTAGAAGGCTTACAAGGTAGCCGCCGTACTTCAATGGCTGTTGTCTTAGAAAACACTCGTAGACACTTGGCTGAAAATGCCAGTGTTGGCGCAACACAAGCTAGCAACGTAGCAACACTTAACCGTGTTATTCTACCAGTTATTCGCCGTGTTATGCCTACCGTTATTGCTAACGAAATCATTGGTGTTCAGCCAATGACAGGACCTGTTGCACAGATCCACACTCTACGTGTTCGTTATGCAGAATCAATGGCTGATGGATCTGGCTACAACACAAGCACAACTGCTGGTGATGAAGCTCTAAGCCCATTCAAAATTGCTGTTGCTTACTCTGGTGATGCTGCCACTGGCCGCGCCGCTGGTACAAGCGCACTTGAAGGCGTACCAGGACGTAAAATCAACGTTCAGATCGTTAAGCAAGTTGTTGAAGCTAAAACACGTAAAATGTCTGCACGTTGGACATTTGAAGCCGCGCAAGATGCACAAGCAATGCACGGTTTGGATGTTGAAGCAGAAATTATGGCTGCTCTAGCACAAGAAATCACAGTTGAAATCGACCAAGAAATCCTAGGCTCTTTACGTGCCTTGGCAGCTACTGAGTTCACATACGACCAGGCTGCTGTTTCTGGTACTGCTACTTTCGTTGGTGACGAACACGCTGCTCTAGCTGTTCTAGTTAACCGCGCAAGTAACTTGATCGCTCAACGCACACGTCGTGGCGCAGGTAACTGGGCTATCGTATCTCCAGCCGCATTGACTGTTCTACAGTCTGCTACAACTTCTGCTTTTGCTCGCACTACAGAAGGTACATTTGAAGCTCCAACAAACACTAAGTATGTTGGTACATTGAATAGCGCAATGCGTGTTTACGTTGATAGCTATGCTAACGACAGCACACCAGTATTAGTTGGTTACAAAGGTTCTAGCGAGGCTGATGCAGCCGCGTTCTATTGCCCTTACATTCCTCTAATGAGCTCTGGCGTTGTTCTTGACCCAGCTACTTTTGAACCAGTAGTTGGTTTTATGACACGTTATGGTTACATTGAGTTGACCAACACAGCTTCTTCTCTAGGCAACGCAGGCGACTACGTTTCTGAGATCGCTGTTCAGAACCTATCATTCCAGTAAAATCGGAATGCCCAGGGATGGGAAGGAAAAAAAGGCTCTTCGGAGCCTTTTTTATTGGATATACAATAAATATGTTTGTCTACTCAACAAGTAGTAATATACAAAGGAAATATTATGCCATCATTAATTGGAACCCCAGTTGCAGCCAACTACATCAAGGCTCAACCATCAACAACATTTGGAACACGTGAACTTGCTGTTTTCGTAGTTGACTGCGATAACAACATTGAAACTGACTACGAAGATTCTGACAGTCGTTTTGCTCAAGTTATCCGTGGACTACAGACTTGCTTAGAACTATACGTAGTTGGCCGTCCTAGCGGTTCAATGGTAACTGTTATTGCTTCTGCAACTACTGCACCTTTTCCTGCTGGTAGATCAGCCGGAGATGGTAACCGCAACGGTTTACTAGAAGATGCAGTTAATGCTGCCGCCAACGAAGATTGCTACGTTTGGAACGCTGAATTGCGTGGCGGTAATTTAAGCTACGATTGATTTTTAATCAACAAAACAAAAAAGCGCCTTAGGGCGCTTTTTTATTGGTTTAATTTTATAGTGAATTATAGTAAGCCAAAAAACAGCTCATCTATATTAGTACGTTTGTTTGGATCTATGCTATTGGAATTAAACTGGTCTAGGTACGTTTTAAATGCAAAATCAAATCTCTTTTTATAACTTAGATCTTCTTCGGTTCGTGCATACAGCAAACTGTCAACGATAGTAATAGCATCATTGACTAATTTTTCTAAACGTGCAACTCTAGTAGGATTATTTTCTCCTGAAATTTCTTTAAACAATACTCGTTGTCTTGTGTCAATTAATAGCTGTATTTCTCCAAGTGAATAGATGAATCCTTGTTGGAACTCTCCATCTAAGGTAAAAATAGCATCCTCAATGAAAGAGCTTATTGTTTGGTCAACTAATTTATAAAACTCAACGGGGTTGTTAAGGTACATTAGTCTATCGTTGTCTTGGGAGGTAGTATATATCATACAAGTATTTATTTTAGCTATGTACACAATAATCAAACTTTAGTAGTTATTTTGCAATGTAATTAAGGCAAAACGATAAATATTTTGTTCAGTATGATTTATGCGGCACCCACCGCGTAGGCCTAGAACGCTAACAGGAGAAAACAAATGGGAAGACCCCTTAATAAAAGGTACTTCGGCGTCAATGTCGCAGATAACCTAAAAGTACAATTTTTCAACGGTGACGCTAGTGTCCCTGGATTCATTGTAAAACAAACCGGCAGCAAGCGTTTTATCTGCCAAGATAAAGACGGCAACCGCGCAACTTGCTACCTAGTAGAAAAAGCCAGTGCAGATTTAAGCCAAGGCGAAATGTCTATTACAGTGGCCTATGACAACAGCACCGTTGGTCAAATTACAAAAATTGCCACTCACAAAGTTACAATCAATGGCGAATCTATGCCTTGGTCCTTTGGCAATAACACCGGCGATGCTCGAGTACAAATTGAAGAAGCTGGCGAAGATGGTACACTAACAGATGGTGACGACTTAGAAGGTGATGATATCAACGGTGACTATCCGGTTCCTGGATCTGGTACGTATAGAACTGCTGCCACTGCACTTGCAGGTATTACATTTGCAAACAAAGGCACTCCATATAACCCATTGAGCAACGTAGCCAGTGTTACTAACGCAACTCCAGGTTTATTACGTAACAAATATGATGGTAATTTCTGTGCCGCTAACAATACAGTTCCGGCATCGTGGAACTACAGCTTCTTTGACACAGCAGATTTTATCAAATCTATTGCCGATGAAGATGTAAGCTGGGGACAACAAACCGATGGTGACGGCCTAGGTGAACATAATTTCTCCATTGAATGGAAAGGTTATGTACGTGCTCCGGGTAGTACTGCACAAAACTATAACTTCTACGCAGAAAGCGACGATCACATTGCTATGTGGATTGGGACAGACGCATTAAATGCTCCAACAAACGCAACACGTTTATTGGGCAGTACCAATAAAGTCTTGCCAGCTAACGCAACTATAGCAGGCGTTGCAAATGCTAACTCTGTTACACTAGCTGGACAGCAATGGTATCCAATTCGTATTTGGTTCAGTGAATTCACTGGCGGATGTAAAGCCCAAATTTATTTGCAGGCCGCAGACGGAACAAAGTACAACGGTAACGACTTAGAATTTTCACATAATCCAACAGAAGGGTCAGGTTTTTAAAATGGGACGTCCAATTAACAAACACAAATTAGCAGATATCGTAGCAATCTACAATGCCGAAGGTTTAAGCGGTTCTAGAATCGTTAAACAAAAAGGATCTAAAAAGTTCCTTCTTGAAGATGGCAACATCTACACAATGACGGGTGCAGACGACAACGACCTTGCTGCTGGTGAAATGGCACTACACGCACATTTGCCCAATGGTGATGTAACTACGGTATCTAAAATTACCAGCAAAAAAGTTACACTAAGAAATGGTACAACAGCTGGCTGGATTGCCAGCGTTAACCAAGTTACACCCCCTGCAGGTTATGTATGGATTGAGTCATACGAATACTGGAACATTGCTTAAACCGGTATTGCCGTATAAAAATAGCCGCCTTAAGCGGCTATTTTTTTATCAATTCAACTGACATAAATACACTAACTTAGGACAATCTATGGCCGTCATAAAACGAATAAACAGTGATTACAATTTAACAGCACTCAGCAGTAATGTTGATGTTACGGCAACCACAGTTACTATAAACGGTAATTTGGTTGTAGTTGGCACCAGCAGTAAGGTTGAATCTGTTGACACTTTTATCTACGATAATTTTATTACATTGGCAGCAGGGCAAGCAGGCGGCCCTAACTTAGATGCTGGTATTGAAATTGATAGAGGTGCTTTGCCTAAAGTAGGACTTCGTTGGCACGAATCAACAACGGAATGGCAATATACTATAGATGGTACTCTATGGAATGCATTTAGTAGAACAATTGTTGAACTAGATAAAAATCCCAAACTAGGTGGCAACTTAATCGTTAACGGTTTTATGATCACCGCAGATCCTGGTGAGGCTGTGGAAATTGGGCCTATTGTTCGATTACCACAAATTACCACCGACCCTGTGCCCAAGGCAGGATACAGTACAATCTATGCTAAAGCTACTAAAGAAGGTGACACTGGATTTTTTGTAGCCAACGAAAAAGTTCAAGGAAACGAATTAATTACCAAACGCAAGGCGTTTGTATACTCATTGATATTATAGGATAAGTTATGGCTATTCAAAGCACATTATTGACATCTACCCCAACTGCCATTTATACCAGCGTTGGTACTAATGCTGTAGTGGTTGCATATTTTTGTAACACCGGTACAGCGCCAGCACAGTTTCATCTTCACGCAGTGCCATCTGGGGAGTCCGCGGGTCTTACCAATGTCATTTATTATAATGTCAATTTGACTGCCGGTGACACCTATGTCATTGACACAGAAAAAATTATCCTAGACGATGGAGATAGTCTATATGCTTGGTCTCCGGTGGACAGTGTAATTGTAGCCACTGTAAATAACATTGGTGTATAACAATGGGACGTTATGTTAAAAATACAGAACTTCACGCAGGTGGCTATGCTATCCGTGTGCCTTATAGTCCTAGCGCAGCCGGCCCAACAAACCCAGTAGACGGGTTGGTTCGATACAACGAAACCAGCAACAAGATACAATATTATAGCCTTGGTGCCTGGAGAACGTTTGCCGCAGAAGGTGTAGTACAACTAACCAAAGATACCTTTACTGGCAATGGTACAGACAGAGATTTTGGCCCGATGAGTTTTTCGTATAACTCCGGTGACGAGATTCGATTGTTAGTATTCATTGGCAACGTATTTCAAAACCCAGGTGTAGCTTTTCAAGTCAATGGAGACTCTATTCGCTTTACCAGCACCCCCGGAAATGCCCAACCTATCGTCGTATTGCACGGATACGGAACTACAGTAACACAAAACTAAAATGGCTATCGGACGTATTTCGGGACCAATGCTATTTGCAGACCTTGAACGTCAGGGTCTGGATCTCAGTGTTGATGGCAATCTAATCTACTTTGATGTTAACCGTCGTCGAGTTGGTATTAACACCAGCAGTCCCGAATATACTGTACACATTGCCCCAGCAGTTGACATTGGAGAAACTATTGCCACGTTGTTTGTTGAAGGTAACATTATTGCTAATAACAACATAACTGGTAATAGCATTACAGTAGCCAATGCATTTACACTGCCCACAGACTCTGGACAGTCCGGAGACGTAATTATCAGTGATGGTGTTCAAGGTACCCGCTGGGCTAAGAATTCTGTAGGCATCGAACGTAAAAAATGGAATTATTTTATCAATGATTTACCAGCTGGCGGAATAGAAGAATTTGATATGGATATTGGGGTCAGCAGTATTGTGTACGGCCTAACAGTTAGTCGGCCCTGTCTAGTAGAAGTTTTTGCCACTAAAGAAAAAAACGAAACAAACCCTTATACTTTTTGGGCTACGCTGGATCACTTAACCGATGACGGAACAGTATTATTGGACGACGGTAGCGTAATACAACAAAGACAATACAGCATTTTTGCCAATCAAGAAGATCCAGCAGAACAACGGGTATATGCCCGAGTTAGCAACATTGATGGTATCAATGGAAATGTGGATATAAATTTAACTTATTTTGCAGGCGTAACCGACACTAGAACGGGAATTTACGATATGAATGTAGTAGATTCTTTGCCCATTGATGGATACACAGGGCAATCGATAATTATTCGAAACACCTCAAAAATGTACGTTTGGTATGATAACGATTGGCATACTACTACGTAAACAATATTTGAAACTGATAAATAACTTTATGATGATAGAACATAAGCCTGCAGGCAAGGAGATTACACAATGGCATTTAATTTAAATACGCCACAGCACTTTTTTTCAGTAGAACGAACAGGATATACTACTATAGCCGCCGCGTTCGTTGATATTTACGCCGACTTAACAGCCAATGGTTTTATACCAATTACCAATGGTGTAAGTCTTGGTATTCCAGTCACTGGCAAGTTAAAGGCCTGGAAGGCCACTGTTGTGACTTCTAGTACAGGGCACACAGTTGGACGAAAACTATATGTGACCGATGGAACAAGACCGTTATACAACGGTGTTAGTAGACCTGCACCTTATTTTGTAGTCACCGAAGTCAACTCTGCTGGCAACGTAATCAGAATGAGTGATCTTTATTGCGATTACTACTATCCAGTTTGGACAGTAGAACCCACAGGTACCATTGAGTTATCAACAACAGCAACCACAGCAACACCTTCGGGCGTACAATGTACATTGAGCAAAGATGCTAGCCCATCACGTTTTGCCTTTGCACTAGAAGCCGGTCCACTGATAGATCCGTTGAATGATGGAACATTGGCACCAGCTGATCGTCAACCTTGGTTAGTGAGCTTTGAAGTAATTGAAGATCAAAAAGCCAAAGGATCTGCTGCAACATCGTTGCAGATGAAGTATGACGAGGCATTGGGACAAGTTAAGGTTAGCACAATCACTGATGATACAGGTACAGTCATTGACAACGTGGGCAGTATTGGTGCCGCACAACCTGGTGGTATTTTTAGCTCAGAGAATTTGAATCAGGGATTTTACAATCGTAAGTTGCGTGTTGGACCAAACCCAGAGACATTTCCATTAACTTACTTGATAAGCATTACCAATAGAGGTTTCTTCTTGGGTATTTGGGAAGGTACTTGGTCGACCACACGTGCCGCGACCACTTCAAACAGTAACTATTTTAACTGGGTAATGATTCAACGACCAGTTGATCGTAATACTGGTCGTATCTTGGGTTTCACTCAAGACGAAAACGGAACTATATTGCCATATGGCAAGTCTCCAGTGTTCCACGTCAACGGAGTCAACTACAAGTATTATAAGTCTGTGGTTAGAGAAAGTGATATTCTTCACCCAACCAGCGGCCCGGCACCATTGCCCGGATCTGGAAACATTATTCTTGTTTCCAATATTGGTGGTAACATTTCTGCTAATACAGTTACAAACAAAGGACCTTGGAACCTTACTGGCGTCACAGACAGCGACGCCGTGGAGCCGATATTCACAAAAGAACTATCTGTTGGTAGTACTATATACGAAGCCAACGGTAATTTAATTGGATTGGTTAGTAATGTAATTAGTAGTAACACTATACAAATATCAACCAAGCCCTTTAGAACAACACCAGCTGGCAACATTGGTATAGATTGGACTTATAGCCCACCAGGATTAGCAGCCTTCCGTGTTTTGGCTGATGCACACAGCCCCGACAACCACGCTATTTTTAATAGCAATCAGCAAGTGGCCCTGACAGAAGATAAAACATACTTGTTAAGTTTCCCTCACAACTTAACAACACCACGTTTCCGTTACACAGAAGAGTTGGATATGATTGGTACAACTAGCGCCGACGTTGTAATGAGCGGACAAGACATTCAATTCCAAACATACGGCGAATGGGGACCACGTAGTTATCGTGCGTTGCCTCCAAGCGGTGCATTGAACACAGGATTGCGTTTGGCTGTTATGTGGGCACCGGCTGGTCCTAAATGGATTGACAACTCCAGTGGCGGCAATGGCGACTTGGGTTATGTAATCGACGGACAGCCAGTTACATTTGGTGTACAAGCACAACCAGACGGTATAGCTTATAAGCTAGACCCAGTATACACATTAGCCCGTGGTAGCTTACCAAAAGGACTGGAAGTTACATCCGGCGGCCAAATCCAAGGTACAGTTGCCACTATGGATTACTCAGAGCCAACAGTTATTAAATTTACACTCAGAGCTAAAAATGCTGAAGATTTAGGATACGCAGATAAAGACTTCTTCTATACCTACGTTCCAGGTCAAACTTATGGCGGTGGCGGCGGTGGCGGCGGAACGCCCACTCGCGCAGTAACAGGTGCTCCAGATCCAATAGAGCAAGGTAATGCATTGACTATTACATTAACAACAACTAATGTAAGCAATGGTACATCTGTTCCTTATACTATTACAGGAGTGACATCGGCCGATATCAGCGGAGCAAGTTTAACTGGTAACTTCACAGTTAACACAAACACTGATTTTGCACTGTTCAATATTACTGCAGATCCAACTGTTGGCCCAAGCAAGACTTTAACGTTGACTCTTGATGGCACCAGCGAAACAGTCAGCGTAACAATTACATACACAGGCATTTAATATTAAGGAATAGCAATGGCTAACACAGTAACAACATACTCAGGCGAAGGTCAGATTAACGTACACGTTCTTCTTAGATCTATAGTTCAAGATTTAACAGGGGCAAATGCATCACCAGAATCTGGCCCGGCTAAGTCTTATTTTAATGTAATATCACCAACGACATTGGACTTGGCTACACCATTCGACGTGACTCAGCCTTATCTAGTTATCCTGGAAAGCACATTGAACATTGATCCGTTTAATGCAACTGATCCTTGGCGCATTGCTTTCCAGCTTAATAACTGGAAAGATAGAACCGCACTGGTAAAAGTGGGTGCTTCGCCAAACCCAGTGGAAAAGCCAGATCAGAAAGACATTTTTGGTATGGCTGTTTATTTAGGTACTGCATCTACATTGGCGTTGGATAACGACAACAACCCGGTTACTGCCTGGAATCAATCTTCAGTCCAAACACCGCAGTACTACTATAACCACGCCGCATTCGATCCGGGAAAAGTTGACTTCTCATCGTATCAGTGGCCATCATACAAGGGTGTAGATTTTGTAGAGCCCCCTGGTAACACTGGCGCTCGTTGGACTAATACCTTTGACATAACAGAAGAAGCAACCAGATACAACAAGCCAACACCTTATACAGGTAAACCAGCTTTTTATACAAGCCCACAAACCTGGGACGGCCCAAACGTCACAGATCCAGGACAGCTATTTGTTAATCGTTGGGCTGTTGCTGGTCCTAAAACTGTTTACCTGGGACAAAACATTGACACACAATATTCTGTACCAATGAGCTATCGTATTACCTGTACCGATCACGGACTGTTTCTTTCAGTATGGGGCCCGGATCCTGAGGAATCCGGAAAGAACTATAGCTGGTTATTAGCACAACGCCCAGTGGACAAAAAGACTGGCATAGTTCGCGGATTAACAACTCCTATCAACAATGCCGTTCCAGGAAATCGCCCATTGTTCTGTGTGAACAGTACAAATAATGCTTTCTACAAGTTTGTTGTACGTGAGCACGATCTAGGTGTTCCTAGCGCACGTAAAGATGCTACATTAAACTCTGACGATAGCGGAGCAGTTATTAACCCATATCAACAACAAAGTTTAACAGAAAACGGCGAGTACGTTATTACATTTTTAAATAACTTAAATACCAGTCGATTCAAGTATGCAGACGAATTAGATATGGTAGGCACAGTAAGTGCTGACGTAGTTGGCGGCGGTGCTGATATTACTGTAAATGTATATGGTGAAAAAGTTATAGATGCATACGGCCAAGCAAAATTAACTCCTCGTAGATATCACGCGATGTGGGCACACGGTAGCTTTGGTACTAAGATGCGTATTATGGTGATAGCAGAAAATACAAATCCTAATCCTCCGCCGGCTCTAGTTTAACTAATGTCGGAACAGGTCGCTACTAAGGAGACACTGGCAGCAACAAAGAGTAAGAGGTGGTAAATGTTCCCTTCAATATCGAGAGCAACACCTCTAGACCAGCACACCACTAGTTTTACAGCTCGAACTGGTATGGTACTAGAGGCCATAACCAGTTTTTCTATTAAAGTAAACGGTTCGTCTGCTAGCGGTCTAATCTCAGTACCTGCAGGTGCAACAGTTGAGGCAACAGTGGTTGCACCGCCTCAGTACCTTTCGCACACCTTTTTCTATTATAAGATTGATGGCATAAAACAAAGTTTTGCCATTGCCACAGTTGGCAATTATACAATTCACGTAAAACCACTCGAAGCCAAAAAGAGATGGTTCTCTTATTTCCCAGACAAGCATACTTTTAGTTTCAGAGATGCCAGTGGAAATATCACTCCGTTGAATCCCTACGATTTGTCTGGTGCAATTACGCAACCAGAACAACACGTGGTGATGGATCCAAATACTACATCAGTTTATTTCTTTAACAAATATGCAGTAGAGTACACAAGATCGTATTTTTTAGGCGCACCAATTGATTATGTTAGGATTCCTGACAGAGACAGTGTAATTGTTTTAACTACCAGCGGAGAAGCCAGCGAAATATTATTAAACAGTAGTAGCTTTGGTCTTCCTCCATTTATTGCATTGCGTAATTACAGTGAGTTTGCCGGCGACTTAACCTACATAACACGTATACCTGGGGAAGATATTGTAACATATCTACGCAGAGCAAGAAGCCGTAGAGTAATACCACCGGCTAGTTGCATAACCTACGATGGCACATACTTGTATGCTGGTGGTAACGGCACTTGCTGGATCATAAATCCCAGCAATCGATTTGAAATAATTTCCAGTTTTAATTACGATGAATACACATTTGGTATTGCCTGGTTGCCCGGTGCGTCGGGCGCATTACTAACTACTCAAAGCCAAAAAATTATATTGATGGATACCAGCGGCAACTTTACAGAAATATACCAAGGTATTGCTCTAGGACAACCGGCAAACTTCAACGGCAAAATTTATATTCCCGAAGGGGAACAAGGCTGGATATTGGTTTACAATCCGGTTACCAATGCTTTTGAAGCACCGATACGTACTGTAAATTTTAGTCCTAGTTATACAAAAGTATATAACAATAAACTTTATGTATGTGGTAATGACAGCGAACGAGTTAAAGTTTATAATACGTCAATGGTATTACTTGAAGAAATTGTTTTTCCTGATAAAGTTACCTGGGTTAGCGTATTAGATGACACTATCATTGCCAGCCATTTCCTTAAAGATTTTAATATCTTAGATGAAAACGCTGTTTACAAAGTAATTGACCCAGCATTTGAAACACGCACTGGTCCACCGTCACATATTTCAAGTAACATTGTTTCTTTAAAAACTATTGCCAGTAATCCTATTCCTGCATTCACTTCAGAGAATGCATACATATGGGCTAATGGTTTTAGAACCCAAAGTTGGAGAGACGCTGGCGCATTGCTACTCAACAAGGATGATATTGTAATTAGTGTTGCCGCACAAGAAGTTGGTGCAATAACCGTTAGCTTTGTATTAGGAGAATCTGCGTATACATACACAGTTACCGCAGTGGCACAAACATATTTTCCTAGAAGTATATCAATTCCAATTGGTAAACCACCTCCTGGTGGAATATACATCACCGAGTTAACATTATCTTCAAAAACACAGCCTTGCTTGGTTAGCTTAGAGTACGGAGTACTTCGTGTCAATAATGAAATTTATACAGGACAAGTTCTGGTTGTTGCAGGCGATGTTATTAAAGTAGAAATACCAACTGGACATACAGACCAGTATGAAACTTCTAGCGCACCTATACTAACCATTGGACAAAGACAGTTTGCCATACCGATTACAATTAATCCAGGGGACATTAACCCAATTGTTTATACATTAAATGATATAGACCCAAACAAGACAATTGAAATTGTTGTGCCAAATATGTCTATTCCTAGCTTGTATGATTTCGTCATTCCGAATTATTATGATGTTGTAGTTAAAAGAAATAACACTGTGGTGTCTGGAAATTACTATCAACAATTTGGTATAGGTGACAACATAAGAATTGCCTTTAAATCAAGTCCAAAGAGATTTGATGAAAGAATTGTTTACCTAGTGGGACCTCGTAATTACGAATTTATTGTAAAAAATAAATTGCTAGGTGTGCTAAACTATATAAACTTTGGTACACTGGTGCGTCCTTACACTAGAGCAATTGATAGGTTGGTTGAAGGCACAGCGACTATCGTTGGTGGTACCGCCACTTACAAAAATATTACACTAACTCCTGAAATTCAATACCAAACAGCCAATGTCATTCCGATGGGTATGCCAACAATTTATTCAACTGCAAATGTAACAATATCTGGCGGCGATAGTTATCTTGTAATTAACGGAAATGTAATTACCAACCAAACAGCCAATATTTCGGCTGCTACACTAATCACCGGCAATTATGCTCTGGGAATACCCGACAGAACACAACAAAATACATTGGCTATTGCTAGAAACGTTATAACATATTATGATGGCCCAGTAGTATTAACACAACACATAGAAGACGGGGACGAGGGATTCATTGATATTGAAATTGGCCGTTGGAAGATCCAACATTGGACAGTTTCTTCTGAAACCTTGAACCCAATACAACCCGACTCTGTTACTAGCTTTGATGTACCAAATCCAGATAGTAGCGAATACGTAATGGCCACAGTAACATCGGCCTGGGAAGTAAGTAGAACGGCTGATAGAAAACAGTTTGTTTCTAAAGAAACACTTGAATATGTTGATACAATAGCTTGGTCTAAAAACGACGAAGAAATTGAAGAAACTCAAGGGAGACTGGTTGCCGGATTAACCAATCAAATTGAGTTCAATGAGTTGCTGATAGGTAAAGTTTCTTCTCTTATAATTGAAAAAAGAGCTGACAGAAAAGTTTTTGTTGCGACACAGGACTTAAATTTAGATGGGTATATAAACGCTCGAGCTTCGGTGCTGGAGCTAGATAAAAATCTTAACGACATTGTTGGTACAGACGTCTACGATGTGCTATTAGAAAAAAATACATTATTTGATGTATCCAATAGTAATGTAAGCAAAGATGTTTCTACAGATAGAAAAGTATTCACAGCAACACAGGAGATAGCAGTAGGAAATCCAATAATAACCGACGACAACGCAACCTTGGAATTTAATGTTGATACATATATGTCGGACTCCTATAACTTAACATTTGATCCTAGTCCGTTTATCAATACGGTTGGCGCAGTTACATCCAAACTTGACAAAGCCAATGACAGAAAAGATTTTGCACCCGATAACCAATTTGTAAAAGAAACAGATATTATATCTTATAATTTTTCAATGGAGTTGGACACAAACAAACAACACGTTCCAGAAGATGGTAGAGATCCTGAAAAATTAAAGAACACAACTTTTGTAAGTTATGTGCCAGTGCAATTTGATAAATCCGTTGATAGAAAAGATTTTGCCCCAACAATAGAGTTTGATCGCGACGCTAAAACTTTACAGTTAGTTGGTAAAGATGGCGAAGTGAAATTAAGTTTCAATAGACCAAATATTATTAAACCATATAAGAGACCGGCCAAGGAAGAAATAAATCAACCTCGTTACAGTAAAACTAGAAGTGGGTTAAAAGAACAAATAAATCAACCTAGAATCGCCAGTCAATCTCTAAAAGAAGAATTAAACAAAAATGCACGGTCTCTGTACTCAAGTATAAAAGCAGGACTTGTTGGCTCGCGATTCATATCGGTAAATGCCGGTCGCGGTAAGATTAATAAAATTAGAATTCTTTCTGGCGCGGTTGGTACCAATCAACTTGACGTGACTAGAATACTCAATGTCAACAGTAGCAAATCAGCTTTTAACAAGGCACAACTGGTTAAAGTTATATCAGCAAAAACAGATACTAATAAAGAACATTTACTAGGTGTTAAACAAAACAAGTCTGAGAACAACTTAGATAGAATATTAAGTGTTATGTCGGCAATATCAGATATTAATAAAAATAAAATAATAAATTTTGTTGCACCAACGCCCGATAGTTTTAACGATAACTTATTAAAAGTTCCACGCATCTTTGCATCGCTTTCGGGCGTTGATACGTTTGGCTTTGGTGTTACTGGTATAGAAGTAGTAACGGACCACTATAGCTACAACACAACAAAAGAAGATATATCTACCCCGGGGGAGTACCAAGTTGGTTTTATTCCACCGGAGAAACTTAATAAGAAATATTCTTTCAATGGTAAATCGCCAACGCTAACTACATACCAGTATGCTTTTGGTGAAATGATACCAGGCGTGGGCGCAGACCATTACATCAGCATTGATCCATCCGACCCAACAAAAATTGTTGGTATAGAACTAATCAGCGATCCGTATATACCAAGTATTTCTCGCAGTGATTTTAGATTTGACCAGTCAATGGACCCGGAAAAAACTGTACTAAACTACAAAACCGAAACTGGTGTTTATGTAAATATTGGTGCCGAGCAATATGCAATATCTACAATGGAATATTTGCGGGCCGATGCCGAATCTGTGTATACAGATAGTACAGAATACAAGGTACTTGGCACAGACAACATCCAATTCCAAACTGCCATATATGAAAGAAACCAATCATTTGTTAGCGTAGGAGACCTGCCTTCTGTGAAATTAGACGCAGTGGTCTCCCTACCAATTCCGCCGGCACTAGAATTTAAAGTTCTTGGTACAGGCACACAGATGGTAGGAAAAGATACTTACGATATAATTCAATTGAATGACATAGTGTCTGGTTACTTGACCTTTGCTGTGGATAGAGATCGTTCAATGACTGGCCGTTCAGAATTCAAAACAGAAGCGCAAGGCACAGATTTAACGGCACAATACGGATATGTGCGCGAGTCGTCAAATGAGTACGGGGAAGTAAACAATCAACGAGACTACACCAGAGAATTACCACAAGAATATACTGCTGTAAATAACCAACGTCTTTACGTTAGAGAACAACCAGATGTGCTAGTAGACGCAGAAGTACGCAACTTTGGCCTGCAGATATTAGGCGGAGACGCCGTGATTACTGCACCAAAGAGTCAACCTATTCGTGTTGGTAGAGAGACATTTGGGCAAGCATACGCAGGAGAAATTGATCAGGGCATTGACTGGTACCAGGACATTAGCGATTTGTATGGCGCATTTGTTACACTGGAAGACGCAGTAGAAGCAGCCCAGAAATACTCTGAATTTAATCCAATGAAAATTTATGGAACAGACTACTGGACATATCGCGTAGTACTAGATACTGGATTAGTTTGTACATTGCCCAAGGGAAGATATCCTGTGGCCTGGTTAATTAGGGGCGGCTAATGTTAAGAGTTCCAAATTTTGAAATAGTTATTCCTGTAATTCCTGATGTTAGACTTGATACTAAAGTTAGGTACACCACAGAGGGAGAACGGGACGCATTAGAATTTGCCTATGTGGCCAATAGCGAAACAGTTATTGAGTTGCCCTGGGATCCTAGTGCGCCTGAATGGGTGGAAGTTTATATTGATGGGATTAGACTGATCAATACCCCAAGACAGCAGCCTACGTTTTTTCCGAGATCGTTTGAAGCATACAATGTCACTGGGCGAATAGTGAAATTTAGTGAACCTATTTCAGGAAATTTAAAATTTATCTGTGATACCAAAGGATCGCACTGGTGGGGAGGATTAAAAGTTCCTTTAGAAAATATACAAGTACCCCTGGAGCGCAAAGAATACACCGAGTTCCTATTAGAAGAATGGCCAATTCAAGGCGGAACAGTGGTGGGTAGAAAATACAAAGTAAATTACAAACCCGGTGCAACTTTTTATGCTAACAGTAACGTACAAATTTACGGTTGCGAACCAAATATTTTTAATGGATTTTGGCAAATATCTTCCAGTGACGCCGGCGCTGTATATTTTGAATCAAATGTATTGGCTAGAACATCAATGATTAAAAACGGAACAATCTCGGGAGTAGCAAATGTTACCTTGGACGTACACGTTAGCAATGGATTATACTCAGAACCGGTTATACTTACACAGCCCTACAACGGATATGCCAGACTGTCAACAGATAGAAGGACAATTGTCTACGTGCCTAAAATTGGTTTTACAGGCAACGATACGTTTAGTTGGACTATGATGACACAACACGGACAAGTAGGAATCCCAAAATGTTGCTATGTTAAAGTACGTCGAAAATGACAATCCTGGGGACAGGATCCATACATATTAAATCTCATAAATACACAATAAAGAGAGCTAGGATACCCAGATGGCAGCACCAAATTTAGTCGCAATTACTTCAGTTTACGGAAAAACAACCAGTACTACCATAGGTACAGCCGCTACGGTGCTTGTTTCTAATCCGGCTAGCAGTAATAAATCTTATAAAATCAATTCTATCTATATTTCTAATATTGGCAACACTGCCGCCATCAAATCTACTCTTGATTTTTATAGATCAAGCACCAGCATTAGGATGATTGATAGAA
>Ga0114978_10000708_pt1 | contig 28115 bp, 28 predicted proteins | sample S_140212_EF_Meta_FD_87027 | JGI IMG/M metagenome (GOLD analysis project Ga0114978, IMG submission 87027) | Freshwater microbial communities from Lake Simoncouche, Canada to study carbon cycling - S_140212_EF_MetaG | ecosystem: Environmental > Aquatic > Freshwater > Lake | place: Lake...
GGTATGCAAGAGATGGTAGACCTTAGAGAGAACCTTAACGGTAAGTTCGTTAGAGAGATAATAAGCCAACCATATAAGAAGTATCACCTTCATGGTAGAGATGTTAATAGAAAGAATAGAGTGTCAACCTTCATCAAAGAACATAGTCAAGGTACCTATTTAATATTAACTAGTAGTCATGCTCTAGTAAGTAAGGATGGTGAGATGTTAGATAATAACTCAGTAGGTTCAGGTAAGGCATTTGTTAATAGAGCATTTAAGATAGAGCCAGTCATTACCTTCCAACCTTAGTAGGCTACAAGGGGTAGATGGAAAAAGTTGACCCCACCCGCGGGCAGTCGACGGCACTTGACCTCACCTGCGGTCACTTGAGGGCAGTCTAACACCACCCTAATTACAGCTGTTATCACGGTATATGCGATATAGCGGAGCGGTGAGTGACGAGCCACGCCCGGGAGAGTTTTTAAACAAAATGAACATATATATGAGTAAAGAGTACAAATTAGTAGAAGCCAGTAATATTGGGGTTATCGAAATGTTAATTAACGAAAAGGTTAATCAAGGATGGACCCCTCATGGCGAGTTATCGGTACAGCAGGTATTAAATTGCGCCCGTTACACTCAAGTAATGGTACGCGAGAAAAAAGACATTAACGAAGTATCAGATAACGGTAAACAATTATTACATGGATAAGAAACAAAACGACGATCAAATACATTTATTCCTAGGTATTTGTCTAATTGCATTAGGACTATCGCTATTAGCTAATACGGTAATAGATTTATTTTTCAAATAAGAACTTCTCATATGGAACCGCTAAAACGCATATCGGCCCGCGAGGCAGAATCTCTAATAGAGTTGAGTATATATGATAGCAAAGTTTGCACAAAGGCAATCGCATATACATTAACGGACATTAATGAAGGTATTTATCCAGCATCGTCCTATGGGACGGCCTGGCAAGAAGTTACCTATTATGGAGATGAATCCAGTATTAGTGATAACCCTCTATCTCCCTTGGAATTCATGTATAAGGAATGGGATATGAAGAAAGACGTTACTTGTTAGAGAGACTGGGGAGGTGAAAGGGAATCTAATGCCTAATCCTATTTATTAGTATGTATAGAATGAAGAAATTAAAGGTACGCGAGGCGGGGGATATGATCGCATCTAATCCCTATAATCCTAATAAGGAGTTAACTATCATCGACGTTATCGCTATGGAACTAGAAAAGCTATCGTATAATGGATCGATACTGCCTGTTATGTATAGCCAAGCACTCGACCTGGCTAGAGGACAGAAAAAAGTGATTAATAATATATATAGTAGGAATGGTCGCGACATCAAACCCATTATCATGCTCCTCCTCCGTCAAGTCCGTAATCGCCTTAAATAGCTATTTATTAATATGGAAGGTTTAGAGCAATTCTTTAAAGGTAAAGATTTAGGTTATGCAAGAGATCCTCGTACAATGGCTTATGCTAAGCTAAAGAAGAATACTCAAGGAATGGATCGAGAGCAACTCGAAGCATTTATTAATGCAAACCTAATGATACCTCATAGTCAATACAAAATGGCTTTGGGTAATTTAATTCAATTTTTAAAAAAACAAGATCAAATGAGTAAATTAAACGAAGTTAAACAATTTCAAAAGATAGCAGGCCTTATAAATGAAAACTGGCATCCCGATGATCCTGCAGGCGTAGATATGGATGATATTGAAGATAAGGATCCTGAAGATTTTGATGATATTTCGGAAGATGATTATAGTGAAGATCCTTCTTCTGATATGGATGATGAAAGTCAATCTGGTGATACTAGTGCAATGAATATTAACGAAGAGGGCGAAAGCATCACAATAGATATTCCTGAAAATACGGATTACAAGGAACTAGCAAAAGCTGTAGCTAAGGTACTAATTGATGATTACGGTGCACATAACTACAAACCCTTCTTACAGGCTTTAATATCAGAATTGAAATAGTAATATAAACTAACACATTAGCACCCTCTTTACGAGGGTGTTTCTATTTATACATATATAAACTATGTACCGTTTGATAATAGAACATATCGCAAAACAAGTCTTTAGAGAGGTTCATACTCCTACTAAAGCTAAGCAAGAGTTACTTTCCTCGAAAGAGCATGGAAGTAAATTCTTACCTCTTTCAGATCCGCACCGTGTAGGTAATCCCGGTGATATTACAGATAAGGATTTTAAAGAAATTTTAAAATCGGTTTTTAAGATAAAAGATAAGGATATTGACCCTATAGAACCGGGCCCTGATAGTCCGAGCAGTAAATTTATGTCTTACCGATTTCCGTATAAGGGAAAAATGACTACATTAATATTAGCGGGTAAGGGTAAGGAAAAGATAGAAAGACAGGAAAGAGGATTAATAGCGGCAATTAACTCTATTGAAGGAGATAAGACTCTTGTATTTAAAAATAAAACTTTAAAAGGAGTTACTAAAATAAATAAAGCTACGCAAAAGGGAGAGGGTTATACTGCACAGCCTTATGCAGATTTAGATTTAGTTATTCAAGGTAAAACAGTAAAGATATCAGCTAAGGGACTTGATTCTCCTTCTTTAGGGAGCGGTGGACTTACCGGTCTTGATAATATAAATAATCCTGCTATTAATAGCTTTATTAAAGAAGCTTATGATAGATTAGCAGCAGATTATCGAGAAATAATTGATAGAGATCCTAGATTAAGGGGACGAGATTTAAAAGGTAATAAGCTGTTTAGGGATTACTATGCTGTAATACCTCCAGAAGTAGAAATTCCTATCTTAAGGGGTACAAAGTCTATGGGCGGACCTATAGACTACATGTACATAGGTAGTATGGATGTCGGTATTGAGGTAGAGGGTAATACGATTACTATTGACGGTTCCTTATATACATTAGAAGAATTTGTTAATCAGGGAACTCCTCTTTATATAAGAATCACTAAAAGAAAAGGACCTTGTTACTTTACGACTGAAAGAAATACTAAGCTCAAAAATATAGACGTACCTAAGATATTTGCAATCAAACCTGATGGTAGCGGACAAACTCAATCTAGACTCTTCGTTACTAATCGAGCTACTAAAAAGAAAGACTATCAATCTTAACTATTTATTAATATGATTAAACTATCTGAATTAATACAAGTAAAGCATCCTGAAAATACTCAATACCAGGTAGGAAAGACTTTCAACGACCCGAGTGGTATGTTCGAAAATGGCGATCAGGTAGGTAAGATACATCAAGCGCTTATCGGAAGAGAGTTTCAAACACTTGAAGATATTAAAAAAATGTGCTCTAGATTAAGACAGTCTGGATTTGCACAATCAGATATAGACCAATTCTTAAGATCTTACATACTATAATATGGATAATTTTAACTTAAAGCAATACCTTTTTGAATCTAGAGTAGGTATGTACTCAAAAGCAGTGCTTAATGAGTCTGCTCTATTAGATGCTGAAACTCTAGGAAAGGAAATTGCTAAAACACATCCTGAGTTAATTAGATATTACCACGACGGTGAAGGTAAGAAGTTTCAAGATGCTATCTTTACATATGCCGGAGAGATGTTACAAGGTGCGGGTATTCCTTTACAAACAGTTAGAGGGTTAGCTTACGATACGACTTGGGCATTAGATCTAGTTAATGGTGTTAAAGATGCGTTAGAGCATGAAAATTTAGAAGAAATGAATCCTTCTGCTTTAGGAGCGCCACAAGCTGCTGCTGATGCTCAGATGCAGCAGCAAGATGATCAAAATGGAGATGAGGTAGATAACGCTAGTATGGGATTAGAAGAGGAGAATCCGATAGAAGCAGCTTACGGTAATGTAGGTTCTGTAGATAATGCTAAGCCTGCTGAAACGGGTATAAGTAAATACTTGGACATAGTTCGTGCTCATGATTGGTTTCATCATTTCTCTGATGATCATAATATGGCAGAGAGGTCAAGCTGATAAAGATAATTTAAAAGCTTTATATAGTACTTTAACTCCGGACGAAAAACAGCAAGCAATGGATGCTTTTATCGATAAGTACCTTCAAGTATATAAACCAGATCAATTTCCAACTGCAGCAAACAACGTTAAATACTTAACTACAAATACTTTTAAAGGTGCTATCTAGGGAAAGTTGGAAGTATGAAAAAAAGTTCATAACTTCTTTAAATACTAATAAAGTATTCTTCTTTTAAGAAATAAAAAGAAAGAAAAAAGAAAAATAAAGGATATGGAAAAAGTAATTGTTTTGGGACTACGTGGGTGCGTTCATTGTAACGCACTATCTAACTCCTTAGAGGAGCAAAAAATTCCCTTTGAGTTTAGAGATGTAGATTTAAAAGAGCATAGCGCTATTGCCGATAGAATGGAGGCTTTACTAAAGACTAACTCTTATCCAATTATTATAATTGAAAAGTTAAATGGTGCTAAGTACCTCTACTTAGTAAATACTTTAGATGAGGCAAAGGAAAGTCCTATAAGCTTTGCAACTAAAATAGGATGTGTATCTACCGATTCGATGGTAGCAATAATTAAGAAATATTTAAAATAGATAATATGCGATACAAAGCACTGGTTTCAAGAAAATTAGATGAGTTAAACAACATCCTCCTTGGTTTAAGCTCCCTCTTAAGTCATAATCCTACTAGAGAGCAAATAGAGAATCAAATCGAAAAGCATAAGAGTAAGCTTGAGGAGATTCAAACCTTAATTAACGCCGAACAAGAAGCTTAAAATAAAGTTGGTTCTTTAATTCCTGGTTCATATATTATAGATAAAACCATTTTATATGCTATCAGCAGAACAAATTCAAGCTAATTTAGGGCAATTTTACTCTAATATTGAGACTTATATTTCAGAACCTAGAACTACTAAGTTACTAGCTTTATATCAATCTCAAGAAGATAATCTAGCATTCGCACCCGCTTCTTCTAGATCTTCTTACCATAATGCATTCCCAGGCGGATATGTAGATCACGTAAATAGAGTAGTAGAAGCTGCTTTAAAGGTGACTAAGTTATGGGATAATATGGGTGCTACTATTAACTTCACTACAGAAGAGTTAGTATTCTCAGCAATCAATCATGATTTAGGTAAATTAGGTAGAGATGGTCAACCAGCTTATCTTCCTAATGATTCAGAATGGCACGTAAAGAACCAAGGTGCTATCTATAAACCTAATACAGAATTACCCTTCATACCTATTCAAGATAGCTCACTATTTATATTGCAGCAAGCAGGAATAGAACTTACATTTAACGAATGGGTTGCAGTTAAGACTCACGATGGTTTATATGATGATGGAAATAAAGCTTATTTACTTTCTAGTCAAAACGAATCTAAGATGAGATGTTCATTACCTCTTATCTTACATCAAGCAGATATTTTAGCTGCTAGAGTAGAGTGGGAGAAAGAATGGATTGATAAAGTAGGATTACCTACTAAGAAAGAAGTTAAAGCCTCTACACCAACACAGTTTAAACAGAAAGCCGAGTCTGCTAAATTAGCGAATGTAGCTAAGGGAAATCCAGGATTACTAAACGCATTAAAAGGATTATAATATGATATTAGGATTAATTATGCTATTCATTTGGATAGCGACTGTTGTAGGTTGGGTTATTTACAACCTCTTTAATAAGAATAGAAAATTAGAAGTCACTGTTCTTGCTCAAGCTAATTTTATAGCAGGTTTACAGCAATTGATTGGTGAATCAGATAAAGCACTTAAGAATCTTGATGATAAGATTTGGATGGATAGTGATAAAGAATTACAGACGGTATTTCAAAATCTAAAAGCAGTCCAAGAGGGCTTAAATCAATTTAATAAGCGATAATGGTTGAAGATATTTTCAAAGTCGAAGAAGCGGAAGTTACACTTACAAAGGATGGAAAAGTTAGAAAGAGAAGGCCAAAGAAGTCGATAGACTATTTTACCCTAGATACTCAACAAGCTATTCTTGATTATAGATTAGAAACCTCTACTGCAATTAGAAATAAAATATTTAATGAAAAGATTTACTACGCGTTTTATAAGTTGGCTGAAAATATCATTCATACTTTTAAATTCTACTACACAGAAGTAGATAATATTAACGAATTGAAGCATGAGGTAATTGCTTTTTTATTAGAAAAACTACATTTATATAATCAAGATAAAGGTAAAGCTTATTCTTATTTTGGTACTATCGCAAAACGTTATTTAATTGTTTATAATAATAATAACTACAAACGATTAAAAGGTAAAGCTACTGTTGAAGAAGTAGATACAGATAAGACGATTACAAATGAGTTACTATTAACTCAACCAGATCATTTTGAAGAAGTTAATTTTATTGACCTATACATTAAAGAGGTTGATAATAACCTTTTAGATCTTTTTCCAAAACCACAAGAAGCTAGAGTTGGAGATGCTATTTTAGAACTATTTAAGAGGAGAGAAAATATAGACATCTTTAATAAGAAAGCTCTCTTCATATACATAAAGGAGATTACTGACGCTCCTACTCCCGTGATTACTAAGGTAATAAAAGTTCTAAAAGAGATTTACAGAGAAATGCATAATCAATATCTTGAAGAAGGTACTGAAATTGACATTTATTCAAGCTAGCTATTTATTTAAAATAGTACTATGAATCTCGATTTTGAATTATACGACGGAAAAAAGTATTCTGATCTAATACAAGATGTAATTAAGAACCATAAAAATAAGCAATCCCAGATTAAAACATTAATCGGGAACCTTACTGAAATGGTAGATGATGCAGGAACCGCTGTAATTATGGTTCCGTTAATTAAAGAGTATTTAGAGATAGATGTTAAGAATGATGACGCTCTTGTAAAGCTTGCTTCAATATTACAGAAAGGCGGACAAGCAGGAGCTGATGCTAGCCAAGGAGGTTTAAGTGATAAGGATCTCGAATTACTGTTTAGTGATATTCAAAAAACTACAGTAGAAGAATTACAGATAAAGGAATTACCTTCAAGTAAGTAGTATGGCAGATAATCAATCTTTTTCGCAGTTTATGAATTCTCTATCTCCGTTTGGAGGTGGAGGAGTTGGAAATGCACCTATACTAGCACGTGTTGCACACGTAGTTCAAGGGCCTTATTTTGTAGGAACCAGTATACCAGATCCCTACTACGATAATCCTACAGATATAAGCACTATAACCTTTCAGGTAATTAACTCAAATCAAAGCTCTACCCTAACAAGCACTGGTAACGTTACTGCAAAACCTATAAACTCAGCATTTAAACAAGTACCTATTGAAGGAGAGATAGTATATGTAGTACCTGGTCCTAGTGTAGATATGAATGAAAATGCGCAGCGCCAAGACTTTTATTATTTTCAACCTTATAATATATGGAATGCTGCTAATAATAACGCCTTTCCTAATATGCAAGACTACGGTGCTTACATAAACAGGATTCTACGTACCTACCAAGATAGTATGGGTACAAAGCAAGCTACAAATACTTCTGTAACTAGTTCCCTAACTTTTCCTCTAGGTCCAAATTTTCCTGAAAAAGCAGATGTTAAGACTTTAAGACAATTTACAGGTGATGTAACTTTAGAAGGAAGATGGGGCAATTCAATTAGATTCGGATCTACTACAGCATTAAACGGATATGAAAATAACTGGTCAGCTACTGGATCTGCTGGAGAGCCTATTACTATTATAAGAAATGGACAAGGTAAGCAAGCTAGTACTAAAGCATGGTTTCCTACTGTAGAAGATATTAATAGAGATCCTTCTTCTATATACTTAACTGCAGGACAGAAAATACAAATTGATGATTTATCGAATTTTAGTTTAGCAAGTTTAAGTGTGCAAGTAGAGGTTATTAAAACAAACGCTATTCCAATTCAACAACAATTAACAAGCACTAATACTCTTTCTCTTCGACAACAAGATGAACGTATTAGTGAATTTAATAAATAAAATGTATACACCTCAATTTCCATATTTAAGCAATCAAGCTATTATAACATCAGGAAGAGTAACTATACACTCTTACGATGATTTTATCTTCTTGTTTGGTAAAAAAGGAGTAGCTATTTCCTCTCCTAGTACATTTACTGTAGACGCTAACGAAAGAACTATTATAGCTTCTCGTCATATAGAATTGGGTTATCACGCAGAGACAATAGGAGAGCCTATAATGCTCGGTAAAACTACAGCGCAACAATTAGGACGTTTATTAGATGCTATTGATAATTTAAGTAAAGCTTTAAATACATTACAGATAGGAGAGATGGATACTGCTGTTCCTTTAATTAAACAAGCTTCTATTGTTTTAAGTAGTACAGCTAAGAATGTAAAAGCACAGCTAAGTACTAGCTGCTTATCTAAAACTACATACACTAGGTAATGAGTAATAGTAAAATTTTACCCCCACTAGGAAAAGCGGTTGCAACTTCTGCAAACGCCCTCGGAACACTTCAAGTAGGTATAGATAAAGTATTATGGGGAAGTGATACTCCAACAACAAAAGCAACCGCTAAATACGATCCAGTATCTGGATCTTTAAAATATACTTCTGTACCAAGAACACCACCTACTCCTCCAAAAAATGCTATAGAATCCTTTGCACAGTCTGGTCTATTCAATGCACTCGATCTTTTAAATTCAGTAGACTTATGTAATATACTAACATATCTTACCGATATGACCTCTTCTAGCAAAAAAGCCCGTAAGCCAAAAACTGAATGGACTGCTGCTGAAACCGCCCTATACGCTCTTCAAGATGCTGCTGCACAAGTACAAACACAAATAGATAAGTATACAGCCTTTCCTAATGTTTTTATCGGATCATATGTAGGAACAGGACCAAACGCTGTGCCAATTGATCAAGCCGTATCTCAATCAGGAGCACCAAAAGACGGAGGCTCTCAAGTTACTGCCTACAATACATACTTTTTGATGCAAGCGATTAAAGATTCTTTTGATCTTTCTGGACAAAGCACTGGTTCTATATTTAATGCACAAGATGCAACCTTATTATCTACAGTACCCGGACTTGGCGGTAATTTAAATTTTATAGATGATTTTATAGGAACGGTTAATAAGTATAGTGATTATAGAAATATTCCTAATACTGAATTACAAAAAATAGTAAATCAAATAAATCAAATCAGATCTGTATGCGTTACTATTCAGAACTTAGATTTTAAAAACGCAGCAGCTTTAGTAGGTAATTTTTTAGGAACCGATATTAGAGCTCAAATACAGAGATTAGGAGAGTTTATAAATCCTACTGGTATTATAAAAGAATTAAAAGGCATTAATAATTCACTTCAAGCTTTTATTAGAATTGCACGACAAGTACAAGGTGTTTTGAGCTTAGGTCAATTTTTAATTAAACTAGCCTTAGTGTTTAATAAAATATTCGAATTTGTTCAGCAGTTTATTTTAAACTCCCCTCTTCCTGCAGCATTAGCTCCAGTAGGTGCTATTAGTAGACTTGAAGCAGCTAGAATAAGAGCTAAAGACGAAACCGACGGAGTTAGCGTTCTTTTAAAGACTATTAATTCTCTCCTTGAAGTAGCTGTAAATTTTATAAGGTATATTCTTGCAAATACTAATGAATTAATTGGAAGATTGAGTATAATACTTGCTAATCTTGAAGCATGTGAAGCAGTTAAAAACTCAGACGTAATATCTCAACTTCAAGAAACTAGGAATAATTTAATAGCTTTACAAGATCAATTTAAAACTTATATAACGCAATATGACTCTAAAACAGATATAAGAAGTAAAATGTTTGGAGTATATGATATTAGAGTAGTAGATGAGGAATTAACTGATAGAGCGGTAACAAATAAAAGAAGAAGGGGAATAGCACTAGATATAAGCGGTCAAATAGTAGCTCAGTCAGATCTAACTTTCGCAACAAATACATCAGTAATTATAGCAGAAGTACAGCATAAGCTAATGGCTCTTGGATTAGTTAAATCTGGAGTAGGCTTAATTGATGCAGCAACGTTAGGAACTATTGCAACTTCTATTAACTACTTAGATAGCAATGATGTAGCAGAAAATGATTTGAATATAGGTAAATCTGCAAAAGATAGCGCAGCTACAGCACAAGCTTTAAATATATCCACCTTTATAGATAAAACACCTGGAGGACAGGCATTTAGACAAAAATCAAATGAAATAATGGATGTTTATACCGCTAATGCAAAACAGCAAGCTAGCGGACAGAAAACGAGCACAAGTAATGGAGCTGGATCTAGTGCAGGAAATACGCAGAATATAAACAAAGTAGGGTATAATAATATAGGGCTAAATAACAAAGACACTAAGACACTAAGATAATAAAAACATAGCAACCAAATATTTATAACATATGGCAAATTCAGACGCACTTAGAAAATTAATCCGCGAAGAGGTTAGAGCTGTATTCCAACAAGAATTAGCTGGAATCCTAAAAGAAGCTATTATAGCTAATAAAGGTCAGCAAACTATCGTAGAATCGACGAGACCTATAGCAAAACCAGCTACTCCTGCTACTATGAACAGATCTGTACCTAGACCTATCGCCCCTGTATTATCCCCAGGCAATCCATTGAATAGCCTACTTGCCGAGACAGCTCAATCTATGACTATGGATGAATTCGGTGATTTAAATGGTGAGGGAGTAGAAAAAGACGTTCCTATTGTAGAATCAGTAGGAGAAATGTTTGCATCTGCAAAAGGAAGATCTAATCTAGAAGCAATTCAAATTAATGCAGTTCCTGATTTTACTCACATGATGGCGAAAATGGGCATAAACGAATAGTATAAATGGCATACGGTTTAAAGCAAATAAATGTACTTGACTTAAGATCCTCTACAGGAGTTGGGGTTGCTTTGCCATTTAATACACCTGCTGTTTTTCAGACAGTATATACCACACAAGAGCAGCTAAAGTATAATATGATTAATTTCCTATTAACTAATAAGCGCGAAAGGATTTTTAATCCAAATTTTGGAGCAGGAATAAGGGATAAGGTTTTCGATCAAATTAGTCAAGATACTATAGATAGCTTAGATGTACAAATAAGAGCAGGAATAGAGGCTTACTTTCCAAATGTAACAATTACACAGTTAACTTTTAAAGGAAGTCCAAATGAGAATTTACTTTCAATTCAGTTTTCGTATAGTATAAAAAACACAGGCGTAACCGATAATATAATACTAGATTTAAATGGCCAATAAGAATATAACATACCTAAATAAAGACTTTTCTACTTTTAGAGCAGCGCTAATTGAGTACGCTAAAGCTTATTATCCTCAATCCTATAACGACTTTTCTACATCATCTCCTGGTACTATGTTTATTGAGATGGCTTCTTATGTCGGGGATGTATTATCTTTTTATCTAGACAATCAAGTTCAAGAAAACTTTTTAGAATACGCTAAGCAAACTAATAATTTATACACTTTAGCTTACATGATGGGTTATAGACCTAAAGTAACTTCTGCAGCAATGGTTACCCTAGATGTCTATCAACAAATACCCGCCTCCGGTTCAAATTACGATCCCGATTTTAGTTACGCAATGATTATTGAAGAGGGAATGCAAATTAGATCTAATATTAATAGCGCAAATTATTTCTACTGTCCTAATAGAGTAAATTTTAATTTATCTTCTTCTATTGATCCGACTGAAATCTCAGTATATACAACATCTGGAGGAAATCCAGATACCTATTTACTTAAAAAATCTACAATTGCAATGTCTGGTCAAGCAAAGAGTACTAGCATTTCTTTTGGAGCTGCTGAGAGATTTCCAATAAGAACATTACAAGATAGTAATATTATAGAAATACTTAGCATATATGATCAAACAACAGGATTTAGGTGGTATGAAGTCCCTTATTTAGCTCAAGAATTTATTTTAAATCCTGTAACAAATACAGCTTTACTATATCCACAGCTATATCAAGAAGCAAATCAAGTTCCTTATATACTAGAAAAACTTCCAGTACCTAGAAGATTTGTATCTAGATTTACTGCTAATAATATACTAGAATTAGAATTTGGTGCAGGTATTCAATCTGCCTCTGGTTCAATTCCAAATCCATTTAACGTAGGTATCGGAACAGTTAACGGTATCGATTTATTAAATACAGCATTTGATCCTACAAACTTTGTAGTAAATCAATCTTATGGTCTAGCTCCTGTAAATACAAACTTAACGGTAAGTTATTTAGTAGGCGGAGGTGCTGGAGCAAATGTAAATACAAACGAGTTAACTAATATTATTGTTGCAAATACTAGCTTTCCTAATACAGGAGTTCCTTCTATACAAGCTTTAACACAAACTACCTTAGCAACTAATAATAACACTCAAGCAGTTGGGGGAGGAGATGGAGATACTCCAGACAGTATTAGATTAAATACGCTTGCTAAGTTCCCATCTCAGATGAGAGCTGTAACACAGCAGGATTATTTAGGAACTGTATTAGGTATGCCGCCAAAGTTTGGACAAGTAGCAAAAGCTTATGTAACAAAAGATGCTGCTTTATTCTCTCAGTACTTAAGAAATGAACCAGGCGAAAGAGATCCTCTTGCAACTTCTATTTACTTACTAAGCTACGATACAGACGGAACTTTTATAGACCCAGGACCAGCTTTATATCAAAATATACAGACTTATTTATCTGATTATAGAATGTTAACAGATACTATTTTATTAAAACCAGCTTATATTATTAACATACAAGTAGGCTTTGATATTATTATAAGACCAAACTATACTTCAAGAGAGGTAATCGCAGCTTGTTTAGTTGCATTAAAAGCATATTTTGCAAGAGAAAATTGGCAAATAAATCAACCGATTATAATGTCTGAAATTTACACTTTACTCGATCAAATAGCGGGTGTACAGACAGTTCAAAAAGTAAATATTAGAAACATAGCAGGAACAACATCAGGTTATTCTCAATATAGTTATGACATATCAGGCGCAAGCTTGAACGGAGTTATTTATCCTTCACTAGATCCAAGTATCTTTGAAGTTAAATACCCGGACACAGATATTCAAGGACGCATAGTAACAATGTAATAAAATGGCAGTATATAACATATTCGCATCAGCAGATGCAACACTTTATTCTCTATACCCTGTAAAAAATACCGGTAGAGACCCTATACTTGAAGTATCTGTTAAAAACTCTCAAGATGGAACAAGATTTTTGTATAGAAATCCTATCACAGAGAATCCGTATTACACTTACGATTTAGCCGAAGCAGGAAACTATTCAACCTCAGACGCTTTTTTTCCTGGACATGATGTTAGAAGATCTGTATTACAGTTTTCTGATAAAGATATCAACCTATTACAAACTTTTGCAAGTCAGTCTATAAGCGGTGCATATCAAGCAAATTTACAATTATATTTAGCGACTGCACAAAATTTAAGTACAACTTATTCTCTTGATGTATTTCCTATCTCACAGTCTTGGTGTATGGGTACAGGGCAATATGCTCAAGTACCTCAATCTGTAAACGGAGTATCATGGACGTATACTTGTACGTCTGCTAGCTCTCCTGCATGGGTTACAGGCGGAGGTACATGGAATAATATACCAGCATCTCAGAGCTTTGATTATATGTCAAATAAAGATATTAATATCGATATAACTGATATTATGACTGGATGGTTTTCTGGTTCAATCCCTAATAACGGACTAATCGTTAAACATCCTCAAGAAGTAGAAGATAATCCAAATTCGTACATAGACTTAAAATATTTTTCTGTAGATACGCATACTATTTATCCTCCTACCATACAATTTAAATGGGATGATTCTTATTTCTATCCTCAAAATTATAATTATGTTTTATCGGATCAAATAACAATTACCCTTGCTAATAATCCTGGACAGTTTTTGCAGGGAGATAATTATAAAATGAGATTATCTACAAGACTAACTTATCCTCCTAGAAAATTTACAACATCTTCTGTTTATTTAACCGATATGATTTTATCTAAAAATACTCTTTGGGGGTTACAGGATGTAAAGACCGGCGAAATGATAGTTGATTTTGAAGATCCATATACAAGAGTAAGTTGTGATAGCGTAGGTAACTATTTTAATTTAAATACTAGCGGATTAGAGATTAATAGATTTTACCGCGTTTTAGTTAGAACTAAAATATACTCTACAAAGTACGGTCCATTATCTGTCTATAATAGCTTTCAATCAATATATGATAGTCTAGCTAGGTATAGCCCGGACGAGTTAGAGTTGTTGCCAGCAGAAGTAGTCACATACAGCGGGCAGAATTTAGTATTTAAAATTGTAGCATAATGTCAGAAGAAGTTAAATTAATAAAAGAAGTTTACGGACGTAATACTTACGTAACGGTAATAGATACATCTTTTAGTGAATTATATAGTCCTGTTACTGCTTCTGTACAGCCAGGCATAAATACTTCGGTTGAATTATTCTTCGATGCATATAACGCACTCTTTTTTCAAATACCAGCTACTGGAGAATTAAACTCTCACGAGTACTTAGTAAGAAGAAGTACAGAATATTTAGGCGGAGGAGTAATGACCGATACAGAAAAAGCTTATATTGAAGAGATAAACTCTTTAAGGCAGCAATTGCTAGAAGCAAGTACGGATTATTTAAATGTAAATAACATAGTTTAATGGAAATAGTAAATGTATCCTATATTGGATCTAAAGATCAGTATCAAAGCTATGCACCACAAGATGTAGCTCTGATTAATACTAATTCTATTACCGGAAATTACGGTAGCTTTGGTGACTATATAGAGTATTTTATAAAAGATTTAAACGGTAGAGTTTTAAATGCCGAATATTATGCAACACAATATCAGCTAAATGATAGCGTTGTTGATCCTATAACGCGTACAACGACTCAACTCTACCTAGATCCAGAAAGAGATGCTAGAGCTTTAGGTTATGATAGAGGAATAGTTAATGTTAAGTATAATTTCTTTAACGCAAAACTACTCTCTCTACCAGATCCATCAGCGCATTTTTGGATTAAAGAAATTTCTACTTCTGGACTTGAAATTAAAGCTGCCAGACAAGGAGTAAGTAATAGTGAGCTTCAAAGAGCATTTACACAGTTTAATAATGAATTATCAGCCGATCCATATTACCCTACTTTCTATTTAAATTTCGGTGCAGATATACAAGTAATAGGTGTAAATGCAGTATACGTAGAGGAAGATGGAATTGGGTATATTATTTTTAAGCTATACGAACCCTTACCTGTTGAATTTAATGTTAAGTCTACCTTCTGGGTAGTAACTACAGTTGCAGATTCTGCAGAATTTAATGTATCTATTAATGTTATAGCAGAAAAAGCTGTAGATAGTAAAGCTATTAAGGGACCCAACTATAAGGTCTCAGTAAATAATAAAGTGGGTCAAACCACACCATACTACTCTTACGAGTCTCTACTATTAACTTCCGTAACTTCATCTTATCAACAGTTACAATCTTTAATGCAAGAGAAAGGTATTGAGATTAACGTTGACTATAGCGAGTTTGCAAACTTTATACACTTTTCTTCTGCTACAGAAAGATTATATAATTTCGTTTATAAGGTACAATTAATTGAATCTGCTTCTGCAGGCTTAAACGAACCTAATACCAGCACTGCAAAAGTACTTTTACAAAATCAAATAGATACTACTATTACCAATTTTGATGGATACGAGTATTACCTATATTTTGATTCCGCTTCAACATCATACCCGAAACAAACCTCTACACAACCTTACCCGCTTTACTCTTTAACTTCTTCACAAGCCGTAAACTGGCTAGGAAGTCTTGATATCGCACCTAATGGCCCGGCTACAATGAGTATGTACTGGTCATCTTCGTACTATGACGATCAAAATAAAGACTTGTTACTGTATGCAACTCCTGCCTATATAACAGAAGATCCCGCAAATGCCCCTTACCTTGTTTTCTTAAACATGATAGGTCAACATTTTGATAATATTTGGATTTATATAAAAGATATAACCAATCACTACTCTGCAGAAAATAATCCATTTATAGGTATTTCGATGGAGCAGGTAGCAGATGCATTAAGAAGTTTTGGTGTACAATTATACACTAATACAAGTATTACAGATAATATCTACTATTCTCTACTCGGATTAAATCAAACAGGATCTTCACTACCAGTTACTTCAAGCGCCTATTCTATAAGCAATGTAGCAAGTAGTAGTATCTATCCTTTATCTGGAAGCGCTTATTTAAGCTCTTCTCTATCCTTGCCTCCTTTTGGTGAAGAAAAAATTAATAGGTATGTAATATCATTCGTTACAGGATCTAATCCTTCATCTAGTTTTGCTACCCTTCCTGCATCTCAACTTCAAGGAGAGACTTATAAACGTCTCTACCATAACCTCGCTTATTTACTTAAGACTAGAGGTACAGAAAGAGGCGTAAGAGCTCTAATTACTACGTTTGGTATTCCTGGCGATATTTTAGATCCGCATGAATACGGAGGTTATAATATCTACCAAGTACCAGGTATTCAGGAAATAAGCAATACAAAAATTATTACCGGAAGCGTTTTAAACATTTCTAGCAGTCTTTTATCTCCGTATACTACAATTCAATATTACCAAAACAATCAAGATAAGACTTCTAATACTGTAGAGGTTGGCTTTTCACCAGCAGACTCTATTAACGCAAGCATTACATCTTCAGGACTTGTTACTTCTTCTACACAACCCGGGTATTTTAATATTATGCAGCTTATTGGTGCACCTAATTTACAGTACTCCAGTTCATATATCCCTCTTGTTAACTTAGCAAATACTTATTTTAGTGCTGAATATACAAGTAAGTATAATGTTTGGGATTTTATTAGAGTTATAAAATACTATAACAACTCAGTATTTAAAATGCTAAGAGACTGGATGCCTGCTAGAGCTTCTGCTACAACAGGTATTGCTATTCAATCTCACATGCTTGAGAGAAACAAATACCCAAGACATGAACCTACTTATACAATACTTTCTGGATCTGCTCAAATTAGAATGGTTACTATTTCCGGATCTGACGGAGGCGCAGTTCAAAACGATACCTACTATGTAGAAGCAATACCAGTACAGTATCAATCAAACTCGGTATATTTAGGAAATGCTTCTGGAACTATCTACATGAGCTCCTCTAATAATATTCAAAAATACACAGGGGAATTTAGCGGTAGTACTATAGCTGCAGATTATACTTACTTCACTCAAGAAGAGGTTTCTTCCTATATCTACCCTTGGACATCATCAGTTGCTACCTCTACTGCAGGAGGCAATATAATGTTCTTAACATATTCGTTAAGTCCGACGTTAAATAATATTACAGGCAGTGTTATATCTCAAAGATTCTTAGAGTTAGACTATAACAGCAGTCAAGTTACTCCAGTAAACTTTGGATTAGTTACACAATCTCTATCACAAAGTCTTGTAATTGGTAACATATCTCAAAGTATGCAACCTTATTCTCAGTATGCACAGCTACAAGACTACAATTATTACCTGCCTTCAACAGTAAGTATTCGTTATAGCGGTTCTTATTTGAGAGGTACGGGTTATAATACATGGAGTGTTGGGGATATTTCATACGGTACTGATCCTGTAATTAATTATTACAGTAGTAGATTAGGACTGTTTACACAAATTCAATCTAGTTCGTTTATACCTGGAGTTGTTAATGCAAGCTTAGGATATCTAGCAGATGTTTCAGGCGGTCTATTTGAATTAAACCAAAATAATAGAAACTGGGTTGATCTTCAAAACATATTTGTAGCAGGAACTAACTTAACTATTAAGCAATTTGATAATAAAAAGTATAGTAATCAAGTAGCTACAGACGGTATAAAAACTATTTACAATAGCGGATATAATTACACTCCTCAACTCTATTTTCAATCTCAATCAGATAATGTTCTCTACTTCCAATATACCGGAGATTCAAGTATAACTAGCTTTATAGCTTCTTTAACCGGAACACCAAACTATAATATTAGCGGAGCTGCTAGTCCAGTCTATCCAGTAACAGCTTTAACAAATACAGCAACTAGAGCAGGAAGTGTGTATAAGATCTTCGATATAGCGAGTCCATCAACATATTTTTCACCCGGTAATGCAACTAATTTCCCGTCCTATTCTGCACCGCAAGCAGGACAGAGAGAGTTTACCGTGAATTTAGGAGTAAATTTTGAATTTACAGATCCTTCTGTAAGTCCAACTAGCGGATCTTACGATTTTGGAGCTTACTTAAATGGGAGTCAATTAATAGGAAATGTACAATCTATTAATTTTACTTCTAGTTATACACCAGCTACAACAGGCACCGGCTCAATTAACAGCCCCGGTACAGCGAATGTAGATTCCGGCTTTAACTATAATTACCAGACTAATTACGGTACATTTACGGGACCATTTCTTTTAAATGGAAATCCTACCGTATTAGGAGATTCTGGTTCAGTCTTAGTAGTAGACATTTATACATGGAGACAAGGAGGAGTTAATATCACTGCACCACTAGTAACTTCTAATACCGGAGCTACAGTTACCGGTGTATATCCTGAAGATACAAGTGCAACGCCGACTCGAATTCAACAAATTAGTAGTGCAACAACAATACCAGCTAGTAGCATAAGTACAGCAACTAAAACTATAAGCTACACAACATCTCCAGTAACTGTTGGTGTAAATGAGCCGGTAGTATTTAAATTTACACAAGGAGGAATGTCTAGCGCAAATTACACAGCCTCCCTTACTAGTAACAGTAGCTTGACTGTAGGAACTATTGCAATAGGTGCAGGCGGATATCCATATGCAACAACACAGTCTGGTTACTTTATAAGCAGCTTTGCAAATCTCGACGGGAATTACTCTAGTATAACGCTTAGTTCAAACCTAGCTCAGTACGGAGGATACCAATTTGTACCATATTTCATATCAGCTTCCGTTACCTATAGTAGCAGCCTCTATACAAGATATGGAGATGTTAATACAAATTTCTTACCTCAAAATGGGGATAAGGTAATTCTAATTGATAATTCAGGTATTTCGCAAGATCTAGACGTTTATAGCTTTTCAGGCGATACTATTATTGTAGCAGGAGATATACTTTCTAACTGGGTAATTAATCCATCTTTAGTTAAAACTTTTTTACTATTAAAGAAGTATAATGACGAACAAAACGTTATATTAACGTTTAATAAGCCGCCAGGTGCAACATCTTACGGATTTATTATTCCGGAGACTATAAGTCCTACAGTAGTAAATAACATTAACACATTACAGGCTAATGTACAGGCTCAATTATTATCAACTCAGGCTTCTGCCAATATCAGTACCCTGTAACACTGAAAACTTTTAATTTTTAAACTATTTATAATAGAAAAACAATAAAACATGGGATATTTAAATAACACATCGGTTGTTGTCGACGCCATTCTTACCGACAAAGGCAGACAGTTGTTAGCACAAAACGACGGATCTTTCCAAATTACACAGTTTTCACTGTCAGATGATGAAGTAGATTACACATTATACAACCCGAATCATCCTTCAGGCTCAGCATTTTATGGCGAAGCTATTGAAAATATGCCAATTATACAGGCTTTTCCGGAGGCTAATGAGATTATGAAGTATAAGTTGATTACTCTACCAAGAGGAACAGCTAAACTTCCAGTAGTAACCGTTGGATACAACACTATTGTATTGAAACAAGGTTCTTCTCTTTCTCTTACACCTCAAACATTGAATTATTTAGGTGCAACTTCTACTTTCGAACAGTCTGGATACGTTGCAACAATAGGAGACGTAAGAACAATGTCTGCATTTAACGGTGTAGGTATTACAACTCCTAATGCAACTGCATTAAACGCTACAGGAACCACTACAGTAGGTACAAATGTATCAAAAACTGTAATAGGTACTACAATCAACTTGACTGCTACGACCGTAAACACATTGTTCGGTACAAACACTACGTTATATACTACATTAACTGTTATAGGTCGTGATTCAGGTGCAAGAATATTAATCCCAGTTCAAATCCAACAAGTAACACAATCATAAGAATATGTCATTTACACAGTTAAATCCCTCAGATTTCGTAGTAAGTTCCGATGCTATTACAGCTCCAGCATGGAGCTCTAACGTACCAACTCTTACTAGCTTTTATACAGCTTCATCTACCGTAACCACTACAGTAAGTGCAGGTGCATATTACTTAAACGTATTACAACAACAATACGGAACTAACGGTGCAGCAGTTCAATTTGCAATTGCATACGGTAACATTAACGGCTCAGGATCTCAATGGTTAAACAGTCTTGTACCAGGAGTTTCTCCTTCTTTAACTACATACAACCAGTATCAAACTTTAGTTTACGGACCAGAAGTAACAGGCTCTCAAGGCTTCAACTTCGGTGGTGCTGCTTTAAGATCTCCAGATATTTGGGTTCTTAATATTGATAGAAATAGATACAAGCAAAGTTTAATGCCAGGTACTTTTACCTTACAATTAAAGAATGGTAACAACTGGATAAACATTTGCGACAATAGTAACGATTCTTCTGTTATAAATTATTTAGATTGCGGTAGAGTATTTAACTTAGTTTCTGGATCTTATGGTAGAGCAGCTAATGTAACTGTATCTGGATCTACATTAGGACCAGGCTATACAGCTTCCGGATCTTACGGATACTACTTACCAGATATCGGAACCATAATTTTAAATCCAGGTGCATTAGCATTAGCTCCAGTAAGCGGTGGTATCAGTATTTCAAGAGACCTTTCAAGTAATCCAAGCCTACCTTATAGTTCTTTAAATAATACTTACCTATATCAAGCAATTTCTGCAAGCGGAACTATTCCAACAACAGGAAGCTTACCAGGATTTCAATTAAATTCACAAGAAAATGTATCTTCTGATTACGTTTTTATAAGAATTGGTAACTCACAATATAATTACTCAACAAACCCAACGTTTACTTCTGGATCGAGCGGTGCTGTACTTTATCAAACAATGGTTTATAGTCCACAAACCTTCCCTACAACAGTCGGATTATATAATAATAACAGTGAACTTCTAGCAGTAGCTAAATTATCACAAGCCTTAGTTAAAGATTTTACAAAAGAAGCATTAATTAGAGTTAAGTTAGATTGGTAATAATAAAATAAAATGAGTAGAGCATCAAATAGTCTTTTAGTTTCTGATGTAACAGCTACTCCCATTAAACTTAAGTACTCTTCTTCTTATAGTAATACTACTATATGCGATTCAGGTATTTATGCACAAAGTGGGTTAAATGGCCCCGTTACAGTAACAGGCTCAGTGCCGCAAAGAACTTTGCGATATTGGTCTATTAGACATTTGTTCTATTCTAACTTCTTGACTGGTAGTTATTTGACTACAACCTCTAGCCTAGATAATTTCTTACAATCTACAGCAGCCTCTGGAACCTTCGAAGGAAATACTACTTTATCTGCTTCAACTGATTTACGTTATTTTCCTACAGAGTCTCTTTCCAAAGTCAAAATTATTAATATTCCAAAAAATACTTTTGGTGAAAAAGTTTCTAGAAAAAGCTTTTTTTTAACTGGAAGTGGCTATGCTATAGCAGATGATGGAAACGGGAACGTATATGATACCGCCACAAGAGCACACGTAGGTAACATTATTTATCCTCAGGGATTTGTAGTTATCACCAATCCAGACTACTATTGTGCAATGGATGGCGGCCCCTTTACATTCCCCAAGACTTACGTTTTTGATATATCCGATAATCCAAAGACTTTTAACCCTATTACGGATGCACAACCCGATTGTGCTCCTGTCGATACCTCTACCCTAACCTTAATAACTGCTTCTGGATGGTTATTTCCTAGTAGTAGTCAAGATAATTTAGGTAATGTTACACTTAGTTCAACCGATACGCTATCTACTAGAGTCGGTTATTATAGAGATTACTATACCGTTAAGTCTACTTACTGTGCTTCATCTGATAAGCAACCTATTAATCTTAAACTAATTGACTGTACGATAGTAGGACTAACAGCTTCCTTTATTTCTCCTACCCCAACTCCTACACTTACTATAACACCTACCCTAACACCTACCGATTCACCTACGCCAACACCTACCCTAACTGCTACATATACTCCTACACCAACAACAGGATCCCTAACTCCAACTCCAACGATTACTCCTACATTAACCACAACACCAACTTTAACAGTAACACCAACTCAAACTATAACCCCTACTCTAACCGTTACCCCGACTCCAAATACACCTGACCCAGACTTTACAACACTTTATGTAGCCTCTCTTAAAGCAAACGCTTGCGATGAGGTTAATTACCAGTATACTATTCCATCTCATACTTATACAGGCACTAATAACTTTTGTAATTGTACTTCTTTAAACGGTGCTAATGTAGTAGGTATACCAGCAGGAACCTATTGGCTACATGAACAAGGAAATACAGCAGGCGCAAGACAGTTTACTAGGGGAGTCGGTCCGGGAATAACATTAATGACAGCAGTAAACGGAGCAGATGGAGGATGTACAGTATGCTAATAAGTAAAAGTTAAAATATATAGCTATAATAAACATTAGAAACACGCTGTTAAAACTATTTATTAAATATATTATATAATACATGTCTCAACTTTACTATATACAGGCTCAAAGCGTTGGAACTTCATGCGATTTATTTACTGTAACTTATTCAGAAACAGGAAGTCCAACACAATATCCAGCTTTAAATTCTAGCAGCGGAAGCTTAAATCCTGTAGATAGAACCCAAATACTTAACGGTTTTAATGCATTAATAGGGGACGGAAGCGATTATATATACATTATTAATTACGGCGGAGATTGTGCTGGATATACTAATATCATTAATGTTTCAGGCGTAACTCCAACACCTACTCCAACAATTACTCAAACGATAACCCCAACCCTAACTAGAACACCAACACAAACCATAACACCAACCCTAACCGTAACTCCTACCTATACCCCTACCATTACTCCAACAATAACTCCAACAATTACTCCTACCTATACTATAACTCCAACAATAACTCAAACAATAACTCCAACAATTACTCCTACCTATACAATAACTCCAACAATAACTCAAACAATAACTCCTACAATTACTCCTACTTACACAGTTACTCCAACACCTACAGTTAATAATATTACCATGTACTCTGGTATTTCTGTAAATGCCGCTTGTACTAATACTACTTCATCGGTTTATTACTACCAAGGTAATTTCGCAGCAGGAGTAACACAATTATTTACCGACGTTAATTTAATAAATGTAGCTCCTGGTACTATAGCTTCTCCAAGATATTATTTATATAGTAGCGTAGTATACATGATTAACGATAGTGAAGGACATATTAGTGCAACAACCTATACTTGTCCAACCCCTACTCCAACAATTACTCCAACATCAACAATTACTCCTACCCTAACTGAAACTCCTACACTTACACCAACAATCACTCCTACATTAACCATAACACCAACACTTACACCAACAATAACTCCAACATTTACACCAACCTCTTTACCGCCAGTAGTCTTATCTTTATCAGGAAGCTGTGATAATATTGGAACTTATAAAGGAAAGGTAACAGCTACATTTAGTGGTGGAACTGGAGGTGGATATGAAATTCAAGCAGGTTATGCTGGAGTATACAGTACTTATACTGCTGCATCATCTCCGTTTACAATTACATATCAAGATGCACCTTATAATGCTTCTACAGGATTAAGAAATACAACAAGCGGATCAGATGTATTTACAGTGCAAGTTAAAGATTCAGCAGGATCAGTAGATAATGAGATTATTTCTATAGGCTGTGATTATCCTACACCAACACCAACAATTACAATTACACCAACGATAACTCCAACTTCAACAATTACACCTACAATTACTCCGACAGTTACACCAACTCCTCTAGCTTATGTAGTATTCCAAACTGACGCGACATCAGGTCCAAGTAACAACGGCAGGTATATAACAGCAGACGATGCTTGCCGATTAGGCACTGCTTTAACTGCTAAGTATACAACAGCACCAGCTACCGAACCTACAATAAACGCAATTTGGTATAACGATATTGCATTGACTTCTCCATATGATGGCGGAAGCAATTATCATTTAGTAGCCCTATCAGGTACTCAGTGGGCAGTTCAAATTGGAGCATTAGGCGTAGTTAGTGCAGTTGTATTATGTAGCAGTCTTACACCTACACCAACTCTAACTCAAACCATTACACCAACAATAACTCCTACATATACTCCAACTATAACACCAACCATTACACCAACAATAACTCCTACATATACTCAAACTGCTACTCCAACCCCTCTAGGATACACAACATTCCAAACTGACACGACATCAGGTCCAAGTTTAAATGGTAGATACATAGCAGCAGATGATGCTTGTCGATTAGGTACTGCATTAACAGCTAAGTATACAGCTCCTAATACTGTAGCACCTACAACAAGTTCAATCTGGTATAATGATACTGCATTAACTTCACCTTACGATGGTGGAAGTAATTACCATTTAGTAGCCTTATCAGGTACTCAATGGGCAGTTCAAATCGGTACACTTGGTACTGTTAGTTCAGTTGTATTATGTAGTAGTCTTACGCCTACACCAACTCTAACCCAGACAATTACTCCAACATTAACAATAACTCCAACTTATACACCAACAAGAACTCCAACATTAACAATAACACCAACAATTACTCCTACATATACTCAAACAATTACTCCAACATTAACAATAACTCCAACTTATACACCAACAATTACTCCAACATTAACAATAACTCCAACAATAACTCCTACATATACTCAAACTATTACTCCAACATTAACAATAACTCCAACACATACTCCAACGATTACCCCAACAATAACACCAACCTATACACCAACAATAACTCCAACCTTTACACCAACTCCTCTTCCGCCAGTAGCTTTATCTCTATCAGTAGGCTGTGATAACGTCGGAACTTATTTAGGAACTGTAACAGCTACATTTAGTGGAGGAACAGGAGGTGGATATGAAATTCAAGCAGGATACGGTTTACCATATAGCAGTTATACAGCAGCTACCTCTCCTTTTGTAATAACATATCAGACATCACCTTATAATGCTTCTACTGGTTTAAGAAATACTACAGGTGGATCGGATATCTTTACAGTAAGAGTAAAAGATTCAGCAGGATCAGTAGATAGCGAAGCAACCTATATTACATGCACTTATCCAACACCAACACCAACAATAACTCCAACAGTAACTCCAACACCTGCAGTAGCTTGTACAACCTGGACTGTAATTAATCTTAATGAATTTGGATTAGGAGATTATGTTAACTATATAGATTGCAGCGGTACTCCTCAATCTCAATATATAAGCGCAGGTGGCCAATTTGATATTTGCGTAATAAATACAGATACACCTACCATGACCGACGGAGTTGGATCAGTTAGTAGTACTGGAGTTCCTTGTACTTAGAAATAAAGCAATTAAGATTTAAAATAAATTTGAAATAATAAAATAAAAAAGTTATATTAAAGTTATGGCAAAGATTTTTGTTTCGATCGCATCATATAGAGATCCTGAGTTATTAACAACTATTAGGGATTTAATTGCAAATGCTAAGAACCCTGAAAATTTAGTATTTTCAATCGCATGGCAACATTCTCCTGATGATATTTGGGATACTTTAGATGAATTTAAAGATGATCCTAGATTTAAGATTATAGATATTCCCTATAATGAATCTAAGGGAGCATGCTGGGCAAGAAGTATATTACAAGAAAACTACGACGGAGAAGAGTATTATCTTCAATTAGATTCTCATCACAGATTTATAGAAAACTGGGATGTAGAGTGTATTAAAATGATTAAGCAGTTAAAAAAAGCAGGGCATAAAAAACCTCTTTTGACTGCTTATATACCCTCTTACAATCCCAATAACGATCCTCTAGAAAGAAATCAAGAACCTTGGTGGATGACTTTTGATAGATTTATTCCAGAGGGAGCTGTATTCTTTTTACCTGCAGCCATTCCAGGTTGGAAAGATATGACAGAACCTATTCCATCTAGATTTTTATCAGCACACTTTATTTTTACATTAGGTAAATGGTGTCAAGAAGTTCCTTATGATCCAGAATTATATTTTCATGGAGAAGAAATTTCACTAGCTGCAAGATCTTATACTTCAGGCTATGATTTATTTCACCCACATAAAATTATTGCCTGGCACGAATATACAAGAAAAGGCAGAACAAAGCAATGGGATGATGATAAGACTTGGGGTGAAAAAAATGAAAAAGCTCATAAAAGAAATAGGATTTTATTTGGAATGGAACCTGGTTGTACGCCTTGTCAAAGAAATAGTTTAGGTATTTATAATCTCGGTAAAGTTAGGTCTCTAGAAGAGTATGAAAAATTTAGTGGATTACGTTTCTCAGATAGAGGAGTACAGCAATATACTTTAGATAATAAATTTGCTCCTAATCCTATTATAGAAGATCCTATAGAATACGAAGCTTCATTAGCAAAAGTATTTAAGCATTGTATTGATATACAGTACTCTCAAGTGCCTGAAGAAGATTATGAATTTTGGTGTGTTGCATTTGAGAATGAAGCTGGAGAAACGATTTTTAGACAAGATTCAAACGCAGACGATATTAGAGCTATGAAGAATGATCCTGATAGTTATTGTAAAGTATGGAGAACATTTCAACACGCAGAAAAACCTGTTAAATGGATAGTATGGCCATACTCTATCTCAAAGGGATGGTGTGAAAGACTAACTGGAATAATTTAGATGTATGTTAAAGTATTGTTATTATCTTAATCTAGAAAAAAGAATAGATAGAAAAGAAAATATTGAAACAGAATTAAACAAAAGCCGGATATTAAAAAATATTTACGAAAGATTTCCTGCAGTTGACGGTTCGTATATACATCCTAAAAGTCTCCCTAAAGGACTTTTAACTCAAAATGCAATAGAAAATATTCTTTCTGATACAATAGCTGCCTGGGGACTTTCTTTAACTCAAGGAGGACTAGGCGTATTAATGTCTTACCTTAACTTATTTGAACACATTTCAAAACTAGATAGTCCAGTAATTACATTTGAAGACGACGTAGTCTTAAATGATGATTTTGATCAAGAGCTAGAACATATAATATCAGAACTGCCGAAAGATTTCGATATGTGTTATTTAGGATACAGTGATCTCCCGGTTAAACTTATAAATTATTCAGAACACTTATCAATACCAGAAGGTATGATAGTATGTTTACCTGCTTTATTAATTTCTCCTAAAGGAGCAAAAGCTCTTTTAGAAAGACTTAAAGACTTAGATAATCAAATTGATACAGCAATATACCAACGACATAAAGGATTAAAAGTTTATGTTTCAAATAAAAAGACCGTACAGATAAAGAATAAATTTAGAAGCGATATACAGGGTAATAATAACTGTATAAAGCATTATGAGAAACAAAATTACATAATTACAACCCTGGCATATGGGGATTTGGCTAATGAAAATGCTAGAAAATTAGCAAAAGATTTAAAGTTTTTTAATCAACAGCTACTAGTCGTTACTAATAAAAAAGATTTTTTTACAGAATTAGATAATGTTATTGAAATTCCTTACAGTGGCTCTCTATTTTCATATAATAAAAAAATTATTTGCTTTGAAGAGGGTTTTAAACTAAAAGACGCAGTAGTATATATAGATTCAGATAGTAGAATATTTTATAAAACTTTTAATAATACCAATACTAATTTCTTTCTTAATATTGAACCTGGATTTCACTCTTCGTGGAATTGGGGTAAAATTACTAGAGAAGATAATAGATTTTTTACCAGTAAGGATGTTAGAGATAGGCTACCAGGTTACGGAGAGTTAGCCCTAAAACTATGTGAAGAGATAGAAATTAACTACGAAGACTCTCACCACTATCAAGAAGGTATTATAGTAATTTCTAAACAATTTGGGAAAGAGCAGGTCTTTTTAAATGTA
>Ga0114978_10000710_pt1 | contig 28077 bp, 30 predicted proteins | sample S_140212_EF_Meta_FD_87027 | JGI IMG/M metagenome (GOLD analysis project Ga0114978, IMG submission 87027) | Freshwater microbial communities from Lake Simoncouche, Canada to study carbon cycling - S_140212_EF_MetaG | ecosystem: Environmental > Aquatic > Freshwater > Lake | place: Lake...
CCAGGCAGCGGTCTGCCGGTGATCTTCGAGTCGGCGCGTATCAGTTCCAAGCTGCTGTTGGAGGATTTCAACTGAACTTCAGCCGACTGCCCATGCGCGTTCATGAATTCCAATCCGAAGTCTGGCTGCCGTTGCCGCCGGAGGAGTTGTTTCCATTTTTCGCCGACGCGGGAAACCTCGATGCGCTCACGCCGCCGTGGCTAAATTTTCATATCGTCACGCCGCCGCCAATCGTCCTGCGCGAAGGAGCGCTGATTGATTACCGGCTGCGCGTGCGCGGTCTGCCGTTGCGCTGGCGGACGCGCATCAACGTCTGGCAGCAGCCGCATCGCTTCGTGGACGAGCAGATTCGCGGGCCTTACCGGCAGTGGATTCACGAGCACACCTTCGAGGCGCACGACGGCGGGACGCTGGCGCGCGACGTGGTGCGCTATGCCGTGCCGTTGGATTTTCTTCTGCATCGCTGGTTCGTGCGCCCTGACATCGAGAAGATTTTTCGGTTTCGCACCGAGGCTTTGCGAAAACGCTTCGCTGTCAAGCCCTCAGGCTGATAGGAATTTGCTTTCAGCCCTCTTGGGCGTTGGCCCGGAGTTTGAAGCTGGAAGCTGGCTTTTCCATGGCCGGATGCTCGCAGATCGCAGTCTGATGGGCAAGCGCCCGCTTTTTCGTGAGGTGCGTGCGGGGCGGAAATGCGAGCCGTCAGGACGCGGCTTGCGGCTGCCGCGATCCGCGCCGGGACGACCTCAGAAAAACATTTAACGCCATTAACGATTCCTGCGAAAAAGGCATCCGCGTTGACGATCTAATGAACATCATAGCCGATGGCGAAAAAGCCATGGCCGCCCGCCTCCTGCTTCACGATGGCCTCAAGGGCAACCAGAAAGGCCCGCTCTCCCGCCGCTGCCAGCAATATCGTGGATGCTTCGCATGCCTTTGGCCTGCGCAGTCCGCAAGCCCTCCTCGACGAAAACTGCACCGGACCAGAAACGGGCAAATGCCTGCGCGCCGCCTCAATGAGATCCAAGCCGGCTATCGTTTCGAGCGGGTTCCGCAATTCATGGAGACCCGCACAGGATGCTTCCTGTTCAAGTGCCAGAAATGGGGCAGCCAACAACTTTGCCCGCAACGGCTGATAGTTTAAGTCTGTTGCGGTAAGGCCTGCTATTTCTTTTCCTCGGCGAAACGCGAAAGTCTGTTCGAGAGAATCAGAAAGGTTGGAGCCCACAGACCTACAAAAATTCCAAATAGTTCGCCATGGGTGCGGGACTCAAATGAGGACTCTTTGCCACCAGCGAAATACCAGATTGCAATAGAGGCGAGGACCGAGGCTAGACCTAGAACGAAGCAAACGTTGCTTAAATGTTTCATAGGACAGCAATTCTAATCCACTCATTGAATCCCACAAGAGAATTCACTCACACTCTGTGTGAATTTCCACCAGGATCGCACCGTCCAGATTTTCAGACGGAAACTGGTAGGGCCCAAGGCTGTCATATTGCGACCAATCGGTAGGATTTTTGATGTTGGCAAACATCTCCACGATGATGCCTTTGCCTGATGCTCCCACAGCACCGGCTTCATCCTGGCTTTGATGGTGGTAACCCAGATGACGGCTTGAATTTTGGTTTGTGGACACGGTGGATCATGGCGCACCTCATCAAGGAGAAGTTTGGTGTCACCCTGAAACTTATGACCGTTGGTCGACTGCTTGCCGGCCTGAACATCACGCCACAAAAACCGCTTCGCCGGGCCCGCGAGCGAGATCCGGCAGCGGTGGAGGAATGGGTCAAGCAGCGCTATCCTCTGCTGTGCAAAAGGGCCAGGAAGCATGGTGCCACGATATTTTTCCTTGATGAAGCGGGATTCAGTTCGGAGTCAAATCCTGGAAGAACCTATAGACTCAAAGAGCAAGCTCCGGCGGTCAAGACCACCGGACAGCGGCAGAAATTCAACGCGATCAGTGCAGGAAGTGCCAGAGGAGGATCTGGAGCCAAGTCTATACGGGAATGCTGAACGCCGGACGGTTTGTGGAGTTTCTCAAGAGTTTCCGCAGCGGAGGCCGCTGCAAAGTGTTTTTGGTGGTTGATGGTCATCCGAGTCATAGAGCGAAAGCTGTCGCCGCCTATGTGGCATCGTGCCGAGGGGATATGGAACTTCGCTTCCTTCCGCCCTATGCGCTTGTCTTGCCGTATGCGAAGATGAGCGGCGTGGCGAAAAAGCCTCTCAATCAGAACGAATCGCTAAAGCTGAGGGTCGGGGATGACTTGGCCGCGATTAAGTCGAAACCGAAACTCGTGCGTTCCTTTTTGCATGCAAAAAGTGCAACTTATCCTAAGGGCTAATCAGTAAATCCTGTTTCCCCAACGCGCCAACCACCCGTTGTGCGCAAAATGAAAAAATGCCACCGCCAACGCCGCCAACCCCCTCAAAGGTCCAGCGCATCCACATACCCAAACCCTTTCCCCACACCCGCCAAACCCTTCGGCGACACGCTCGCTCCCCCACTACAAATAAGCTCGTTGGTTTTCAAAAAATTGGCTTTAATTACTGATAAAGAACAGGTTGCAAAAATTTCCCGGCTCCAGCTCGCCAAGAAAATCTCCACCTGATTCACGATACCAATCCCCGAAAACTTACTCAAATCCCTCACGCTTTGACGAGCGGTTTGCCGTCCACCCTCCTCATAATAATCTCATTGGCCATTCTCCCCGTCCTCGCCATCTTTCAAAAAATTCGGGCCTTCGCTAACCCTTTCATAGTCCACGAAATCTGAACCGCGCCACCGCCATCCACTCATGACTTTCCTCGATCGCTTTCTCCAAAACTGGCGCATCCGCAAAGCCCGCCCCTTCATCCCCGACGGCGCACGCATTCTCGATATCGGAAGCGTCGACGGCGTGATGTTCCGCCAAATCCCTCACCTCGCGGAAAATTGCCTCGGCATCGATCCCACCCTCGAAAAAGTCACTCTCGGAAAAGGCTTTAAACTCATCCCCGGCTACTTTCCCCAAGATATGCCCTCCGGCGAAGTGTTCGACACCATCACCATGCTCGCCGTTCTTGAGCACTTCCCCACCGACGCCCATCACCCCCTCGCCACCGGTTGCGCCACTTTTCTCCAACCCGGCGGCCGCCGCATCATCACCGTGCCTTCCCCCTTCGTCGACGAAATCCTCAGGGTCCTCACCGTCCTTAAACTCGTCCACGGGATGTCCTTAGAAGAACATCACGGCTACGATATCACCCAAACGGTGGAGATTTTTTCCGCACCAAACTTCCAGCTCGTCAGCCACGAAAAATTTCAGTTCGGCCTCAATCACCTCTTCGTCTTCGCCCGCACCTAGCCGTCGCCCCCCGGCACCCCTGCGGGAACGCCAACGCTCTTCCCCATTGCTCACGCCGCGTTCTCTCGCTCGTTGATTTCTCTCCCGCAATCAAAGAGCATCCCCAGATGCCATCCGCATCCGTTCCCACAACCCAAACCACTATCCCCGCACACCTCGTCCGACGCCTCCGCGAACACGGCGTCGAGCACGGCTTCGGGATCGTCGGCGATTACGCCCTCCGCCTCTTCGGCGCCCTCGAAGACGCTGGCTTCCCCATGCTCGTCACCAGCGACGAACAAGGCGCTGGCTTCGCCGCCGATGCCTACGCCCGAATCCGCGGCTTCGGCGTCGTCGGCTGCACCTACAGCGTCGGAGGCCTCAAACTCGCCAACGCCACAGCCAACGCCTACGCCGAACAGGTCCCGCTCCTCGTCGTTTCCGGCGCCCCGGGCATCGCCGAACAATCCACCAACGCTCTCCTCCATCACCGCATCAAAGACTTCGACACCCAGTCCAAAATCTACCGCCACCTCACCATCGCCCACGCCGTCCTCAATAACCCCATCACCGCCGCCGCCGAAATCGATCGAGTCATCGCCGCCATCCTTGAAAATCAACGCCCGGGTTACCTCGAAATCCCCCGCGACCTCGTCCACACCCCCATCACCTCCAGCCCAAACCCCATCCCCAGAACTCCTTCCAAAGTCGACCACGACAAACTCGCCGCCGCTGTCGAAGACGTCGTCCATTTACTCAAAAATACCCGCTCCGCCGCTATCCTCAACGGCGTGATGGTCGCCCGCCGCAACCTCGCCAAACCCCTCCTCAGCCTCGCCGAACATCTCGGCATCCCCGTCGCCACAAGCCCAATGGCCAAAGGCGTCTTCCCGGAGCGCCACCCCTTAGCCCTCGGCGTCTACCAAGGCGCCGTCAGCCCACCCGAAGTCGTCGCCACGGTGGAAAATGCCGAGGTCATCCTCAGCCTCGGCGTTCTCCCAACCGACCTCAATTTCGGCGGCTTCACCGCCCACATCAACCCCACCCATCTCGTCGATTGCTCAGACTCCTCGGTCTCCGTCGGCCTCCGCACTTACCTCAATGTCCCGCTTACCGCCTTTCTGCCCGCCCTCGTCTCCGCACTTGCCCAAGGCCAAGATGCCCCGCTCCCACCACCACACGCCCAACCCCAATTCTCCCCCTCCCCAAACATCCCCATCCATGTCGAACGCCTCATCGCCGCCATCGCCGCCAAAATGGACTCCCGCCACGGCCTCATCGTCGACCCCGGCGATGCCCTCTTCGCCTCTGTCGAACTCCCCGCCCCTAACTGGGCACTCTCCAGCGCCTACTACGCCACTATGGGCTACGCCGTCCCGGCCGCTCTCGGCGCCGGCAAAGCCGACCCCCTCCACCGTCCAGTCGTGATCGTCGGCGATGGCGCCTTCGCCATGACGGGCATCGAAGCCGCCTGGGCCGCTTACCACGGCGTCTTCCCCATCATCATCGTCCTCGATAACTCAGGCTACGGCACCCAACGCCCCATGCTCGACGGCCCCTTCAATAATCTCCCCAAACTCGCAGCCGAACTCCTCCCCGCGGTCTTTGGCAACGGCCAAGGCTGGATTGCCTCCACCGAAGATCAACTCGAAGTTGCTCTCACCGAAGCCTTTGCCAGCTCCACCCTCGCCATCATCCGCGCCATCATCCCCAAAGGCTCGATCAGCCCAGCCCTCTCCCGCCTCACCGAAGCCCTCGGAAAACGCGTCTAACTCCCTCCGCCCACCTGAATTCAGATGGTTAGCAACGCCGTCGCCAGCAAGCACTGGTGCCACGACAAACTAACCAAGTAGGAATCCAAAAATCTCTTTCATGCCAAATCAGTCCATTAACTTCAGCTTCGGTGGCGACAAGAGTAAGTTTGTCGCTGTGATGCGGAGCACCCAGGCCATCGGCAGGCGTGTGGCCAATCGCATGAATTTTAATTTGAGTGCGATGACTGTCGCAGTCGGAATTGTGCTTGGCGGTGCGGCCTTGCGAGGCATTGGCTGCATCAACCGGCTCGCCCGCGCCGCTGCCGGGGCTGTCAGTTTTCCGCGAACACCGGTTCGTAGTCCGGGCTGAAGGGCCTGCTAGGCCGCGAGACCGGCGCGGAGAATTTTTACAACCGCATCCATCTCGGCGCGCGTGTTGTAGAAATGCGGGCTGAAGCGCAGCCACTTTCCGCCATCGCGGGCGGTGCGCAAAGAGGCGGTGATGCGGTTTTTTTCGAGCAGGGAAAAAAGCCCGGCGGATTCCGCGCGGGCGTGACGGGCGGTGACGATGCCGCCGCGCATGGGTTCGTCGCGGGAGGGAGAGAGAAATTCAAAATTCATTTCCTCAAGGAACCCCCGCAGGTAGTCGCTGGTGTCGAGAATGGCGGCAGAAACGCGATCCAGGCCGGTGGCCAGCAGCAGGTCGAGACTGGCCTGCATGCCATAGATGCCCAAGGTGTTGAGCACGCCGGGTTCGTAGCGTTGGGCCGTGTCGGGAAACGCAATGGCCTTCTGCGCGATGAACTGGGGGGAATACACATTCCACGCCCCGAGTAGGGTGGGCCGGCAGATTTCAAAATTTCTCTTCGCCACATAGACGATGCCGATGGCCATGGGCCCGAGCATCCATTTGTGGGCGTCCGCGCTGAGAAAGTCCACGTTGGCCACGTTGAGTGGAAACGCGCCTAGGGTCTGGATGGCATCCACCGAAAAAAGGATGCCCTTTTCCCGCAGGAGTGCGCCGATGGTTTCGACGTCAATCCTCCAGCCGGTGAGGTAGTGGCACGAGGCGAGAGCGACGAGTTTGGTCCGGGGAGTCAGGGCCGCCGCGACCAACTCGGGAGTGATGCAGCCCGGTTTTTCCGGCCGGATAAACCGGAGCTTTACCCCTTGTCGGGCCAGGGCCATCCACGGATAGACGTTCGAGGGATAATCGTCCTCGTAGCAAATCAATTCATCCCCGTCGTGCCAGGTGAGGCCGTTGGCAAACAGGCTCAGGCCCAACGCGGTGGGTCCGAGCAGGGCGATTTCCGCTTGGTCCGCGCCGATCAATTGCGCGCAGGTGGCACGGGTTTTTTCTATGTCGCGCAGGACCTCGCCGAACTCCTGATGATTCTCACAACTGGCGCGAACCTGCGCGATGATGGCGTCCGCCGCGCAGCCGGGCAGGGCGGTCACGCCGGCATGACCGAGAAAAATCTGGCTCCTGGCGATGGGAAATTTTTCCAGCCGTTCGGCCTCGCTGGCAAACAGACTCACGGTTTTTTCTCCGCCTCCTCGATCAGTTTCCAGAATCCCCCGGCCCCGCCGAGTTGCTTGTCCTCCTCATCCACCGGAAGGTTGGAGCGGAAAAGAAAATCCCGGATCGTGTTCTTGTGGAGCACGCGGTGGATCAGGATGCCATCGGGATGTTTCTCAAAATAAATCCGGTATTCCTTGGCCCGGCAGCGGTGGAGGTGGCGTCCGTCGCGCTGCACCCGCCCGAAGCGGCTGGCGTCGAGGTTTTCCAAATCTTCGGGCATGAATTGAAACTCCGCCAGCAGGTCAAGCTGGAGTTCCTTTGGCAACGCGGCCATCTCCGCCGCGCTGATAGGGTTGAAAATCATCTGAAACACTTCCCCGCCATAACGAAGGTCAGGGGGCTGTAAGGCAAGGAATCTTTAGCCCGAATCCGACGATTGAGGGAGAAAGGCTGGCGTTCAGGATTCAGCCCGCGGCAGAACAGCCTGAAGGCGGGACTCCAGCTTTTGCGCGAAGCCCCCCCGTCTCGACCGCGTCATTTCTGACTCGCGCTGTTTCCGGGTTTAATTCCCGAGGCTCAATCCTGGAATGCGGGCATAGCCGATGAAGCGGCTCTTGCTTTCCTTGGCGGGCAGGCAGAAGTCGAAGACGCTCACGCCGAAGCATTTTTCCCCCCGGTAGGTGCGTCCGTCGCTTGATCCGACCATGAGCTGAAGGCCGTCGGATTTAGCCTTGCCGAGATAAATCATGACGTGGGTGACGGGGACTTGGCGCTCGATCGCGTACGTTCCCGTCCAAAAAAGCAGGTCGCCGGATTGCAGGCTGGCAAACGATGGGGCGGTCAGCGCGTCGTCTTGCACTCCGTGAAAGGTGCCGGCTTTTTCCGTCCAGGTGAATTGTTCGTCCGACGAACGCGGAACATCTTTCAAGCCGGCTTGCCGCAGCAAAAAATAAACTGTTCCCGAGCAATCCATCCCTCCTTGCGCGGGATCGGAGGAGCCGTATTGATAGCCGAGATTTTTTTTGGTCAGAGCCAGCGCGGCGGTCAGAAGTTTTTGAATGCCGGGTGCCTTGTCGGAAAAGTCCGCGATATTCGCCGGATCCAGGCTCTGCACTATCGGGGGAATGAGGCAGGTTGGATCCTGCGCTGCGGCCGTGATGACCAGGAGGGTGATGACCGCAAGAGCCCTCAGAAGAACCATGATCAAATGGACTTTTTCACCGCGGTGAGAAAAGGCCGGACCGTCTCGGCGAGGGTTTTGAACGAGGCGAAGTCCACTTGCTGCTGACCGTCACTCATGGCCTCGGCGGGATTCGGATGCACTTCGATGATGAGGCCATCCGCGCCCATTGCGATGGCGCCACAGCAGAGGGCGATCACGAGATCGGCCCGTCCGCAGCCCTGGCTGGGATCCACGATGACGGGCAGGTGGGATTCTTTTTTGGCGATGGCGACAGCGGAGAGATCGAGCGTGTTGCGGGTGTACGTCTCAAAGGTGCGGATGCCGCGTTCGCAGAGCAGAACATTCGGGTTGCCGTGGGCGAGGATGTATTCGGAGGCCAGCAGCCATTCCTCGATGCGCTGGCTCATGCCGCGTTTGAGCAGGATGGGTTTTCCGCTTTTGGCCGCCTCGATCAGCAACTGGAAATTCTGGGCATTGCGCGCGCCGATTTGCAGGATGTCCGCCACCGCGGCGACATGCTCGACATCGCGTTCACTGAGAACCTCGGTGATGATTTTCAGTCCGGTTTTTTCGCGGGCGAGGGCGAGCAAACGCAGGCCTTCCTTGCCGAGGCCCTGAAATTCATAGGGTGAGGTGCGCGGTTTGTAGGCCCCGCCGCGCAGCACGGTCGCGCCCGCCGCTTTCACCGCCTCGGCGGTGCTCAAAATCTGCTCTTCGCTCTCGACCGAACACGGGCCGGCCATCAGGCAGAATTTCGATCCGCCGATCGCGATGCCGGCGACATCAACGATCGTGTTTTTCGGATGGGACTCCCGGCTGGCCAGTTTGAAACGCTTCTGCACCCGCAACACGCTTTCCACCTGGGGCAGGGCCGAGAGCGACTCCAGGTTCGCATGGGTGCGTTCGTCTCCGATGGCGGCCACGACCGTTTGCTCCGCCCCGTGAATCGGCGCGGGCGTGTAGCCCAGTTTCTCCACTTCGGCGATGACTTCGGTGATTTGTTCCTTGGAAGCGTGCGGGCGGATGACTATGATCATGGACTCTGATTTTCTGGCCGTTGTGACCCCATCCAATCTTCCAGCATACGGCCCGTTATGAAAGAAAAAGCAAGGGACCCCCGGATCAGGAGACTGGTGTCCGATGTGGCGCAGGGCCGGGCAGCCGAAATCATCGAGGAGATGATTGATACCGCGCTGCGGTTCGGCAAGGACAAGACCGGCATCGGCGACTTGAAGCTCTACAGTCGCGCCATGCGCGAATTGCGGAACGCCTCCAGCGTATTTGGAAAATACCAGGGCATCCGCAAGGTGGCGGTTTTCGGCAGTGCGCGCACGCCTCCCGAGGCCGAGGAGTACAAGCATGCCCGCGAATTCTCCCGCCGCATGGCCGCGCACGACTGGATGGTCATCACGGGCGGTGGCGACGGAATCATGGGTGCGGCCCAGGAGGGTGCGGGCACGGAAAAAAGTTTCGGCCTGAACATCCGCCTTCCCTTCGAGCAGCGCGCCAACGAGTGGATTCACGGCGACGCCAAGCTGATCAACTTTCGTTATTTTTTCACCCGGAAACTCAATTTCGTGAAGGAGACCCACGCCTTCGCGCTTTTTCCCGGCGGCTTTGGCACCCACGACGAAGGCTGCGAAGTGTTGACGCTCCTTCAGACGGGCAAGAGTCCCATTGTTCCCATTGTGATGCTGGATCGCCCGAATGGTCACTACTGGGAAACCTGGCGGCGTTTTGTCATCAACGATTTGCTCGACAGGAAGCTCATCTCGCCGGGCGACCTCAGTTTTTTCAAAGTCACGTACGACATTGACGAGGCCGTGGCGGAGATTTTGCAGTTCTACCGCAACTTCCATTCCTACCGCTGGGTGCAGGACCGCATGGTCATCCGCGTGAACAAGCGGCTCACGGCTGCGGCCATCGCGCAGCTCAACAAGGATTTCGATGCCTTGCTAGCCTCTGATAAAATCACGCAAACCGGGGCCCTGCCCGAGGAGGCGGACGACGCGCATCTGGCGGACTTCTGCCGCATTGTTCTCATTCCGCACCGGAGGGATTTCGGCACCATGCGTCTGCTGATTGACGCGATCAACCAAGCCGAGACCGAAACGGAAAGATCTCCCCTCGCGGACGTCGCGACGACCCAGCACATGTGAGGTTCTGCGGGCGAACCGCCGCCTGCCGGAGGTCGGGCCCTGCCTTGCCTCGAGCTTAAACCCGGAAGATCGCGCCGAGTTTTTTTCCAAGGATGAGACTGGCGCCGATGAGGCAAACGCCGAGGAAACCCATGGCCCACACCCCGAGGGCGCTGGCGATGAAGCGTCCGTCACCGAGAAGGTTGTAGAGTTCGTAAATGGCTTTGGTGATGGGGAAATCCTGCTGTTTCTGCGCGAGGATGAGGCTGTCGCTCACTTCGAGCATGGCGAAGCTGAATGCGAGCAGGCCGCCGGCCATGAGGTTCGCAGCGATGAGCGGGAGGGTGATTTTGCGCAGGGTGCGAAAGGGCGGGCAGCCGAGATTTTGGGCGGCTTCTTCCAGTGTGACGCTGATTTGCTGGAATCCGGCGGCGGCGCTGCGGACGACATAGGGCAACCGGCGCACGCTGTAGGCGATGACGAGGATGAGCAGCGGGTCGATGCCGGGATTCATGAAGGCGAAGGGTTTGCCCTCCTGAGTCATGGCGAGATAGCCGAAAGCGAGAACGAGGCCCGGCACGGCGAGAGGCAACATAGCCATGGCATCAAGGATCTGGCGGCCGGGCAGTTTGGTGCGGGTGACGACGTAGGCGATGGCGATGCCGAGCACGAGATCAATCAGGGTGGCAAGCGAGGCGTATTTGAGGCTGTTTTGAATGGACGGCAAGGTGAGGTCATGACCGAGAGCCTGGCGGAAGTGCTCAAGCGTCCAGCCATCGGGCAGAATAGTGCCATACCAATCGCGCGAAAAGGCGACAAGGACCACGCCGAGATGGGGCAGCACGGCGAGGAAGGTGATGGCGGCGAAGAAGGCGGCAATGAGCCAGCCGGTCCGCGCACTGGTGGCGCGGGGGCCGCCCTGGCTGGTGGCCTTGGACATCATGGCATGGCTGGAACGGCCAAGGGTGGCTTTGCTCAACCCATAGAGCAGGACGGTCGAGATCAGCATCACGGTGACCAGCGCGAAGGGAAACGGATTGCCGCCGATATCTTTGATGCCGCTGAAGATTTGCACGGAGGTGACGCGGCTGAAATCAAACATGAGCGGCACACCGAGTTCGGTGAAGGCCCAGATGAAGACGATGATGCCACCGGCGAAAAATCCGGGCATGATGAGCGGAAGCGTGATCTTACGGAATTTGCGGAAGCCGGTGCAGCCGAGGTTCTCGGCGGCTTCTTCCATGGCGGGGTCCACGTTGGCGAGGGCGGCGACGAGGTTGAGATAGAGAATCGGGTAAAGGTGCAGGGCGTTCATGACCACCACTCCGAAAAGGCGGCCCCGACCGAGCCAGTCTATGGGATGGGCCGCATCCATCAGGTGGAGGGATTCGAGCAGGGCGTTGAGCGCGCCTTCCTGGCCGAGGATTTGTTTTACGCCGATGGCGCCGACGAACGGCGGCAGGATCATGGGAATGAGAACGAGGGCGGAGAAAAGACTCTTGCCGGGATAGAGATAACGGTCGGTGAGGAGGGCGAGGGGAAGCGCAATGGCGGAGGTGAGGATGGTGCTGTAAACGGCCATCTGCACGGAGTTCCAAAGACCCTCGAGGTAAATGGGATTGCGGAAAACCTCGAGGAAATAGTCGAGGGTGAACCCGCCGCCGGGCTGACGGAAAGCGCCGCCGAGGGTCTCCCAATCGGGAGCAGGAAGAAAAAGAAAAAGAAAAGCGCGGTCAGCGCGCAGACGATGTGCGGGCCGCGGAGTTTCATCATTGCGGAGTGCGGAGTGCGGAGTGGGGAATGAAGGATGGAGAAGAAGTCGTGCGGATAAGCTCCGGAGATACTTCCACAATCCGCACTCCACAATCCGCAATCATCTTCCCTCCTTCGCCAGTTGGGCGGCGCGGCGGTATTGGGTGCGGAAGTGCTCTCCAAGGCTCGCCGCGAGTTGAACCTCGGCCAGCGGGGTGGAGCCCCTCAACGCGGGGCGGATTTCGTTTTTCGCCGTGGCGTAATCAATGGCGCTGATATCGGAAAACGCCGCCGTGGCCTCGGGCGGGAAACCGGCTGCAATGAGAGCCTGCCAGGCGGCGGTTTGTTCATCGTGCGAATCAATACAGCTCACCCGGATGATGAAGCGGAGGGAGGAAAAGAGCGGTCCGGTCCAGGCGTCGTGATAGGTGAAGGATCGGGCTTCTTCGTAGGGCAGGGTTTGCGGATCGGACCGAAAGGCGGTGAACTCCGGGGCATAGAGTTCCTTGCGAATGGGCAGGCGGCGGAGGGCGTAGCGGGTGGGGCCGCCGGGCGTGCCGACGCGGAAGTTCCAGAGCTTCTGGCCTTCCAGAGAAAGCACGAAGGTGATGAATGCGCGGGCGAGTTCCGGGCTGGGCGCGCCGCGCAGGAGGCCAATGGGATCCACCCCGACGGAGGATCCTCCCACAGGGGTGAAATATTGCAGGCGTGAGGGCGCATCGCCGATCCTGACCGCCTCACTTTGGAAGCGTCCGTAAAAATCAATGCACAGGCCGATGGCGGCGTCGCCGAGCGAGACGTCCATGGGCACCTTGCCGGCGGAGTCGGAAAAATAGCGCGAATTGGCGGAGGCCTTGATCAGGAGTTGCAGACCGCGTTGCCACCCTTCGGCCAGTGCCGCCTCGCTGGCTTCACCGGGGCCGACGATTTCCTGCATTTGCTGCTGGATGACCATCTCGAAGGCCTTGGCTATGGAGCCGCTCTTGGTCGGATCGGCCAGCGCGACCTGGCGGGCGAATTTCGGATTGGTGAGGTCGTTCCAACTTGCCGGCAGCGTGGTCACGCCCAGACGCAGAAGTGAGTCGGTGTTGTAACAGATCCCGAATGCGGCGAGGCAGGTGCCAATCCAGCGGCCTTGCTCATCGTAGTACGGCTCGCCCGACACGGACGGCGGGATGCTGGCGGCCGTGAACCAATCGGGCTGGGCGGCGATGACCCCGCTATTCACCAGGGTTCCGGCCTTGGCCTGCGCGATAAAATCGAAGGCGCCACCGCCAAAAAAGAGATCAATGCCGATGCCCGCATGCGAGGCGAGAAAGGCCTGACGGGCCGGGGAAGGGGCCGGATTGGTGAACGCCTGCGCGACCTCTCCGGTCCACTGCTGACCGGAGGCGGTCCAGTGGCGTTGAAAGGCGTTGTAAAATTCCCCCTGAAGGTACCGTGCAATCTCGCTGGTGCCGCCGACGATGCGCCAGTCTATCCGGACGGAGCGGCCGGTTTTGGCCTTGTAATGCTCGGCGACCGCCCTGCTGCATTCGTAGCGGATGGCTTCGTTGTGCGGGCTGATGCTGACCAGGGTCTCATCCGCGCCGGCCAGAAGGTTTTTCTTCGGCTTGAGCGCAAACGGGAGGGCGAGCACGACAGCCAGTGCGACGAGAACGGCCAGGATGCGCATGGGATTTTACGTGCGCAGGACGACCACATCCCCCGGCCCGACACGGGCAAAGAGGTCGCGGTCCGTCGGGCGGGCGGAGAGGTTGGGATTCAGCTCAAAAATTTTCAGGGTCTGACCGCCGGACTGGAAGTGATACTGGGCCACTTCGCCGAGGTAAACGGATTCGCCGATGCGGCCGCGGACGGTGTTCACGCCGGCGGCATCGGGTTGAATGCTCCAGGCCTCCGGGCGGACCGAGAGGGTGACGGTTTCGCCGGTTTGCGGTTTCCAGTCCGGATCGCTCACCACGCCATCGAAGCGGCCGATCTCGGTTTCGACCGTGGCGGCTCCCGTGGCGGAGGCGGCGATTTTTCCCGGGATGAAATTGGTTTCGCCGATGAAGTCAGCCACCACGCGGGAATGGGGACGGCGATAGACCTCCTCGGGCCGGCCGATCTGGGCGATTTTTCCGCCTGCGAGAATGGCCATGCGGTCGGAGATGGAAAGCGCCTCCTTCTGGTCGTGGGTGACGTAAATGGCGGTGAGTCCGAACTCCTTGCAGACCCGGCGGATTTCCGTGCGCATTTCGAGGCGCAGCTTGGCGTCGAGGTTGGAGAGGGGTTCATCCAAAAGCAGGGCGCGGGGGCGGATGACGAGGGCGCGGGCGAGGGCGACGCGCTGTTGCTGACCGCCGGAAAGCTGGGCGATCTTGCGTTCGGCGTAGGCGTCCATCCGGACCGAGGCGAGGGCCTCTTTCACGCGGCGGGCGATTTCCGCGCTGGCAACTTTGCGTTCCTCGAGGCCGAAGGCGACGTTTTTTGCCACGGTCAGGTGCGGCCAGAGCGCGTAGCTCTGGAACATCATGCCGGTATTGCGTTTGTGCGGCGGCAGATTTGTCACGTCCTCGTCGCCGAAGAGGATGCGCCCGCTTTCCGGAATGTAAAAACCGGCAATGTTGCGCAGCAGAGTTGTTTTTCCGCAGCCGCTGGGGCCGAGGAGGAAAAAGATCTCTCCCGGTTCGATGCGCAGGGAAATGCCGTTCAGCGCGGTCTGGGTGCCGAACTTTTTGACAAGGTTGTCTATGGTGATGGAAATCATCGAGTCGGGAATGCCGTATGGGCTACTGGTTTGGCGCAGATTGGGCAATGAAAAGAGGGGGCTTTTTCCTCTCGCCATCCCCGCGAGGGAACAGGCAACCTCACGCCCCTATGTCCGTTCTTATTGTCGGTTCGATTGCGCTGGATGACATCAAAACTCCCTTGCAGGAGCACAAAAACCTCCTCGGCGGCTCCGCTTCGTATGGAGCGGTCGCCGCGAGTTTTTTCAGTCCGGTCAATCTCGTCGGCATCGTGGGCGAAGATTTCCCCAAGGAACACATCGCGCTTTTTCAATGCCGCAAGATTGACCTCGCCGGCCTGCAAATCGTTCCCGGCGAGACTTTCCGCTGGTCCGGCGAATACCTGTGGGACCTCAACACCCGCGAGACCCGCTCGGTCGCGCTCAATGTGTTCGAGCACTTCAATCCGACGCTGCCGGAAAACTACCGGGGCACGCCGATTGTGCTCCTGGCCAACATCGCGCCGGATTTGCAGCATCACGTGCTGAATCAGGTGCGTCTGCCGCGTTTCGTTATCGCCGACACGATGGACCTCTGGATCAACATCGCCAAACCGCGCCTGATCGAGCTCCTCGCCCGCGTCCACATGCTTATCCTCAACGACAGCGAGGCCCGCGAACTCACCGGCGAAACCAGCCTGATTAAAGCCGGGCACAAGCTCCGCGCCATGGGCCCCCAATACGTCGCGGTGAAAAAAGGCGAGCACGGCTGCCTGCTCTTCGGCAACGACGGACAATTTTTCAGTTGTCCGGCTTATCCGCTGGAGGACATCCACGATCCCACCGGTGCGGGCGACACCTTTGCCGGTGGACTGGCCGGTTATCTGGCGCAAAACGCCGAAGGCGAAGTGACCTTCGATACGTTGCGGCAGGCGGTGGTCTTTGGCAGCGTGCTGGCGAGTTACAACGTGGAAGCGTTCAGTCTGGAACGGTTGAAGACCGTGACCCAGGAACAGATCGCGGAGCGTTTTGAAATGTTCCGGCGCATGAGCGCATTGTAACGCAACAAAGCAAAGTCGACGCGACCTCCGGCCGCGATTGGTGAACAATCAAGCGGCTGGAAGCCGCTTCTGCTTTATTCTTCTTCCGCCGCCTTGATGATCTCGGCAAAGCTGCGGGCTTCCAGGCTCGCGCCGCCGACCAGCGCGCCGTCAATGTCGGGCTGATGGAGAAGCTCGCGGGCATTGGAGGGCTTGACGCTGCCGCCGTATTGGATGCGCACTTTGTCGGCCGTGGCCTGGTCGGAAAGCTGCGCAATGACGGCTCGGGTGTGGGCGTGGGCGTCCTGGGCCTGTGCGGCGGTGGCGGTTTTTCCGGTGCCTATGGCCCAGACGGGCTCGTAGGCAATCACCGTATCGAGCAGTTGCCCGGGGGTCACTCCGGCCAGACCGCCGCGGAGTTGTTTTTCCAGCACGGCATCTTCCTGACCGGCCTCCCGCTCGGCCAGGGTTTCGCCGACGCAAAGGATGGGTTTCAGTTCGGAAGCATGGGCAGCCAGCACCTTCTGGTTGATGAAAGCATCGGTCTCGCCGAAAATCTGCCTGCGTTCGCTGTGGCCGACGATGACAAATTTGACGAAGAGTTCGCGCAGCATAGTGGCACTGATCTCGCCGGTGTAAGCGCCGGATTTTTCAAAATAGAAATTCTGGGCGCCGAGGCGGATTTTTTGCGAGCCGCCGAGAAGTTCGGAAAGTTTGGCCAGGGCGGTGAAGGGCGGAGCGATGATGATTTCGACGGATGTGACCTCTTCGACGTCGAGCCGGAAGCCTTCCAGGAAGTTCTTCGTCTCGGCCACGGTCATGTTCATTTTCCAGTTCGCCGCGATGATTTTTTTGCGCATGGGAATTATTTGTCGTTGAGGTTGGCGACGCCGGGGAGGGTTTTGCCTTCGAGGAGTTCGAGGGATGCTCCCCCGCCGGTGGAGGCGTGGGTGACTTTGTCCACGACTTGGAATTTCTTGGCGGCGGTGGCGGTGTCTCCGCCTCCGACCACGGAGGTGGCACCGTTTGCGGTGGCGGAGGCCACGGCTTCGGCCACGGCTTTGGTGCCGGCGGCGAATTTCTCGAATTCAAAGACGCCACTGGGACCGTTCCAGACAATGGTTTTGGCCCGGGCAATGACTGCGGTGAAAAGCGCGATGGACTTGGGTCCGCAGTCGAGGCCCATCCAGCCGTCGGGGATGCCTTGGGCGGCTTCGGAGGATTTGGTGGCGGCTTCGGGATCGAATTTATCGGCGCAGATGAAGTCCACCGGCAGATGGATTTTCACGCCTTTTTCTTTGGCCTTTTCCATTAGCTCGGTGACGATTTTCGCGCCTTCGGGGTCGAAGAGGCTGTCGCCGATGGGCATGGCGTTCAGAACCTTGAGGAAGGTGTAGGCCATGCCGCCGCCGACGATGATCTCGTCGGCCTGATCGAGCAGGTTGCGGATGAGCGGGATTTTGTCGGCGACCTTGGCGCCGCCGAGGATGGCGAGGAGCGGCCGCCGGGGATTTTCGATGACGGCGGCGAAGGCATCGAGTTCCTTCTGCATGAGGAATCCGGCGACTTTTTCCGTCAGGTCCACTCCCACGACGGAGGAATGGGCGCGGTGGGCGGTGCCGAAGGCGTCATTCGCATAAACGTCGCCGAGTTTGCTGAGCGAGGTGCGGAACTCCGCGACCCTGGCCGGATCGGCTTTGGTCGGGGTGCCGTCCTCGTTTTTGACTTTGCCCTCTTCCTCGATATGGAAGCGCAGGTTTTCCAGCAGGACGACTTCGCCGGGCTGGAGCGCGGCGCAGGCGGCTTCGACTTCGGGGCCGACACAGTCGGAAAGAAACCTCACGGACTGACCGAGCAGTTCCTGCAGTTTTTCCGCCACGGGCTTGAGCGTGAATTTTTCCACGCGTTTGCCGTCGGGGCGGCCGAGATGGCTCATCAGCACGAGGGACGCGCCCTGGCCGAGGATGTATTGGATCGTCGGCAGGGCGGCGGCGATGCGCGCGGGGTTGGTGATCGCGCCGGTGACTTTATCCTGCGGGACATTGAAGTCCACCCGCATCACGACCCGGCGGCCCTTGAGCGGAACGTCGGTAATGGACTTTTTTGCCATGGCGGGTTACTTGGCGACGACGCGGACCATTTCCAGAACTTTATTGGAATAGCCCCATTCGTTGTCGTACCAGGAAACCAATTTCACAAAGGTGTCATCGAGGGCGATGCCAGCTTCGGAGTCGAAGACGGAGGTGTTGGTTTCGCCGCGGAAATCGGTGGAGACGACTTTGTCGGTGGTGTAGGCGAGGACGCCTTTCATCGGGCCTTCGGCGGCGGCTTTGACGACGGCGCAGATTTCCGCATAGGTCGCGGGTTTGTTCAGTTCGACAGTGAGATCTATCACCGAGACATCCGAGGTCGGGACGCGGAAGGCCATGCCGGTGAGTTTTTTATTCAACTCGGGAATGACTTTGCCGACGGCTTTGGCCGCGCCGGTGGAGGACGGAATGATGTTTTCCAGGATGCCGCGTCCGCCGCGCCAATCCTTATGACTCGGGCCGTCCACGGTTTTTTGGGTGGCGGTGGCGGCGTGCACAGTGGTCATGAGGCCGCGCTTGATGCCGAAGGCGTCGTTGATGACTTTGGCCAGCGGGGCGAGACAGTTGGTGGTGCAGCTGGCGTTCGAGATGATGGCCTGTCCGGCGTAGCTCAGGTGGTTCACGCCGAAAACAAACATCGGGGTCTCGTCTTTCGACGGGGCAGACAGGATGACTTTTTTCGCGCCGGCCTTGAGGTGGGCGCTGGCGGTGGCTTCGTCGAGGAAGAGGCCGGTGGATTCGATGACGATATCGGCTCCGACTTCATCCCATTTGAGGGTGGCAGGATCCTTCACGGCGGTAAGGCGGATGGTTTTGCCGTTCACGATGAGGTTGGTGCCCTCGACGGAGACTTCGCCTTTGAAGTGGCCGTGGACGGAGTCGTATTTCAACATATAGGCGAGATACTCGGGTTCGAGCAGATCGTTGATGCCGACAACTTCAATGTCCTTGGAAAAGTTCTGTACTGCGGCGCGAAAAACCATGCGTCCGATGCGTCCGAATCCGTTGATGCCAATTTTAGTCATAATATGTGTGGGTTGAGCGCGCTGAGTAAAGTCGGGTCGCAGCCAGAGCGTCAACCATCAAAACGATGAGGGAAGCGCAGGGCCTCATCCAGAAGCCTTTGCGCGGCCTCGTCGTGGCTGAGCGCGGTCGAATCGAGGCGAAAATCCGCAGCGGCGGTGTAAAACTCGCGCCGCATGTCCAGCAGGCGGTCAAAGGTCTCGCGGGGATTTTCCGTCTGGAGCAGCGGACGTTTGCCGCTGCGGGAGGCGCGCTCAAAGAGGATATCCGGGTCGGCGTCCAGCCAGGCGACGATGCCGATTTTTTTCAAATTCTCGCGGTTTTCCTGGCGCAGGATGAGCCCGCCGCCGGAGGAGAGAATGATTCCGCAGACTCCGACGAAGTTTTCCACCGTGCGCTTTTCCAACTCCCGGAAGTGCTCCTCGCCCTCGCTCGCAAAAATTTCCGCGATGCTGCGGCCTTCGCTCTGCACGATCTGGTCGTCCGTGTCCACGAAACGGTGTCCGGTCAGCGCGGCGAGCCGGCGGCCGATCGAGGACTTTCCGCAGCCCATGAAGCCGATAAGAACGAAATTGGGTAGCACCCGATCAGACTCGCACAACATTTTTTGCGCGGGAACCTTTTTGATCTTCGCAGAGTTCATATTCGACTTCATCGCCCTCTTGCAGGGTCCGGAATCCGTTGGTCTGGATCACGGAGAAGTGGACAAAGATGTCGCCGTTCACGCCGGGATCATTGAGGAATCCGAACCCTTTTTTTTCGTTGAACCACTTGACTGTTCCTCTGGCCATATCCGACTGCGTCTGGTAAATTGCCACGGCCGATGAATCCGGACCCGTGTGCGCAAACTTTTTTGAAAGCGGGGCGGGAGTCAAACGGCGCTTCGCAACAATTTCGTCATAAATCATGAAGCAAACTTCGAAACAGCCTGCCCCGCTCGTCGGGGTGATCATGGGCAGCAAGTCGGATTGGGAAACCATGCGCGAGGCGGCCGCTCTCCTGAAACACCTTGGAGTACCGCATGAGTGCAAGGTGGTTTCTGCGCATCGCACCCCCGATGGCATGGCCGAGTATGCCAAATCCGCCGCCGGACGTGGACTGCGCGCCATCATTGCCGGAGCGGGAGGTGCGGCCCATTTGCCGGGCATGGTGGCGGCGCAGACGGCCGTGCCCGTGTTGGGCGTGCCGGTGCAGAGCAAGGCCCTGAGCGGGATGGACTCCCTGCTTTCCATTGTGCAAATGCCCGCAGGAATTCCCGTGGCGACTTTTGCGATCGGCGTGCCGGGGGCGAAAAACGCCGCGCTGTTTGCGGCGGCGCTGCTGGCGAAGGATTATCCTGCGGTCGCGAAGAAGTTGGAGAAATTCCGCCAGATGCAGACGAAAGCCGCCTTGGAAAGTACGCTCGGCATTTGAAAACACGTGTCGTCAGGCCTCCCGCCGGCGTTGTGGAGGCGGTGCGTCTTTTGGCCGCCGGTGAATTGGCCGCCCTGCCCACGGAAACCGTTTATGGCCTCGGTGCGGCCGCGCTGAATCCCCTGGCTTGCGCCAAAATCTTCGAGGCCAAGGAGCGTCCCCTGAGCGATCCGCTGATTGTTCATCTGCCGTCCTCCGGCTGGTTGGAAAAGCTCGCCCGGCCCAACGAACTCGCCTTGCGGCTGGCCGAAAAATTCTGGCCTGGTCCGCTCACCATCGTGCTGCCGCGCCAGCCGATCGTTCCCGACATCGTGACGGCGGGGCAGGAAACCGTCGCCCTGCGCCTGAGTGCGCATCCGGCTTTTCAAAAAGTCGCGGAGGCGTTCGGCCAGCCCATCGCCGCGCCCAGCGCGAACCGCTTTGGCCGCATCAGTCCGACCAGCGCGCCGCATGTGCTGAGCGAACTCGACGGGCGCATTCCGCTGATTCTTGATGGCGGTTCCTGTCCGCACGGCATCGAATCCACCATTGTGCTGATCCGGGGGGAGGGGATGGAGATTTTGCGGCATGGTCCGGTCACGGCGGAGGAACTTTTGCAGTTTGGCCCTGTGTCGCCGGACCGCGGCGATGTTTCCGCGCCGGGAGCGATGAAGAGCCACTATGCGCCCCGGACGCCCTTGGTTGTTTCTCCCTTCCCGACCTTTGCTTCGTCCGGGATCGGGCTGCTGGCTTGGACGGGGAAGGGCGAAGGCTATGGCGCGGTCGAGCGTCTCAGCCGCACGCAGGACCTCCGCGAAGCGGCGGCCAATCTTTACGGTGCCATGCGGCGGCTTGATGAAGCGGACCTCGATTTGATCGTGGCCGAACCCGTTCCGGAAACCGGGCTGGGGGTTGCTATCATGGACCGTTTGCGCAAGGCTGCCGCGCGTGAGTAATCGGAACACGCTGAATACCAGGGCCAGCGGCGTCATTGCCGTGGCCGTGATGTTTTCGCGTGTGCTCGGGCTTGTTCGGGAAATCCTTTTCAATGCGCTTTTCGGCACCGCCTCGATGGGCATCTTCATCGTGGCCTTTCGTGTGCCCAATTTACTGCGCGATCTTTTTGCCGAGGGGGCGCTGTCCACCGCATTCATTACGGTGTTTTCCCAAAAGATCGAAAAAGAGGGAGAGCAATCCGCCTGGGCCCTCGCCAGCAAGATGATGACGCTCGCGGTCGTTTTCATGAGTGGCGTGACCCTTCTCGGCATCGTTTTTTCACGGCCGTTGATTGGTCTGCTGGCCGGCGGCTTCAAACCGGAATACCGGGAAATGACCATCCTGCTCACGCAGATCATGTTTCCCTTCATCCTCATGGTTTCGCTGGCCGCGCTGGTCATGGGCATGCTCAATGCGCGCAACATCTTTGGCGTGCCCGCCATGGCCTCGAGTTTTTTCAACATCGGCTCGATCGTCGGTGGCTTGCTCATCGGCTGGTGGTTCGATCCCGCGTTTGGCCAGAGGGCGCTCATCGGCCTCGCACTCGGCACGCTCATCGGTGGCTTGCTGCAATTTGTCACGCAGTTGCCCAGCCTGCGCCGGGTCGGGTTTGCCTTCCGGCCCGACTTCCGGTGGAACGACCCCGGCATCCGCCGCATCCTCGTTCTGATGGTGCCGTCCGTCATCGCCGCCAGCGCCGTGCAGATCAACGTGATGATCAACACCAGCTTCGCCACGCACCTCGGTGCCGAGGCCGTCACCTGGCTCAACAGCGCCTTCCGCCTCATGCAGCTTCCGCTCGGCATCTTCGGCGTGGCCGTGGCCACCATCACCCTGCCTGTCGTCTCCCGCATCGCCGCCCAGACCGATCGCGCGGAGTTCGGCCCCACCCTTGGCAAAGCCCTGCGGCTGGCAGCCTTTCTCACCCTTCCTTCCGCCGTCGGGCTGTATTTTCTCGCCCAACCCATCATCAGCCTCATTTACGAACGCCGGGCCTTCACTGCCACCGATTCGCTGCAAACCGGCTTCGCCCTGCAATGCTACGCCCTGGGTCTGGTCGCCTATTCGTGGGTGAAAGTGCTCTCGCCCGCCTTCTATGCCATCGATAAAAAATGGACGCCCATGTTCGTGAGTTTCGCCTCCATCGGGATGAACTATGCGCTCAACTACCTTTTCATCTTCCGGCTAGGTTTTGGCCATAAGGGGCTTGCGCTCTCCACCAGCCTCTCCGCCACCATGAATTTTCTGGTGCTTTATTTGCTCATGCACCGCCACGTGGAGGCGATGCAAACTGTCCGTCTGGCGGGAACCATCGCCCGTTGCGTGCTGGGGTCTGCGGTTCTGGGTGTGGTGTGCTGGCTGGGCGTGACCCATGGGCAACCCTGGCTGGCCCCGTCCGTGCTTTGGAAAAAAATCGCCGCACTCGGTGTCCTTATCGCCGCCGGCGGGCTGGCTTACCTGGTGGTTTGCTTTTTGCTGAAAGTCGAGGAAGTGCGGGAAGCCGTCGGCATCGCCCGGCGCAAACTCAAGATCTGATGGGGAGCGCACGCGGCCGCGTTACGAACGCCCGCTCGACAGGTAAAATCGCCGCTTTGCGCGGGGTCGAAGATGAACGAACGTCCCCGCATGAGAAAATTCCTGATCCCTTCGCTTGTTCTTGGTTTTGCCGCCCTGGCCTTCGCCGCGCCCGAAGTGGGTCAATCCGCGCCGGCCTTCACGCTCAAGGACGCCGCGGGCAAGGAGCACCGCCTGGCGGATTTCAAGGGCAAGACCGTCGTGTTGGAATGGGTGAACTATGGGTGCCCGTTTGTGAAGAAACACTACGGCTCGAAAAACATGCAGGCCTTGCAGAAGGAGGCGGTGGAAAAAGGGGTGGCCTGGCTGGCCATCTGTTCGTCCGCGCCGGGCAAGCAGGGCAACGAAACCCCGGACGCGGGCAAGACCAAATCGGCGGAAGTCGGTTCGGCCGCCACGGCCTATCTGGTGGATGCGGACGGCGTGGTGGGAAAACTCTATGATGCCCGCACCACGCCGGAGATGTTTGTCATCAATCCCGCGGGCACGCTGGTTTACCAAGGGGCGATTGACGACAACAACAGCCCCGATCCCGCGGTGATCGCGGCCTCCAAGAACTTCGTGAAGGCGGCGCTGGATGAAACGCTGGCAGGAAAGCCGGTGTCGAACCCCTCGACCAAGTCGTATGGCTGTCCGGTGAAGTATTGAGTGTTTTTCCAATCACGGCGCATTGGGATTTTTGTCGTCAATCCGGAGGTGAGCAGATAAAGCGGCTGGCGATGATCGCCCGCGTTGAGAAAAAAAACCTGCCGCTTGCGCTGGCCACGCTGGGGGTGGTCTTTGGCGATATCGGGACGAGTCCATTGTATGCCTTCCAGACGGCGGTGGGTTCGTTGCCCCATCCCGGTCACAACGCGGTGTTGGGCGTGGCCTCGTTGATCATCTGGAGCCTGCTGCTGATCGTGACGTTCAAATACGTGCTGGTGGTGATGCGGGCGGATTACCACGGCGAGGGCGGGGTGTTTGCCTTGCTCGCGCTGTTGCAGCAGAAAAAAAAGGAGTCCGCTGCGCGGCTCAAGCTGCCGTTTTATGTGCTGATGTTGCTCTTCGGCGCGGCGCTGCTTTTTGGCGACGGGATGATCACTCCGGCGATCTCGGTCTTGAGCGCGCTGGAGGGATTGGAGCTGGTGAATCCGAGTTTTGCGCATCTCGTTCTACCCTGCACGGTGGGAATCCTGGTCGTGCTTTTTCTGCTGCAACGGCTGGGGACGGGCCGCCTCGGGGGGATTTTCGGCTGGGTCATGCTGGTGTGGTTTGTCGTGATCGGTGCGATGGGGCTCTGGTGGGTGGTGAAACAGCCGTCGGTGCTGATGGCTTTTAATCCTCTTTTTGCCTTGGAAACCGTGAAGCAAAGTGGCTGGCAATCGCTGGCTTTGATGGGCTCGGTCGTGCTGGCGGTGACGGGAGTTGAAGCTTTATACGCCGATATGGGGCATTTCAGCAGGCGGGCCATCGCGCTGGCCTGGCATGGGGTGGCCTTGCCGGCCTTGTTGTTGAATTACCTCGGCCAGGCCGCGCTGGCGGTGACGCACCCGGCGGAGATGGCGACGACGAGTCCGTTTTTTCTCATGGTGCCATCCGGCTGGCCGCTGGTGGCGCTGGTCGGGCTGTCCACCCTGGCCACGGTGATTGCCTCGCAGGCGTTGATTTCCGGGGTGTTCGCACTCACGGCCCAGGCGCAGGAACTGGGATATCTTCCGAAATTCCTCGTCATGCACACCAGCCGGAAAGAACGCGGGCAGGTCTATGTGCCGACGACGAACTTCATCCTCGGCATCACGTGCATCCTGCTGGTGCTGATTTTTCGTTCGAGCAAAAACCTCGCATCGGCCTACGGACTGGCGGTGGTCGGCGCGATGGTCATCACCACGCTTTCGCTCGCATTGGTGACGCGTTGGTGCTGGCACTGGCGCTGGTGGCAGACCGGTGGCCTCACGGCGCTGCTGCTGGCCATCGAGATTCCTTTTCTGATTGCGTGCCTGACGAAATTCTTACAGGGCGGGTATTTTCCCCTGTTTGTGGCGGGCTGCCTGCTGCTCGTGATGCTCACCTGGCACAGGGGCCGGGACATTATTTTGCAATACATGATATCCGGGCCTTCCTCCGCATTGGATCTGGCGCAAAAGCTGGAGGAAAAAGGCGGGCGGCGGGCGGCGGGGCAGTTGGTTTTCATCACGGCGAGCCGCAATCCCCGCTACGCAGTAGCGCGGGCTTTCGAAATGTTGCGGCGTGGCGAAGGGCTGAACGAACAGGTCGTGCTCATGAGTCTGATCAATGCTATGGAAAGCAATGTGGACATGCCGCGCAGAATCGAAGCGGCACAAATTGGCCCCCGCCTCTGGCACGTGACCGCGCTCCACGGCTATATGCAGGAACCCCACGCGCCCGAGATTCTCGCCCTGGCCAGCGAGATCACCGGGGGAAAAATTTCCGCCAGCGGGCCGGACACTTTTTACGTCCTCGGTCGCGAATTGATCATGGAGCACGCCGGTCAAAGCATGATCCGCTGGCGGCTCGCTCTCTTTGGATTTCTCTGCCGCAACATGAGTTACGCGCCGGATTATTTTTACATCCCGCACGAGCAAATCATCAAATTCACCTGGATGATCCGCGCGTGAATGCGGGGCTTTCCTTTTTTCCGCATTCCCGTTGAAGTGCCCCTCAAACCACGCTCTCCATGGCCAACGATCGCATCCGCCTAGATAATCTTGACCAGTCGAAGTCCCTCGAATCCGAGAACTACAAAAAACAGCTCAAAAAATATCAGCTCGAATTGCTGAATGCGCAGTTCATTCTGCGCGAGCGGAAAACTTCCGTCATCATCGTGGTCGAGGGCCCGGATGCCGCCGGCAAGGGCGGTGCGATCAAGCGCGTGACCGAATGCCTCGATCCCCGGCTGGTGCGGGTGTATTCGGTGGTCAAACCCACCCCGGAGGAATTCCAGCATCACTACCTGTGGCGGTTCTGGACCAAGTTGCCGACCCTGAGTCAGATCGCGATTTTTGACCGGTCCTGGTATGGCCGGGTGTTGGTCGAGCGGGTGGAAAAATTCTGCACCGAGGCGGAGTGGAAACGCGCTTACCGCGAGATCAACGAATTCGAGCGGCAACTGACCGACGACGGCGCCATCATTATCAAACTTTTCCTTCAGATCACAAAGGACGAGCAACTCTCGCGTTTCCACCGCCGCGAAGCCGACCCCTATAAGCATTGGAAAATCAGCGACGAAGACTGGCGCAACCGCGGCAAGTGGAGCCAGCACAACGCCGCCGCCGAGGATATGTTCGAGCAAACGTCCACCCCGGCCGCGCCGTGGGTGGTTCTTCCCGCCAACTACAAATGGTATGCCCGGGTCCAGGCCGTGAAGGCCGTGTCGGAGCAGGTCGCCAAGGCGCTGAAGCTTTAATCTCCGCTGCCGGAGTCTTGGGATTTACAACCGGATCGGGGCGAAAATCCGGGCGTGAACCGCGGAGACGCCTGAGGTTTTCAAGGCGGCATCAATCGCCCCCGCTGCGGGAACGATGGCGATGGTGTCGTCGAGCACCAGATAGGCCCGGGCGTCGTGAATGGTGGCTGAGCTGAGAACGGCATCCGGCAGGGCCTTGACTTGCTTGAGCTGCCGCCTCAGCCGGTCCAGCATGATGGCATCCTCATAAAGGCCGGCTTGCGAGTCGGGCGGTTTGCGGAATTTGGAGAAGACGAGTGTGTTGCGGTCGGCCTGAATCAGGCCGCCATCTTGCACCAGACGGATGATTTTTTCCGCGCGGGTAGGTTCCACCGGCCGCGGAGCGGGATGGGGTTCGGATTTTTCCTCCCCGGGCGGCTTGAGTGCGATGGGGATGGGCGCGGCTTCGACGGGGTGTTCAGGCGGGCGGGTGGCGCAGGAAGTCAGAAGCCAGGCCGTGGCCAGGACGGCAGGAAGGGGCGGAAAACGCATGGGTGATGCGTGACAGGAAGCGCGGGAAAACTCAAGCGGAGCCGGTCGCGAGAACCGGAGTCCCTCCCTTTCTGGTTTTTTTCCAACTTTTGCTTGCCGCTTTTCAGAAGAAAAATAGGTTGGAGCCATGAGCCAACCGAGTCCCGTCGCCTACGATTCCAAGATCGAGGGGAATGTCATCTTCACGCGGGTGGATGCGGCCATCAATTGGATGCGGAGCAATTCCCTCTGGCCCATGCCGATGGGGCTGGCCTGCTGCGCGATCGAACTGATGGCGGCTTCTTCATCGCGCTACGATATTTCGCGCTTCGGGGCGGAGGTCATGCGGTTTTCCCCGCGTCAGAGCGACGTCATGATTGTGGCCGGCACGGTGACCTACAAGATGGCCCTGGCGGTGAAACGCATATGGGATCAGATGCCGGAACCGAAATGGTGCATCGCCATGGGCGCCTGTGCGTCCAGCGGCGGCATGTATCGCAGCTATGCGGTGCTCCAGGGCATTGACCACCTTTTGCCGGTGGACGTTTATATTTCCGGCTGTCCTCCGCGGCCCGAGGCGTTGCTCGATGGGCTGATGAAGTTGCAAAAGAAGATCATGGGCGAACACGCGCTGGAGGATCAAAAGCGCTCGCTGGTGGACACGCTATGACTGCACAGGATTCTGTCACACGGCTGCAGGAGCGTTTCGCCAATGCCATTCTCAAGGCGGGCGAATTCCGCGGGGAAAACACGCTCTCGATCAAAATTGAGGCCTTGCACGACATCGCGGCGTTTTGTCGCGACGAACTGGGGTTCGACTACCTGTTGGATATTTCGAGCCTCGACCATTTTGGCGAGGATCCCCGCTTTGAAATGGTTTACGAGCTGTACTCTATGGCCGACGGGGTGCATCTGCGCCTGAAAGCCGTGGTGCCGGGCGAGGACAATCCCGTCGCGCCGACGATTTCCGATCTCTGGCCGACCGCCGACTGGCACGAGCGCGAGGTTTACGACATGATGGGGATTCATTTCGACGGCCATCCCGACCTGCGCCGCATTCTTATGTGGGAGGGCTATCCGTTTTTTCCCTTGCGGAAGGATTTTCCGCTCGAGGGCAAGGTCAGCGACGTTCCCGAAGTGGCCTTCACCGAGGTGGCTCCGCTGGCGGGCGGACCGTTTGTCACCATTCCCACCGATGGCATCACGGAGGTCCGCGAGCCCCGTGCGCGCCGGGCTGGAGATCCTCTCTCCACCGATAAATTTCTCGCAGAATCTTGATTGCCGACGCGCAGGGACTGGCCGATCTGATTGATCGCCTGGCCCCCCTTTCCCAGATCGCCCTAGATACCGAGGCGGACAGTTTGCACAGTTATTTTGAAAAGCTGTGCCTCATCCAGATCAGCACGGAAGACGAGAACCTCCTCTTCGATCCGCTGGCCGGTTTGCCGCTTCAGCCGCTCTACGATGTGCTGGCGGGCAAGCGGCTCATCCTGCACGGGGCTGACTACGATCTGCGCCTGCTCAACCGCGGCGGCAATTTCGCCGTGACGGATATTTTTGATACCATGATCGCCGCGCGTTTGAGCGGCTATAAGGAGCTCGGGCTGGCGGCGCTGGTGGCACGGCATTTTGACGTCAAACTCTCGAAGGCCTCGCAGAAGGC
>Ga0114978_10000712_pt1 | contig 28001 bp, 15 predicted proteins | sample S_140212_EF_Meta_FD_87027 | JGI IMG/M metagenome (GOLD analysis project Ga0114978, IMG submission 87027) | Freshwater microbial communities from Lake Simoncouche, Canada to study carbon cycling - S_140212_EF_MetaG | ecosystem: Environmental > Aquatic > Freshwater > Lake | place: Lake...
GCACCTGAAGGGCAAAATCTCAACGCCAACTATGCAAATTTTGCCGGTGAAGCATTTAATGTGTCAGGGGCAAACGTAAGTGGCCAAGTGGCCAATGCATTGATTGCTGGCACAGTTTATACAAACGCACAACCCAATATTACCAGCGTTGGTAATTTATCAAACCTAACTGTTACTGGTAACATAACAAGTTCTGCTAATATTAGTGGAACATACATTTTGGGCAATGGTGCGTTCTTAACTGGGTTACTAGAAGCCTATGGCAATGCAAACGTGGCCAATTATTTGCCCACGTATTCGGGTAACTTGAACAGTGTATCTGCAATACCAGGGTCAGCTGTTACCGGAACAGTGGCTTTGGCAAACATAGCATACTCAGTCGCAGGTGCCAATGTAAGTGGCCAAGTGGCCAATGCTGCCTATGCAAACATATCGGGTGTTGCATATAGTGTATCAGGTGCAAACGTAAGTGGTCAAGTGGCCAATGCTGCCTATGCAAATATAGCCGGAACTGCATACTCAGTCAATGTTGCTAATGTTTCTGGCATTGGTAATATTGCCACAATTAATCTAGATGGTAATGTAGCAAATGTACTTCGTGGTGATGGTTCATTTGCACCTGAGGGCGGAAACCTCACTGCCAACTATGCAAATTTTGCCGGTGAAGCATTTAATGTGTCAGGGGCAAACGTAAGTGGCCAAGTGGCCAATGCATTGATTGCTGGCACAGTCTACACTAACGCACAGCCTAATATTACGTCAGTCGGCACCCTATCGGACCTGACTGTTACTGGTAATATTAGTGGTGGCAATCTGATTAGTATAGGTAACATTAGTGGTAATTATATTTCGGGTAACGGCACTCAACTAACTGGAATTCTTGGCAGCAATGCTGACATGGGCCCTAATACTGCAGGTGCATTGATTAGCAATGCAGTAACATTAACCACAACCACAACAGTGACAAACGGAATAGCATTACTCAATCAAGTGTTGGGGAAATTAGTCCCGCCATCGCCACCTAATTTCCCCAACAATACCACAATCACATTGTCAGGTATAGCAACTTACCGAATGGCTAACATTACACAAGTTGACAATACCCCGGGCGCCAATCGTGCAGTGGCTGCTGGAACTTCTGTAGCCAATGTGTTGCGTGTAGCAACGTATGCAACTAATACAATATCCACAGTTGGCCCAGGTGATTCAGGAATTGTCACCGCAGTTCGTAACGGTGCTAATGTGGGCAACGTGACTCTTAACACAGGCGCAAGCCCTACAGCCAACGGCATATATGGCGGTAATCTTGTGATTACCAATAATTACGATTACCATGCAGCCAATGCCAACATTGCGGCAGGCTTCTGGTATGTGTTCTCTGCAGCCGTAAGCGGAACAACTGCACCGGCTGGATGGAATGAGCTGTATATTGCTGACTCGGCTACAAGTAATACCAACACCACAGTTTGGTACTATGATAATTCAAGCCCGTCTGCTCCAAGCTTTAGTTCAGTCACAATGGCTCCCCCAGGATCAGCTAACTTGCTGTACAGCAGTACCATACCGCATTACACCAACAACAACAATTTTACCATTGGATTTAATGTAGCCAATGTTAGTGGTAACACTTATCCTACATCCAACACACTAGCGTCTGGATCTTCGGGTGGAGCATTTGCGGCACCGTCTAGCATCACCTACAGCGCATCAAATATTGGTAGTAATGTACTAAACTCATTTGCAAGTGCTAGTGCTAATACCACTGCTAGTGTTACCACAGGATTTGGTGGCAGCTCAACTGGCCCGTCAATGAGTGTGAACAATAGCTATTCTACTGGCACACTGACATTGACCACAGCACTGGGTAATACTGTGTTATGGAAGTCAGGAACTGCCACAGCTATCGATGAAGCTAACGTTGTGATTGGTTCCACAATTGGTACAGGATCAGGCAATGCATTTCGAATTGTAAATCCAGGATCAGGAAACACTCCAACATATACCAGTAATGCGGCAGCATTTAATAGTCAATCAAGCACCCTTGAAACATACGATGCCACGGTGGTTGGTTCGGGATCTGCAGGTGTTCTCAAGCACGACCAAACAAATTATGCAACTGGATATTTGCCAGCAGGACCAAATTTAAGTTCAGGAAGAACTGGAACCCAATACTTTACATTTAAGTTTGTACGTACCGCAGTTAGTAAATTTGATATTAGATACACAGGTACTATTGCTGGTATGTGGGTAGCATTACCGGGATCGGTTATTGATTCAAGCTCAAGTGCCAATGGCTGGATAGACATGAGTGTGGCATATGGTGGCGCTGGATATCCAGGCGTCAACACACCAGGCAACGGCAGTGATGGTTGTGCGCTAGGAGGAACGGTAACATTAAATTCAGCGGTGACCAATTCTAGCAAGACATGTACTTTTGGAACTATCAGTAGTTCAAGTACCGCAACAAACGAAATTTATGTAAGAATTGCTCTTGCATCCGGACAGTCTGTGACTGCTCTTACATTACAGACGGCGAGTAACTAATGGCAATCTCAACAGCGCAGTATATTGATCTTTTATTCAAGAAACTCAACGGAGTTGCAAAGACTGCTACGGCTACCCAAAAGAGCCCGTCAAACGAAAGCATTGCAAGCCCACCATTATTACGTGGCGACATCATATGGATGCAGTCGGATCAAATTCCAGCAACTGCCCAAGTTGTTGCAGGAGTTACACAAGGGTATCTATCAACTGGTCGCATTGAATGTACTCCAGATACTACAGTTCCTACCATTGGCGGTATCTATCCCACTTGGCTAACTAATTTAACTGATTGGATACCACAAGAATTTGGGTCAACTTGGCCGGTCAAAATCTATGTTGACACAGCCGGGGCAGCCAATCCTGCGGCAACTGGAACACAAATCTTCTCTCCAGGTATTGGCGGCGCAGGTGAATTCTTCTTTGACACACAGGCTGGCTTATTAAACTTCATTGGTGAAACCATTCCAAGCACGCTCACTGCTGGTAAGAGTATTTTTGTTATTGGTTATAGATACGTTGGTCTGCTAGGCGTAACTAACTTGCCAGGCGGAACCAGTATTGGTAATTTAGAAATTACTGGTAACACTATTGTTAGTCTCAATACCAATGGTGATATTGTATTAGATCCTGATGGTACCGGCAATGTTAGAATTGTTGCAGATACCGCAGTAACTGGAAATATCACAGTATCTGGCGAATTAAGCGCAGTTGGTAATATTTCCGGCAACTATATCTTAGGTAACGGTGCATTTATAACTGGATTGCCTGCGTCTTACGGCAATGCTGATGTGGCCAATTATTTGCCCACTTACTCAGGTAACTTGAACAGTGTATCTGCAATACCAGGGTCGGCTGTTACCGGAACAGTGGCCCTGGCAAACATAGCCTACTCAGTTGCAGGTGCTAATGTAAGTGGCCAGGTGGCCAATGCATTAATTGCTGGTACAGTTTATACAAACGCACAGCCTAATATTACGTCAGTTGGAACTTTATCAAACCTAACTGTTACCAGCAATATTAGTGGTGGTAATATTTTAACAACTGGATCAGGTGGAGAAATTGTTGGTACTGGTAATATTACTGGTGGTAACCTAATCAGTATAGGCAATGTTAGTGGAACATATATATTAGGCAACGGCGCCTTCTTAACTGGGTTATATGGCAATGCCAATGTAGCCAATTACTTGCCCACTTATTCGGGTAACTTGAACAGTGTATCTGCAATACCGGGCTCAGCTGTTACTGGCTCAGTGGCCTTGGCAAACATAGCCTACTCAGTTGCAGGTGCAAACGTATCAGGTGAAGTAGCCAATGCTGCCTATGCAAACATATCAGGTATTGCATATAGTGTGTCAGGTGCCAATGTAAGTGGTGAAGTGGCCAATGCCGCTTATGCAAATATATCAGGTATTGCATATTCAGTTAATGTTGCTAATGTTTCTGGTATTGGTAACATTGCTACAATTAACCTAGACGGTAACATAGCAAATATACTCCATGGTGATGGTTCATGGGGACCTGAGTTAGGGAATCTCAATGCCAATTACGCAAATTTTGCTGGTGAAGCATTCAATGTATCAGGTGCAAACGTATCGGGTGAAGTAGCCAATGCCGCTTATGCAAACATATCGGGTATTTCCTACTCAGTTGCAGGCGCCAATGTATCGGGTGAAGTAGCCAATGCTGCCTATGCAAACATATCAGGCATTGCATATAGTGTATCGGGTGCCAATGTAAGTGGCCAAGTAGCCAATGCACTGATTGCTGGTACTGTTTATACAAATGCACAGCCTAATATTACGTCAGTTGGAACTTTATCAAGTTTAACTGTTACCAGCAATATTAGTGGTGGTAATATTTTAACAACTGGATCAGGTGGAGAAATTGTTGGTACTGGTAATATCACCGGTGGTAACTTGTTCAGCGTAGGCAATGTCAGTGGAACATACATTTTAGGCAATGGTGCCTTCTTAACTGGGTTGCCTGAAGCATACGGCAACGCAAACGTGGCCAATTACTTGCCCACTTATTCAGGTAACTTGAATAGTGTGTCAGCTATACCAGGCGCGGTAGTAACCGGCTCAGTGTCGTTGGCAAATATAGCAAACATAGCCTATTCAGTTTCGGGTGCCAATGTATCGGGTGAAGTGGCCAATGCCAATTATGCAACTTATTCAGGTACAGCATATTCAGTTGCAGGTGCTAATGTAAGTGGTCAAGTGGCCAATGCATTAATAGCAGGCACAGTTTATACAAATGCACAACCCAACATTACGTCAGTTGGTACATTAACTAGCCTAGATGTATCTGGTAATGCCAACGTAGGTAATATTGGCGCAAACAATGCAGTATTTACGGGTACAGGATCATTTGGCGCCAATGTAAACATGAACAGCAGTTGGATAAACAGTATTGGCTATCCAAGTGCTCCAACAGATGCGGCATCTAAAGCATACGTTGATACTATGATATCAAGTGGACTTGCTTATCACCCACCAGTGTATGTTGCAACCACATCAAATCTAGCAATTGCAACCAGCGGTACAACAGCGTATGTTCAACCCAACGGAGCTGGCAATGGCGTTGGTTCTTACATCAGCACAACTGGTGCATTCTTGTTAATTGACAGCGCAAACGTACAAACAGTTGGAACACGTATTCTTGTCAAGGATGAGGCTAATGCCACCTGGAACGGTGTGTACACTTATGCTAATACTACTGCTATTGTTCGTGCAACTGATGCTGATGAATATGGCCCAGACAGCACAGAGCAACTGAGTGTTAATGATTTCTTCTTTACTCAAGGCGGCATTGTAAATGAAGGTACTGGATTTGTTGTCAGTGCCCCTCCAGGCAACATCACGTTTGGTACTAGTAACATTGTTTTTAGTATATTCACTACATCACAAGTTTATGATGCAGGAACTGGGCTGACACTTAGTGGTACTACATTTAGTATCACTAACACAGCAGTTACCGCACAGTCGTATGGCAGTAGTGATAGTGTCCCAACATTCACAGTCAATCAACAAGGGCAACTCACAGCGGCTGCCAATGTGGCAATTGCTGCCAATGCCGCAAACTTAACAGGAACAACTCTTGCAAGTTCGGTGGTGAATTCATCATTGACCAGTGTTGGCACATTGGCCAATTTAACTGTAAGCGGAAATGCCAGTGTTGGTAATTTAACCATAACTGGGGCAGGTGGGGCAATCTCTGTAACTGGAAATATCACTGGCGGCAACTTGATCAGCACTGGTAATGTTATAGTTGGCGGTGGTATAAATGTTGCTAACAGTTTTGGCACACTTGGGCAAGTACTAACCTCTACTGGCTCCAATGGAGCAACTTGGTCCAGTCAATTCTATGTAGGAAACGCACCACCACAGGCCCAATCAATTACCCCAAATTATGGAGATTTATGGTACTATATTGGTGACGATGGTGTCAACACATTGTATGTTTGGCTAACAGATGGCTCTAGTGATTATTTCTTTGATCTCTTGCCACCAGTGTTTATTAATTAAGTTAAGGTTTAGAAAAATGGCTTTTCCAGTAAATCCGGTCAATGGGCAACTATACACAACAGGTGGTATCACATACCAATGGAGTAGTGCAAGGTATTCCTGGACCAAGGTAGCAACCACAGCAGCCAATATCGGCAATGTGATCATTTCCAATACTTCGGTTACTGCTAATACCGCCACCTCCACGGCAATCCTAGACGCCAACCTTGTTACTGTTTCAAACACAGCAAGTAGTACCAACACAGCTATTACTAGTAATGTGGTTACAATTGCGGCTCCAACTAGCAATACAGCAATTACTAGTAATACTATTGCGGTTTCAAATGTAACAAGTAGCACTAACACAGCAATTACCAGCAACACTGTTACTGTTTCAAATCCAACAAGCAACACAGCAATTACTAGCAACGTTGTTACGGTTTCAAACACAGCAAGTAACACCAACACAGCTATTACCAGCAATACTGTCACTGTTTCAAATGCAACTAGTAGTACCAACACAGCAATTACTAGCAACGTTGTTACGATTGCGGCTCCAACTAGCAATACTGCTATTACCAGCAATACTGTTACTGTTTCAAACACAGCAAGTAATACCAACACAGCTATTGCTAGTGATGTTGTTACAATTGCGGCTCCAACTAGCAATACTGCCATTACCAGCAATACTGTCACTGTTTCAAATGCAACTAGTAATACCAACACAGCTATTGCTAGTGATGTTGTTGTAGTTTCTAATCCAACAAGTAACACCAGCATCACTAGTAATGTTGTTACAATTTCAGTACCAACTAGCAATACAGCAATTACTAGCAATACTGTCACTGTTTCAAACTCAACTAGCAACACCAACACAGCAATTACTAGTGATGTTGTTGTAGTTTCTAATCCAACAAGTAACACCAGCATCACCAGTAATGTTGTTACAATTGCGGTGCCAACCAGCAATACTGCTATTACCAGCAATACCATTGCAGTTTCAAACTCAACTAGCAACACCAACACAGCTATTACTAGTAATGTTGTTGTAGTTTCTGCACCTACAAGCAATACCAGTATCACTAGCGATACCATCATTGTAGGTAATACAACCAGCAACACCACAGTTAACATAGACTCAGTTAACACAACATTGTTTACTGGTAATACAATAACTGTATCAGGCAACACCACCAGCGGCAATGCTAACCTAGGTAATCTAGCAATAGCCAATTACTTTGTTGGCAATGGATCGGGGTTAAGTGGTATACAAGGCAGTAACGTATCGGGACAAGTGGCCAATGCATTGATTGCTGGAACTGTTTATACTAACGCACAACCCAATATCACCAGTGTTGGCTCCTTAACTGGGTTAACCATAAGCAACACAACCGGAATTGTTGATTTTTCTAATACTGCTAATATTAGTTTGGGAAATATCAGCAATTTACATATTTCGGGTGGAACGTCGGGATATCTATTAACCACAAATGGGTCAGGCAATTTGTCCTGGGCATCAGCCGCTGCCGCAGGCGTTGTTGGTAACGTTATTCCCTTGGGCACCAACGTCCTGGGAAATCTTGTTAGTAACGCAGTTGCTTTAACTACCTCAACAAGTGTAACTGATGGTATCACACAATTAAACACAGTACTAGGAAAACTAGTACCACCTAGTCCGCCCAATTTCCCTGCAAGCCAGTCAATCACTGTTGCAAGTTTGTCAACATATCGCATGACAAATTATGTGCAGACTGACAACACAGCAACGGGTGGAAAATCAGTAGCAGGAGGCACAACAGTTTCAACTGTGCGTAGAGCAAGTTCTTACTCGGTAAACACTATTACCACAGCTGGCCCTGGGGACACCGGAACAATTGCAGTTAAATTAAATGGTACAGATGCAGGTAACCGAACATTGACAACTGCACTAGATGGAAATGGCACATACAGCAACTTGATAATCACCAACAACTACGATTACAACAATGCCAATGCCAACATTGCGGCAGGATTTTGGTCAGTATTTTCTGCCACTGCTAGTGGTACAGTGCCGCAAGGCTGGAACGAAGTTTATATCTCTGACAGTGCGGCCAGCAACACCAACACATACACTTGGTTCTATGATTCTAGTGCCCCCGGAACACCTGCATTTAGTTCTGCCAGCATAACTGCACCGGTATCACCATCGTACACATATTCAAGTACAGTACCTCACTATGACAACACAAATGCATTTGGTATTGCATTTAACGTAAACAAGTTGAGTGGCAACATGTATCCAACAAGCGATACATTTGCTACAGGAACAGCCGCAGGAGCATTTGGCGCACCCGCTAGCGTGACCTATGCAGCCGCCAACATTACTACTCCACTTGCGCAAAATTTATATGTATCTAGTGGCAATGCATCTGTTTCCACAACATCAACTATTATTTCTGGCTTTGGTGCAAGTTCAACTGGCCCACAAATAAGCATAACAAACAGTTACAACACAGGAACAAACACATTTACTCCTGGCGCAAACGTGTTGTACAAAACAGGAACCACGAGCTCAGCTACCAGGATTGAAGAAGCTAATGTTTACGTGGGATCAACAATTGGATCAGGATCAGGCTTAGCATTTAGGATTGATAACCCAGGGTCAGGTAACACCCCAGTATACACCGGAAGCGAATCTGCCTTTAACAGCCAATCAAGTACATTACAGACTTACGATTCTACAGTAGTTGCAAACGTATTAAAACATGATCAAACCAATTACTCAACTGGCTACTTACCAGTAGGTCCTGACTTGAGTTCAGGACGTGCTAGTTCACAGTATTTTACATTTAAAATTATACGAACGTCGGTATCTAAATTTGACGTCAAGTGGTCAGGTAATATTGCCGGCTTATGGGTAGCCTTGCCCGGCAGCACAATTGACACAACAAGTAGTGCGAACGGCTGGATCAACATGGCAGTGGCCTATGCCGGCGCCGGCATCCCTGGAGTAAATACACCGGGTAACGGAAGTGACGGTTGTGCATTAGGCGGCATAGCACCATTGAACTCAGTACAAACCAATAAATCTGTCACTGCAACATTTGGTACAGTGAGCAGTTCTAGTACTGCAACAAACGAAATTTATGTTAGGGTAGCCCTAACAAGCGGTCAATCAGTTACTGCACTTTCATTACAAACTGCGAGTAATTAAAAAATGGCTGTATCACAAGCACAAATTGTTGACTTACTATACAAACAAGCGTTTGGTGTTACCAAGACTGACACCGCCACCAACAAGAGTCCCAGTAACGAATCTATCCCCAGTCCTCTATTGCTACGTGGCGATACTGTGTGGACTCAGGCAGATCAGATTCCAAGTATTGCTGTTGCAACCGTGGGAATTGTTCAAGAATACACTGGCCCAAATGCAGTGCAGTGTGTACCAGACACTACAACTGTGCCAATTGGCGGTGTTTACCCCACCTGGAAAACAAATCTAATCTACTGGATCCCCACAGAATTTGGGTCAACTTATAATGTTCAGATCTGGGTGGATAATCCAGGTGCTGCCTACCCACCAGCAACCGGAACACAGATTTTTGCCGATGGATCAGCTGGCACTGGACAATATTACTACAACTATCAATCAGGTGTGCTCAACTTTATTGGTGAGACTATCCCGGCACCGTTGACCTCGGGAAAAGTATTATACGTTGTTGGTTATAGATATATTGGACTTGTGGGCATAACAAATTTGCCCAGCATCACGGTTACAGGTACTGTTAACGCTACAAATTTTGTAGGAAATGGTGCTGGACTTACAAGCACCTTTACAGATCGCGGCCCGGACTCAAATAATTGGGACACACTGACGCAAATGGGTGCATACAAGGTAAATAGAAGTAATTGGAGCGGTACAGTGGGTACACCCTTGGATAGCACAGTATATGTGGGATTATTGCAAGTTTTGACGTCTATGGACACCACAACACAGGTGTTTTTTCCAGGAACTGTTGAAACTGGCGACGAAAAGATACAATGGAACCGAACTTTATGGAACGGTACCTGGACAGCTTGGACTAAGATTATCAATAACAAACAGATTATTGATGCAGGAATTTTTTAAGGATTAAAAATGTCAAATACACTGTTACTAAAACGAAGTGCGGTAGCAAATGCAATACCCACAACAGGCAATCTTGCGCTGGGCGAGCTTGCAATCAACACCAACGATGGCTTGTTGTATACCAAAATTGATACCGGCACGCCTGCTGTTATTGATTTAACCAAGACACAAGCAACTGGCGATGCTACTGGTAACCGAGTAGGCTCCAGTGGCGTACTGAATTTAACGCTGAGCAATAGTGGTGTATTGGCCAACACTTATGGTAACGCCACATCAATCCCCACATTCACAGTTGACGCAAAGGGTCGAATCACCAGCGCCACTGACAATCCCATTAGCTTTAGTACCAACAGCATCAGCAATGGTACCAGCAACGTAAGTATCCCCACAAGTAATGGTAACATTATTCTGGTAGCAGGTGGTACAACTACAGGTACTATTACCAGTACTGGTGCTAACATTGCCGGTTACCTTGATGTAACCGGCAATGCCAACATTGGCAATATTGGCACAACTGGCATCTATACTGATGGATTGTATCATGCCAACGGCACACAGTGGGACTTCCAACAGCCAGCTGGTGCAAACACAGAAATTCAATTCAATGACGGTGCTGGTGGATTTGGTGCAAGTGCAGCCTTTACATTCAACACAGCGTCTAACGTATTAACAGTTGGCGGCAATGCCAATGTGGGCAACTTGTCAGCTACTAATATTGCTGGCACATTGACCACAGCAAGTCAAACAAATATCACAGCAGTTGGTAACCTTAGTACACTAACTGTTGTTGGCAATGCCAATGTTGGTAACATTGGTGCCACCGGTGTTGTTGCAACAGGCAACATCTCAGGTGCCAATGTAATTGCAACCAATGCATTTGTTGGTAACATCAGCATAACTGGCGATGCCAACGTTGCCAATCTCAATGCCAGCGGAAATATTACTGCGGCCAATATAACCAGCAATGCGTTTTTGTCTGCTCAAACTTTAGATATTGCTGGCAATGCATTCGTTGGTAACATCACAGGAAACGGTAGTGCTACGTTTACTACTGTTGGTGGTACATTAACAACCAATGCTCAACCAAATATCACAAGTGTTGGCACATTGACCACACTAAGTGTAACTGGCAATGCTAGTGCAGGTAATTTAAGCACAGGTGGATCAGTAACTGCTACCGGTAATGGTACATTTGGTAACTTGTCCACTAGTGGTGCGGGAGGATCAATCACTGGAACTGGCAACATTCAAGGTGGTAATTTAATCAGTACAGGCAACATTAGCACTGCTTCTGGTTACTTTATTGGTAACGGTAGTCAGCTAACTGGCGTTACAGCTAGTTCTGTTAATGCAGCCAATTTAACTGGCAACACACTAGCCGCAGGCGTAATCTTCTCTAGCTTGACTACTGTTGGCACCTTGGTTGACTTGACAGTAACTGGTAATGTAAGCGCAGGCAATGTGTCAGGTACAACTGGTACGTTTACCAATATTAGTGGCACACTAACAACCAATTCACAGCCCAACATTACTGTGGTTGGCACACTAGGTAACCTAAGCGTTACCGGTAATGCATCAGTTGGTAACTTATCAGCTACCTACTTGGTTGGTACACTAGAAACTGCAAGTCAACCCAATATTACTCAAGTTGGTACACTGGCTAATTTGAGTGTAACTGGTAACATTAGTGCCGGCAACTTGTCAGCTACCGATATTAGCGGTACATTAACAACTGCCAGCCAACCAAATATCACTCAAGTTGGCACACTAGCTAACTTAACAGTCACTGCCAACATCAACGGTGGCAATTTACTATCAAATACATTGATTGGCAACAATGTTGCTATTATATCAACTGGCAATTTGTCACTGCAACAAACTGGCAATATCAATGTCAACAACAGTGTTATTAACAACCTGGCAGAACCTTCGCAAGCACAAGATGCTGCCACAAAATACTATGTTGATAGTGTTGCGGCTGGCTTGCACATTCACCAACCAGCCAACTTGGCCACAGGCAGTGACCTTGCTACGTACCTTGGTATCCCAGCTGGCAATGTGGTTTACAACCAACCCAATGGTGTAGGTAACGGTGTAGGCGCAACGCTGACATTTACTGGTAACTCACTAACTGCACTTGATGGTATTGCTGTTACTAGCGGCATGCGACTCTTGGTTAAAAATCAAGGCAATGCTGTTACCAACGGTGTGTATTCAACATCAGCTAACTTGTTTGTGCTGACACGTAGTACAGGTGAAGACATTGGTGGCGAGCTAGACGGTGGCGACTATATCTTTGTTGAATCTGGTAACATATATGCTGACACATCATGGGTACAGACCACAGACACTGTGGTTATTGGTACCGATCCTGTTGTTTGGGCACAGTTTGGTGGTGCTGGACAATACACCGCAGGCACAGGCCTGGGCTTGAATGGTACTCAGTTCTACTTGGCTAACACAGCAGTAACACCTGGTTCATATGGTAATGCTAGTACAATTCCTACATTTACTGTTAACCAGCAAGGACAGCTCACAGCAGCCGGTTCAGCAAGCCCAATTGAGGCACCTGCTGCCAACTTGACAGGTACAACGTTAAACAGCACCATTGTTACATCTAGTTTGACCACAGTTGGTACACTGGGATCACTGAGTGTCACTGGCAACATATCAGCTGGCAATGTATCTGCTACCCTAGTAGGTGGTACATTAACAACAGCTAATCAACCCAACATTACCAGCGTTGGTAACTTGCTCAACCTAGAAGTTGCAGGCAACGTTACAGCAGGTAACTTGAGTGGTACAAGCATTGTTGGTACGCTGACTACAGCCGCACAAAACAACATCACCAGCCTTGGTAATTTGGTGAGCTTGAATGTTAATGGCAACATAGCAACAGGTAACATATCAGCTACTGGTATAACTGGTACATTGTTAACCAACGCACAGCCAAACATTACCAGTGTTGGTAACTTAACTACGTTGGCAGTTACTGGTAATGCCGACGTTGGTAATTTAAACACAAACGGAAACGTTAATGCTGCCTACTTTATTGGTAATGGTAGCCAGTTAACTGGCGTTACAGCCTCTTCTGTTAATGCAGCCAATTTAACCGGCAATACATTAGCATCGGGTGTAATCTTCTCTAGTTTGACCAGCGTTGGTACACTGGCCAATTTAACTGTAAGCGGAAATGCCAGTGTTGGTAATTTAGAAGCTGCTTCTGGAAATATTATAGCCGGAAATATTGTTGCCACTGGTATCGTGTTTGCAACTGATCTTTTTGCAACAAACGAAATAGCCGGCAAAGACATAAACGCTAGTGGCAACATTGTTGCTGGCAATATAACCAGCAATGCACTGTTGTCTGGTGCAACTCTAAGTGTAACTGGCAATGCCAACGTGGGCAACATTGGTGGTACTAGTGCGGTATTCACAAACCTAACCGGTACGCTACTAACCAACGCACAACCAAACATTACTAGTATTGGTTCACTTGACTCGTTGGATGTAACTGGTAATATCACAGCTGGTAATTTGGCAACTAGTGGATCTGGTGGCGATTTGACATTAACGGGCGGCAATATTATTGGTGCCAATGTCGTATCTGCAAACACATTTAGTGCTACTGTTAGTATAAGCACAGTCGGACTTAATGCAACTGGTAACGCCAACGTTGGTAATTTAGGCACAGCTGGGAATATCAGTGCCAGTTACTTCCTGGGTAACGGTAGTCAGTTAACTGGTGTTTATGGAAATGCTGAAACACTGACAGGTACATTCCTGGCAAGCAATGTTGTTGGCTCTAGCTTGACTAGTGTGGGTAATTTGTTGGTAGCTAATGTTACTACACTAACTGTGTCTACGTTGGCTAATATTACAGCAACCACAAACTCTACTTCAACTACTTCGGGTGCACTCACAGTAGCTGGTGGTTTAGGTGTTGTAGGTAATATTTACGGTGGAGATATTTACAAGAACGGCGTTATTGTTCTAAATGCTAATGACACAATTGATGGTGGCTCTTTCTAACAATGACCAATCGCGTACTGATCAAGCGAAGCTCGGTCGCAAACTCCGTACCCTCGGCATCGGCCCTGGAGTACGGGGAGTTTGCGCTCAACTACTCTGACGGCAATTTATTCTTTAAAAATTCCGGCAATGTAGTAACCACGCTGGCTAGTACACAATTTGTTAACGTAAGCGGTAACGTAACCGGAAACTATTTCTTTGGTAACGGCAGCCAACTAACTGGTGTTATCGCCAGTTCAGCCAATGCTGAATCACTAACAGGCACATTTTTACCAAACAATGTTGTTACATCAAATTTAACCACAGTTGGTGCCCTGGGCACATTGAGTGTAACTGGCAACGCCAACGTTGGAAATTTAGGTACCACAGGCAATGTCACCGCTGGATACTTTTTAGGCAACGGTAGCCAATTAACTGGCATCCTAACAACTGCAAATGCTCAAACACTAACTGGCACATATTTGTCAGCTAATGTGCTTGGGTCTAGTTTGACCAGTGTCGGTACACTGGGCAATTTGAGTGTTACTAGTAATGCCAATGTAGGCAATCTAAACGCTACAAATATCAGTGGAACATTAACAACAGCCGCACAACCTAATGTTACTTCTGTAGGTACGTTGTCGGGACTGACAGTATCTGGTGAATCAAACTATACCGGTAACGTTAACATTACTGGTAACCTTGCTGTCACTGGTAACTTAAATTATCAAAATGTAACTGATCTTGTGGTGGGCGATCCGTTGATTTTTATCGGCGCCAACAACAATGCTAATTTATTTGACCTTGGTGAAGTTACTCAGTGGAATGATGGCACGCTTCAATATGGTGGTATTGTACGTGATGCAAGTGATGGTGTGTGGAAGGTGTTTGGTAATGTTTATACAGAACCCACTACCACAGTTGATTTTACCAATGCCATATACCAGCCATTACGTACAGGAGCTGCCACCTTTGCTGGCGCCAACATCAATGGCGCATTAACTGGTGCAACATCAGGTGCATTTAGTGGCAACGTAACTACCGGAAACGTATCTGGTGAAACTGGCGCATTTACCAATGTTGGCGGCACGCTAACAACTGCCAGCCAAACAAACATAACCAGCGTTGGTACTCTAGTGTCACTAGGTGTTACAGGTAATGCCAATGTTGGTAATATCAGTGCTACAAATGGTGTATTCTCTGGCGCAGTAACTGGCATTACCACAATTGATGCAAGCGGCAATGCCAATGTAGGTAACTTGGGCACTAACGGCAATATTACAGCTGGTTATTTTATCGGCAATGGAAGTCAGTTGACTGGCGTTATTGCTAGCTCTGCAAATGCTGAAACACTAACTGGTACGTTCCTAGCAAATAATGTTGTCACATCTAATTTGACCACAGTTGGCACCCTCAACTCATTAAATGTTACTGGTAATGCCAATGTGGGCAACATTGGTGCCACAAACGCAGTAATAACCAACTCACTCAGCGCCGGCAACATCACAGTGTCGGGTAATGTTTCAGCCACTTACGTCGTAGGCGACGGTAGTTACTTGACTGGCATTACTAGTTTGCAAAGCGACTATTTGTTTGCTAATGTAGTATCTAGTGTAAGCCCTTATTACCAATCTGATTATATTGGCAGCTATGTTGCTGGCACGGTGGCCACTGCAACTCAATCAGTTGGCGGTACAGCAGTTATGCTTGCTGAATTTTTGACCAATGCAGGGTACCCAAATCAGTCATATTTGCCAATGGGCACAATTGGTGTACAATACCAAACACAAAAAGACAGCGGTAGCTCGACGTATGTTACATACGCTGAAATTTGGAAGCGCACATCCTCTGGCACAGAGACCTTGTTATTAACGTCTGATGTGACCCCCACATCTTCAGTTAACACTCTAATTCAGCAACAGACATCGACTACAAATAACAGCAATATTCCATTAAACCCAACTGATCGAATTGCAATCAAGATTTATGCACAAATTAGTTCGGGGCCCACTTCTGGTATTACTTTGAGCTGGGACGGGGCTACGCAGTCTGGATTCTATCTTCCAGCACCAACGGCTTCAGTTGCACAGTTCATTCCCTATCAAAATGCTGTGAGCAACGTGGCTCTTGGCAGCTATGGTCTCTCTGCTGGGTATTTAACAACAGCAGGCAATGCCACAGTTGGCAATTTAATCGCGGGCTCGGGCAACATTATATCGGGTAACTTAATTGCCACTGATGTAATATTTTCCGGCGCAATAATAGCATCTGGCAACATGACCGCCAACAATGTTACTGGAATAAACATTGTATCTGCTAATACCTTTGTGGGAAATGGTAGCCAATTAACTGGACTCCCAACTCCAACTGCAATATCTAGTGGTAACAGCAACGTTTCTATTGCTTCAGCATCAGCCAATGTTACCATGGGCATAAATGGCGACGCAAATACTGTGGTGATTTCCCCGGGCTCGATATTTGTAAACGGACTATTTGCAAGCCCAAAAACAATTACATCAAATGTACAAATGGCAGAAGATTCTACTGCCATAATAATTAGCCCGCTAACCATTGCATCTGGGTATAGCATGACTGTGCCAACTAGCTCAACACTATACGTTTGGATACCTAGTTGATGGTAAATACAGGATAGAAGGATAGATTAACATGGCACTTACACTAGACGGAACAGCGGGCATAACAGCATCCGGCAACATCACTGGTAATTACATTCTGGGAAACGGCTCACAACTGTCCGGAATTATCACCAGCGTCAGCAGTCTAAGTAACGGCAGTTCAAATGTAGCAGTTGCTACTTCTGGTGGAAATGTTACTGTGGGCGTTGGTGGAACTCCTAGTGTGGCAATATTTTCAACCGCTGGCGCCAACGTAACAGGTACTCTAGGCGTAACTGGCAACATCACAGGCGGAAATTTAAGCGGCACAAGTATTGTGGGTACATTAACTACAGCAAGCCAAACAAATATCACCAGTGTTGGCACACTTGGCTCACTAAGTGTTACTGGCAACGCCAATGTAGGCAATCTAGGTGCAACTACAGTAGTTGCAACTAATCTAACTGGAACACTGACCACAGCCGCACAACCCAACATCACTTCGGTGGGCACACTGGCCACAGTAAGTGTGACCGGAAATGCCAACGTTGGCAATCTAGGAACAAACGGCAATATCACAGCCAGTTACCTTTTTGGTAACGGTAGCCAACTTTCTGGTATTGATGCATCAGGAATACAAAACGGCACAAGCAATGTCAAGGTCACTAGCTCAGGCGGAAATGTTACCACCAGTGTTGGCGGACAAGCCAATGTACTGATCATAACCAGCACAGGCGCAAATATCATAGGTACTTTGAATAATGGTACCGGTAATGCCAACTTAGGTAATCTAGGTGCGACCAATGTTGTTGCCACAAATCTAACAGGTACATTAACCACAGCCGCACAAACAAATATCACCAGTGTTGGCACACTTGGCTCACTAAGTGTAACTGGCAACGCCAACGTGGGTAACTTGGGTACAACAAGTATTGTGGCTACCAACTTGACTGGTACATTACAAACCGCCACGCAAACAAACATTACCTCATTAGGTACATTGGGCACACTAAGTGTTACAGGCAATGCCAATGTAGGCAACTTGGGCGCAACAAGTGTTGTTGCAACAAACTTAACTGGTACTTTAACAACAGCCGCACAAACAAATATTACCAGTGTTGGTACTTTGGGTACATTGAGTGTTACAGGCAATGCCAACGTGGGTAACTTGGGTGCTACTAACATTGTTGGCACGTTGACCACATCAAGCCAGACAAACATTACCAGCGTTGGTACTTTGGGTACATTGAGTGTTACAGGCAATGCCAACGTGGGCAACTTGGGTGCAACTACAGTGGTTGCAACCAATCTAACTGGTACTTTAACAACAGCGGCACAACCCAATATTACCAGTGTTGGAGCATTGAGTTCGCTGTCGGTCACAGGTAACGCCAACGTTGGCAACATTGGTGCCTCCAATGCAGTGTTCTCTAGCACAGGTTCATTTGGTGGCAACATCAACATGAACAGTCAGTACATCAACAATGTTACGAACCCTGTGGCCAATCAAGATGTAGCTACCAAAGCCTATGTTGACCAATACATAACAAGTGGTATTACCTATCACGAACCAGTTGCTGTAGCCACAACTACAACACTGGCAGTGGCCACCGGTGGCACAGTTTCATACAACAACGGAACTGCTGGTATTGGGGCAAAATTGACTACAACTGGCACATTCCTGTTGATTGATGCTGCCAACGTACAAACTGTTGGCACACGTATCTTGGTCAAGAACGAAGCCAATGCCACCTGGAATGGCGTTTATACCTATGCCAACACCACAGCAATTGTTCGCTCACTTGACGCCGACGAGTACGGTTCGGATAGTACAACACAGTTAAGTATCAATGACTATTTCTTTACCACAGGTGGTACTGTCAACGAAGGCACGGCTTTTGTTGTTAATGCGCCAGCTGGAACAATCGACTTTGGCAACAGCAACATTACGTTTAGTACATTCAGTACAGCACAAGTGTACGATGCTGGAACTGGATTAACATTAACCGGAACATCGTTTAGCATCAGCAATACTGCTGTATCTACCGGTAGCTATGGTAGCTCAACAGCAATTCCAACATTTACAGTTAACCAACAAGGACAGCTCACAGCGGCTAGTACTGTGGCTGTTCAAGCACCCGCAAGCACACTAACCGGCACAACGTTGAGTTCAAATGTTATCACATCAAGTTTGACAAGTGTTGGCACATTAACATCACTTGCAGTTACAGGTAATATCACAAGTGGTAACGTATCAGGTACAACAGGTACATTTACCAACGTAGCAGGTACATTAACCACAGCGGCTCAAACTAACATTACGTCAGTTGGTACATTGGGTACATTGAGTGTTACTGGCAATGCCAACGTAGGTAACTTGGGTGCTACAAGTGTTGTTGCTACCAACCTAACAGGTACATTACAAACTGCAAGCCAACCCAACATTACGTCAGTTGGTACACTTGGGTCATTAAGCGTTACTGGCAATATTACTGGTGGTAACATATCAGCAACAAATCACACAGGAACTACTGTAAACGTTACTGGTAACATTACTGGTGCTTATTTGTTCGGTAATGCCAGCCAATTAACTGGTATTAGCTCAAGCAAAATTTATAATGGCACATCAGAAGCAAACATTGGAGCCAGTGGAGGTAATGCTAATATTTCAATTGGTGGAGTTGCTAACGTTGTAGTTGTTACTAGCACAGGTGCAAATATTACAGGTACATTGAATGCTACAGGTAATGCTACCTTTGGTAATATTACTGCAACAAATTCGTCTGCTACATTAACCACAGCCGCACAACCTAACATTACATCACTTGGTACGTTGACATCATTGAGTGTAACTGGCAATATCGCAGGCGGCAATTTATCAGGTACAAGTATTGTTGGTACATTAACTACTGCCTCTCAAACTAATATCACTAGTGTTGGTACTCTTGGATCTTTAACAGTTAGTGGTGCAATTACAGTCAACTCGGGTGCAGCCGCAACTGCTATTGTCAATGGTGCCACAACTGGCGTTGGTAATATTGGTAGCTCAACTACTACATTCAATACAGTGTTTGCCAAGGCCACCACAGCACAATACGCTGACTTGGCAGAAAAGTACACAGCTGACGCTGAATATGCACCTGGGACAGTTTTGCATTTTGGTGGTTCAGCAGAGGTTACACTTTGCGATATAGACATGTGCTCTAGAGTAGCAGGTGTTGTCACAACAGATCCAGCTTACTTAATGAACAGCCACTTAGAGTCTGCGCACACCGCGGCAATTGCGTTGCAAGGACGTGTGCCAACCAAGGTAATGGGCACAACACGCAAAGGTGACATGATGGTGTCTACTGGTAACGGATATGCACGAGCTGAAGCCAATCCCAAGATTGGTACTGTTATCGGCAAAGCTCTAGAAGACTTTACGGGGATATAGGAACTATTGAAGTTGCAGTGGGACGTATATAAAAAAATAGGTACTGCAAAGTACCTATTTTGTTGAGTGTAATCGATTTTTTAGTATTGATAACTTGGCTTGTACAACATCAAAGTTTACAGTGTTCCATAATCCAGGGTGTAGAGGACGCGGTAACGATCCAGACGCAAGCCAAGCATACCCCACATGTTCATGGTTTAAGGTTGGTTGAAACTCGGTGGCCACACAAGAAAAAAATGTATGGTAAGAAAACTTACCATCGGGAGATGTAAACATTTCCAAGGGAACAAGGCTAACATGCTCGGGCATGAATCCTAGTTCTTCCTCGCACTCTCTAACCATGGCATCATGCAGGCTTTCTCCTGCTTCTACTTTGCCACCTGGCAGCCCCCAGGTTCCTGGATGTCGTGTGTCTTGGCGCATAAGGTACAGGTACCGGTCAGTATCGGCACAATAAAACCAAACGCCAACAGCATTTACAGTACTAAACTCCATTCTCCTCCAGGATACAAACCTTCATAACTCTTGACCCATTCCGTGCCAGTCCAGCGATACTGTAATCCAGTAGTGATATTTGTTACAAATTGTGCATTATCAAAATGTGCACCTGCTTCAAATGATACTACCCACTCGTTAAATGTGCCATCATATTCAATGATATCATTTGCCTTGGCCTGGCATTGTCCCCAAGCAGTTGGCGGCACAGGGTTATCGTAGTTACCTATTGCATTCAACAACAGATATCTTTGTCCCATGTGAGCTGGCGGTAATCCTGAACCTGGACCAGATAGCAACGGATCAATAACAGCATCAATCGGGGGTAATGTGTTTTGTGGTATAGTATCCTGATCAACTTCAAATAGCAAAAATCTATCATCAGTTGGATCGTAACTGACAAATCCAATAATTTCGTTATCATCCCAGGGGTTGTCCAATCGCACTTGGCTCACGCCAGGTCTTAGTGTACCATACAAGCCCACAATTGAATTCCAAAATTCATTACTGGGCGGATTGTCTTGAGTCTCGGTATTGTCATTTCCGGGTACAATTGTTGCTGATTGTTTTAGTGCTTGCAACTTGTTACCAATTAGCAATACTTGATAACCATAAGGTGTAAGTTTTTGTCTTGTGCCCAACAACAGATCATTATTCAATATAGCATTGGCCGCATCGCCTTGTGCATCGTACACTGACATAATGATACGTTCTACCACACCCAGCTTCTTGACCTTGGCTGGACTGGAAATCCATATGGGTAAAGAAAATGTCATGGTCATGATGTCGATGGGATTTTCAGTCCCCATGGGAATACTTCTGCTGGTCCAAGTTGTTGACTGTAATTCAACAACGCTCAAACTGGTCCAATCAAGAAAGTTATCAGTTGACTGTATTTCCAGTGCTGGGTTAAACAATGTGGCAATTTGTTCAAACAATTGAAATTTTTGATTGGTGTTTGAAGTCCAAAAATCACAATTGATAGTCATCTTGTAAGGCACAGGCATTAACCGTTCGATAGTAAATGCATTGCCTTGTGTGGTTTCATATGAGTCGGTTGCAGGATCGTACGTTCTCTGTCGCACTTGTTGTTTGCTTACAAAGTACGGTTCTTGCATCCTTGGACGATCATATTCCATGCCCGTGATGTAAAACGTAATTAACGGAGTTGAAGGTAACGCACTAGCAGAGTTCTGTTGTAGTATAGTTTGTGCTTGGCGAGTAGCATCACCGTAACGCACAGGAACTCTAATCAAAGTCCCGGCATTGGGGTTGTTACTACCATATTCAATTTGAAAGTTGCTAAAAATTCGAGCAAACTGTAACAGGAATCGTCGTATCTGCTCGTCATAAAAAAATTGTTGCATTAATTATCGTCCTGGTGGTCTTGGATTTGGTGGCTTGTTGCCATTTTGGTCACCATTGTCAGCTCTAGGCTTTAGCAACTCACTAAGGCTCTGACGACTTGGAATATTGCCCAAGTCTGTTGTTGACACAGTGTATGTATTGTTAACAAAGCCCGAGCGTAAAGTTTGATTCATCGGACCATTGGTTAGATTTGTTCTAACATTGTCTTCTATCTTGACCCAGGTTGCACCATTGAAACGGAACAATCTATTGGGGAAATAATCTAGTCGCAAACAATATGCACCGGATTGCGGATTAGGTGGGAAGCTTACGCCGGGAGTTACAGGCAACCCATTGGGTGCAATTCCGTCACCGGTCAAGTAGCCCATGGTATAACCATCGGCTCTAGGAGTTACAGCAGCCTCATCTGCTTGAATGTAACTAGAGTCCACAGTAATAGTAGTAGTCTCAGTAACTGGCTGAACAGTGGATACAGTATAAGAAATTGTATCTGAGTCACCTAACATTTGCATATTCCAATTGCTACCATCATATCGATACAGTCGACTAGGGAAGAAGTCCAACCGCAATGCATAATCGTTCACTGCTGGGTCAGCTGGAAACGCTATACCAATGGTGGCATTTACGGGGGTCTGACCAGTACGATTAACTTCGCCAGTGGTGTATTGAACTGGTGTAGTGATAGTAGTTGTTGCAGGAAACTCGTTGGTAGAACCGTCGGCAGTGACCCCTGCAGGATCAGCTGGTGAACCATCTTCATTGGTGGGGAATATGTAAAATTTTACAGTATCGTAGCCAGATAAAGGAACTTCAAGTTCGGCTTGTGCCAACAATGCATCATTAATTTCGAGATCTTTAGGTCTAGTACTTGCCACATCAGCCTCTGTTGGTGGATCAATTGGTTCCCAGTAATCGGTGTCTGTGATTTCTGTTCCTACTGGTGTATCTATTTTGGCTCTAAAATACTTGTCGCCATAATTTACAATACTGCCTGCTGGGTAAAAATTACCTGGATCCCAAATTTGTTCTGATATAAATGGTTTGTTGATAATTTCTTGGTATTCTTGTGCGTTGACCATGGGGGTGGCCTTGACTCGCCACAAGTGTGGCATCCAAGTTTGAGAGAAGCCTTCGCTGGCAAAATTAGCGTCTTGTATAACATAGTATCTAGGAAGTGCTCGGGGTATAGCAGGATCCAACGGATTCATATCACGCAAATTGGGCACTTCTAAAACATCACCACTCATGAGCTTGCGCCCAAATGTGTCAATCATGTCGTTGTAATGAAAGGTAATGAACAATGTGTCATTGTTTAAAAACAATCCAAATTGTGTAAGATCAAAATCAATGTCTTGTGATCGATACACACCGCGCATTTGATACACGTCTGGATCATAGGCTCTATCTCGATTTTCCAACAGCAACAAGTCTTGTATAAACAACGGATCTTCTGTTGGGTATTGCGGTTGTGTGACATCATAGTTGCCGCTCTCAAGCGAGTCCTCACCAGCAGTTTTTGGTCCCAGGTATTTGTGTACGTAGAGATCCAGCCCGCCTACGGTGTACATTTCCGAGATGGTTTTATCAAAAAATTTGTAATCATTCGTCCTATTAGGACGCCACATACTGAGTCTTGGCATAGTGATGTATTTATAGAAAATTCGGTTGACCAGAAATACGCAAATTGCTATAATTATGGCTTAACAACAAAGGAGCCGTATGCTTACAGATGCACAGTCAAATTTAATCAATAATACTAAAGTTTACACTTTAGATTACGAAGCCGAGGCAATCAAAAGCTACAATGCCGGCGAGGGAGATAAAATGGACCAGCTCGAGGCCCGGGCAGATGCCATCATCACCGAGCTCACAAGCTACGACATGCGTGACGATTTGGGCGGTATCACAGTGTATTTTCGAGGTAAAACTTTAGTAGCATTTTACGATTACGAGCAGTTTAGGGGTACTGTGTTCTAAAAACAACACCTATAGCAGTGATTGACAGCAAAATCAATCACTGCTATAATTATAAAGTATATCAAATATAGGAGCCCACATGATAGTAGCAACAAAATCTATAAAACTTTTGAACCCCAGAAGTAGTGATACCAACGTCATGGGGCCAGAGCCCACTTGGAAAGTCCAACCAACTGAACACCGCATCAGCGCCTTGAGCAAGGCGTTTGGCTGGTACAATTATTTTTACGGCAAGAAAGATGCCCGTGACATGATTGTTAACTATTTGGAATTGCATGGACGTAAAAATGATGTACGTCTTTTACGTGGAGTCCCGGATTCAGCAATTCGATTGACCACTGGTTGGCTGTGCCGCATGAGCATGGTGGGACTAGAACTCACGGACCATGAACAGATCAAGCTAGATAACTTGCTCCGAGAACTTTTGGAAACAAAACAAGTTGAGGTAGCAGAAGAAGTTGTGGTTGAAGATGCTACACCACGAATCACTATCCAAGATCGGTTGCGTGAAAAAGTAAGCGAGTGTGCTGGCGAGCTCGAGGGCTTGTTTGATGACTTTATTGCAAGTGGCGCCAAGCTTAATGCAGACTACAAACCCGTGGTACTCATGCGTAGCCTAAACATTGCCCCACAGATGGTCAATGACATTAAACAAATTTGGATCCGTAAACAAGCCGAGTTTGATGAAGCAGTGGCAGGTAAAGACGCCGACTTGGTGCAAGGATACGGCTATCTTTCCAAAGTACAATTAAAGAATTGCGTGAAGTTCTGTGAGCTTGTGATTTCAGACTGTGGTGCCTATGTGCAGATTAAAAAGGTTGAGCGTAAGCCACGCAAAGTCCGGGCAGTGCCACCCGAGAAACGTGCCGCAAAGTTCAAGCACATTGTAGAATTTGCTGAACTCAAGCTTAAAGGATTGCCTGCCGCAAGCTTGGTGGACAAGGCAGAAGCTTGGTTATATGATACCAAGAAACGCAAGTTGATTCACCTTGTAGCCGACAGCCATACTCAGGCATTTACTGTAAAGTCCAACTCAATTATTGGGTTTAGTACAGTAGAAAGCCAGCAAAAAACTCTACGCAAGCCAGCAGATGTTCTCAAAGCCCTGGGTGCCGCAGGCAAGCCGGCCGCTAGAAAGATCTACAAGGACTTGACTACCACAGAAACACCGTTTAACGGGCGTGGCACAGAGAACTTGATCATTCTAAAGAGTTGGTAAATATTAGGGACAGGAGTCCCTAATGGCTGACGAAACACTAGACCCGCTTAAAAAACAACTGATAGAATACGTACAACTCCAACTTGGTGATCAAATTATTGACATTGAGTTGGACCCTTCTCACTACGAAGCCGCATACCAGCGCACTCTAGGCGTGTATCGTCAACGAGCTCAAAATGCATATGAAGAGAGCTACAGTTTTATGCAATTAGAGAACAATGTCAACGTGTACACCTTGCCTCAAGAAGTTGTTAGTGTTAGGCAAATCTTTCGTAAAACAATTGGTGTAACTGGGTCAGGTGGCTACAGTTTTGACCCATTTGGTGCCGCTACCCTTAATGTGTACTTGTTAAACATGAACCAGGCCATGGGCGGCCTAGCCACATACGATTTCTATCAACAGTATGTTGAACTAGCGGCACGTATGTTTGGCGGCTATATCAATTATACCTGGAATCCTGTTACCAAAAAACTACAACTAATACGTGACCCTAGAGGAAACGGAGAAGTGGTATTGCTTTGGACATATAATCTACGCCCAGAAATAACTTTGCTAAGTGATTATCAAATCAGCCAGTGGTTCCGTGACCACATGGTAGGCGCTTCTAAATACATCATTGGTGAAGCACGTGAAAAGTTTGGAACCATTGCTGGCCCACAAGGTGGCGGCACTCTAAATGGTGCACAAATGAAAACAGAAGGCCAAGCCATGATGGACAAGTGCATAGAAGATCTCAAACTCTATGTAGATGGATCTCAACCACTTACCTTTGTAATCGGCTAATTCTCGATTGTAAGTCAACACAGTCTGTGCTATAATAACGCATGGACATTATGATTGACATTGAAACTTGCGGAACTGGGCCAGAAGCTTGTATTCTCACAATTGCGGCTCAGTGTTTTAATCCACTTGAGCGTGAGGATTTTGAGTCCATGCGAAGCTACTATGCTCGTGTTGATCCTGGGAGCCAACCTGAACGACGAGTACAAGATGACACAATAGCATGGTGGGCCACACAACCTCCCGAAGCACAAGAAGAAGCCTTTGGTGAAGAAGGCAGAATTCCACTAGAACAGGCACTCCAGGAACTGGGCAAGTACATCTGGCACAGCAAGAGATTCTGGGCCAACGGTCCCACATTTGACGCAAACATACTAGAGCATGCTTACAAGAGTTATAACATTGCTTTGCCCTGGCAGTTTTATGTGGTGCGCGATGCTCGCACAGTTTACAGTTTGTGTCCGGGGCTTAACAAATACCCGGCTAGTCACCATGCGTTAGAAGACTGCCGCAGGCAAATTTTGTTGCTGTGGGACACATTGGAATATTTAAACGTCAAGGAACTGGTATGATTGTGGGTGTGTGTGGATTTATTGGATCAGGCAAAGATACAGTAGCGGACTACTTGATGAACGTGCATGAGTTCAGGCGTGATAGTTTTGCTAGTACTCTTAAAGATGCTGTGAGTTTGGTATTTGGGTGGGACCGTACCTTGATTGAAGGGCGTACCAAACAAAGCCGTGAGTGGCGTGAGCAAGTAGATGAATGGTGGGCAAAACGCCTAAACATGCCTCATTTGACTCCACGTTGGATCTTGCAATACTGGGGCACCGATATTTTGCGTAACTATTTTCATGATGATCTTTGGATAGCCAGCTTGGAAAACAAACTGCGCAACAGTCAAGACAATGTGGTAATAAGCGACTGCCGATTCCCTAACGAAATACGTGGTATTCAACAAAGCGGCGGGTATGTAATTAGAGTTTCTAGGGGTGAAGAGCCTTGGTGGTACGAGTTTGCTGTAAAAGCAAATGCAGGCAATCTAGATGCACAAGCAGTGCTAGAATCCCACAATGTACATGCTAGTGAAACATCATGGGTGGGCACTGAGTTTGATCATGTGCTAGACAATAACGGAACCCTTGAAGACTTGTTTACACAGATCAATGATCTGGTTCAAGATCTCCACGGCGCCAAGGCAGGTCTAGTTTTGTAACTTCTTGAACGCAATTCAAACACACTGTTTTGAGATTGCGTAATTCACAATTGTTGAGATTACCATCAACATGATACACTGACAATTGCCCAGTATACCTGGCCTTAAACCCGCAACGATCACATGCGGGTTTTTTCTTATACCCTGCCATATGCCATCGTGGTGAAACTGGTTTGAGTTTGCGTCCTTTGCGTATGCAAGCATCGCACTTGGATCTATAGTATGTTCGATCATACTTGTGATAGGCTATGGCTCGAGGTCGGGCATTGCAAACAGTACATAAGGGTCTCATAGTGTTATTTATCAAGCAAACCTATATATAGGCACCTTAACGGGGACTTCTTTTACCATTCACGGTAAATATCATTAGCAATTTTTTATTAAGGATTCAATTATGGCACTAGTTTCTCCCGGCGTACAAGTAACCGTTGTAGACGAGTCGAATTACATTCCAGCCGCTACCAATTCGGTACCTTACATTTTGTTGGCCACTGCGCAAAACAAAATCTCAGGAACTGGCACTGGTGTGGCTGCAGGCACCCTCAAAGTGAATGCTGGCAAGGTATATTTAATTACCAGCCAGCGTGATTTGGCTGCCACATTCGGTAACCCGTTCTTCTACAAAACATCAGCAGGTACTCCTATCAACGGATATGAGCTCAACGAATATGGTTTGTTGGCTGCGTTCTCAGTATTGGGCATTTCAAATCGTGCTTATATTCAAC
>Ga0114978_10000713_pt1 | contig 28001 bp, 47 predicted proteins | sample S_140212_EF_Meta_FD_87027 | JGI IMG/M metagenome (GOLD analysis project Ga0114978, IMG submission 87027) | Freshwater microbial communities from Lake Simoncouche, Canada to study carbon cycling - S_140212_EF_MetaG | ecosystem: Environmental > Aquatic > Freshwater > Lake | place: Lake...
GTCATATGCCATTGAGTATTGCCGTTGGTTGTACTTGAAACATAACTACAAGCCGTACTAGCAGCAATAGTTCTTGAGTTAATGTCAGTAATAGTAAAAGTATTAGCATCCGTAACTGTAATAACGTAGTTACCGTTAGTAGCCGAATTACCACTAGCCGCAGCAAATGAAATCCCTACGCGGGCGCCTGTGCTTAAACCATGACTTGAACTAGTTACTGTAACCGTATATCCTGATTGTGCATAAGTAGCCGAAGTAGTTGCAACTGTAGTATCCCAAATACCAACTGTACCGCCTGTAGCAGTGCTTGAAATTACCAAACCTTTAACGCGAAGTCTGCCAATAACACCAAAACCGGTGCTGTTTAAATGAACTGTTTGTACATCATATTGCATTGTCATAATTAATCTCCTAAGTTAAAAGGGGCTAGGGGATTACCCTAACCCATCAGATTAATTACTGTTGGTTTGCAGGTGGATTTGCGTTGCCGCTAGAATCACGAACTACATAAGTAATGATAAACGTGCCAGCTCCAGTACTTAAACTAGTACCAGCCAGTGTATACGATACAACAGCGTCAGTAGTACCCACATTTAATGCCAAAGCAGTAGCGCCACTAGTAGAAGCGACAGCCAAAGCATAAGGAGCCACAGAAGTTACAGTAGTTGCAGCAGTAATATCAGTTGCGCCAATAGTTAATTTAGCGGTTGTAGCTGCACTAAATACAGTAGAAGTAATAAACTGCATAGAAGTGATCTGTGCGCCAGCTGGCAGAACAAAAGCCGTACCGGTCAAAGTACCAAAAACAACGTTCGCTGCTTGCGAAACAGTCGTGGCACCCATATTGCGAATAGTACCAGCGGTACTACCAGTTGTGTTTTTAACAGTGCCTAATAGCCAAGGACCTAAGTGAGTAGCAAAACCCATAATATATCTCCATACAAATAAGGCCCGTTAGTCTTGTATGCGTCTGCCGGGGCAGTCTAAAAGGCCGGTTCTCCCGGTTTCCCTTAGTTTACTACTTTTTTAAATAATTGCAATGGGTTTTATGTAAAATGGGCGAAACGGAGAAAAATATGAGTTCTTGGCTTATTGTTGTTACAGGTGTAATCTACGCCTACATAGCTGCTGAACAAGCCATAAAAGGTAATATGCCTATGGCAGTTGTATATAGCGGGTATGCTTTTTCTAATGTAGGTCTTTATATACTGGCGACTAAATAAAATGACTACTATTGTTGGCGACCCAAAAAGAAAAATTATTGTTTCCGATAGCCAAGTTTCAGACGACGACTCTGATACAAAATCCATAGATAATGAAAAAGTATTTCGCGTGCCACAGGGATGGTTAGCTGGAGCGGGAGATGTAACTAGTATTCAAGAAGTTGTTAAGTATTTTATAGAAGGTAAAAAAGGTAAAGCGCCTGTTATTAAAGATGCTGATGATGCAGACTTTATGCTACTGACAGAAGAAGGCATTTTTGTAGCGGGTAAAGATTTAAGATTCTGGCAAATACAAACACCAGATGCGCTAGGTAGTGGTACCTTAGCCGCTTTAGCAGTTATGACGTTGGGGCACACAGCTGAAGAAGCATGCTGGGCAGCGTGTCAAAGTGATCTATACTCTGGCGGAGATATAAAAGTGTATTCTTTTGAAAACAAACAACCTACTTTGTATAACAAAAATGCCCTATAAAGACGCAGACGCAAAAAAAGCTTTTCACAAGCGCAGATCAGCCGAGCACTATAAAGCCAACAGAGAAAAAATATTAGAAAGACAAAAACTAAGAAGGTTAGATGCGCGGCAAAAATGGAATGAATACAAAAGCACACTAGCCTGCTCCAAATGCGGGGAAGATCACCCAGCTACATTTGATTTTCACCACGTAGATAAAGAAGATCACCAACACGTACACCAGCTAATAAGCAACGGGTGCTTTGATGCAGCAATAAGAGAGATTAAAAAGTGTATTGTGCTATGCGCAAACTGCCATAGAAAAGTACATTACGAAGAAAGAAAAAACCCAGCCTTTTGAGCTGGGTTTTCATAACACAGGTACAGATTATGTACCTTGTGAACCCCAAACACCGAGAGGATCCGACCAGCCGAAGCTATAACGCTCGCGGCTCTTGTAACGTACGTTACCGGTATCGAAATCGCCGTCCATGCTATTTTGTAGCGGGGAACGAACGAAATGCTTCAGACCATTAGGTACATCAGTCATTAAGAACCAACCATTAGTGTCGGTCAAGAAGTGGTTAACGGCATAGCCTTCTGGGATAGTTCCGTTATTCTTGATTGCGTTGATGTCGTTATCAGTTGTGCCAACACGGAGGTTAGTTTCCAATAAACGAGTAGCAACGAACATTAATGCAGGTGGGATTACCAACTTGCGTGGTTTAGCAGCAATTAACAGACCACGCTCATCAGTCCAAGCAGCGATTTGAATAGTTGCGGCTTCTAAAGAAGTCTCATTCAAGTCGGTTGGAGTAGAAGGAATGTTGCTGTTAGTACCACCAGAAACCAAAGGATGCGAAGCACTAAACAAAGGCACACCATCACCACCATAATAATTGGCGCTGTTGGTAAAGCCGTTATTTAATACAGAAGCAGCCTTAACTTGCTTGGTATATGCCATTGCGCGAGCCAATGCTTTGGTGTAACGAGCGGACAACGAATCATACAAGTTGTCTTCGATTGCTTCTTCAGTAACTGAGAAGCCCAGAGCGATAGTCTCATGGGTATAGCGAGCAGTAAACGCTTCTTGTGCATTGTCATAAGAAATTGCGCCACCTTCGTTTTTGACAGGTGCTGCAGAGAAACCGGACAACTTGGTCTCTTCTTCAAATGAACGCTCAGAAGTTTCAGTTTCATAAATTTCTTTATGCTCTTCGCCATAGCGTTTGTACTCTAAACCAAACAACGCGTTTAGACCGGGGAGTAACTCTTTAAGGAGTTGTGAACGAGAAATAGCCATGTTATAGCTCCTTTATTAGTTAGTAGTACCAGCGGACTGATAATACGAATGTACGCCAAAGTTTAGTTTGACGATACAGTCGGTATACGCATCACCGGGGTTAGATGGGAAATTGCCGCCAAAAGTAGAGCTGGAGTTAACCAAGTCAACAATTTTGCACGCCAACGCGCTCGTGTTAGAAACAGTAGCTGACAACGCAACAACTGAGTTACCAGAAGTCGAATTACCAGTTGTGCTGCCTGTACCAGCTGTAAAGTTACCCAAAGCAATAGTTTTACCAATAGAGCCTAGAGTAATAGAACCTAAAGACTGAACTTGATATAACTGATCTGGATCTTCAACAACACGAATAAAGATGTTGGTGTAGCCAGAAGTTACTGCGTTTGCAGGTAAATACTGAGCAAACAATGGATAGCCTAACTGCTGACCAGCCAATTGATAACGAACACCAACGCAAACACCGACAATACCAACAGAGCTGGTAGTTGGGGTAGATGATACAACCGTTGGTTGTCCTGCTGCTGACGCGCCTAACTGCACTAAATCACCCGTATAAATCGGGCTGGCAGTGTTTGTGGTCATTGCATACTCGCGAATAGTACCGCCAGTAAATGCTTGACCGCCGATCATACTGACCGGCTTTAGTCCATAGGGACTAGATACTGTAGCCATTTAAAGCCTCCTAAAATTATTTTGAACCATTACCAAACCCGCTACCTTTAGTCGTCGTGGTCTTGCGATCCGAAAACAAGGGCATACGGGCATCATTGTTCCGCATGAAATGGTTATCCACCGAATTCATTTGGTTATCTGCTTGCTTTTCATAATACTCTGCGCGTGCTTCCGCACGTTCTGTAGGAATCTTGCAAAGCATAAGACCACCTACTTCTACGTTACCGTTTTTATCACTTTGCAGCATTAACTCAGGATGATCTGCTGCTTTCACAGGCTCGTAACCATCACGAAGCTTTTGTGAAACATTAGTCGGAATATCCTGACCATTTACTGCCGTTGCGACCCATCTAAAACTATAGCCATTTTGCGGGGCTGGAGTTGGAAGAGTTGCAGCTGGTTGATAAACAGCACGGGTTGAACTTTTTTCACGTGCGTCCAAATCACGGGGTGTACGATTATTAGCCATTACGGGCCTCCTGTTTTAAAAATTCTTCTGCATAAAGTTTACGTGGGATTCCGAGTTTATCTGCTAACGCGGCCTGCGTAGCACTTAACTTAGCGGATTTTTTCGCTCCCGTTGAACGGGTAGCGGAAGCCACAACTGTAGCAGGCTTTTTACTAGGTTCTCCGGATTTTCGGCTTGCGGTTTCTTTTTCCTCATACATCTCAGGAAAAACCGATTTAATGCGAGAATCAATTTTCTCGAAATATTCATCACTACGCGGGTCAAAACCCGTGGCTACAAGTTTTTGGTGTAAGCCTAAAGCAAACGCCGTCATTTCTTCATACCCCGCAGATCCGAACCACTGGTTTTTTGCCTGCCAGCGCAGGGTTTTTTCGTCGGGTTGGGGTACATCTTGTGCCGATGTTTGTATTTGTACAGCATTTTCTGACTTTTGTAAAGTACTTGGTCGGAAATTTTTTGCTGCCTCAATTTTCATTTTGGCATCTGTCAGTGCTTCTTGCGCTTCAATAATGGCGTCTGTGTCATATGCTTCTTGGGCTTCTCTATACTTACGGCGTGCCATTTCAAGCTCAGATTCGGCTTTTGATTGCAACATTTCTTGATAAGAAGTTTCACCAGTTTTTACATATTCTTTAAGGCGTTTATTTTCATCAAGAATTTGTTGGGTAAGACGCTCAAGTTCTTGCTTTTCGCGCATTAGTGCTTCTTTAGCCCGACGTTCATCGTGCCGCGCGTGTGTAAGTTCTTTAATTCGTCCTTGAACACCCTTTGTATACCCTTCAATTTCTTCATCAGAAGGGTCTTCTACTTCCCTTTTTAAAGATTGCGCCCTGCGGTCTTCTTCAGGCACATCATCTTCAATTTCAATTTCAACATCCGTTTCACCGGAAATATCAATATCTACATCGGATTCAAATGCATCTTCCTTATCTAAGGGTTTACCCTGATCTTCTTCATCAGGAAATTTAAATTGCTCTGCCATGGTAGCTCCTATTAAACGCGTGAAATGCCACGAGGATCCATAACAACACCATCGACTTGATCGTCGTTGATGATGCGGAATTCCTTACCGTGGATGTTTATCCTAGTACCGGTATATGGTCGGGTTAATACAAAATCCCCTTCCTTACACCAAGGACCATTTGGAAAGCGATCAGTGTCTTTATACGCTGATACCCCCAGTTTGATAACAAAAAGAACTGGGGATGTTAATTCCTCAACTTTTTTTGTTTCGTCGGATTTCAAAATACCACTCTCAAATGTATCGTCTACATCAATCAAGGCACATAAAATCTTATGCCCCGATGGAGTTGGTATCTGTGTAGCTTTTTCAACAGCGTCCATGGCAGCCAACTCTTGCTCTGTTGGTGCATTTTGCTTAGTCGGTATTACGCCCGGCGGAAGGATTAAACCTTCTGGCGGTAATGCGATGGTTTCACTCATCGTTATCTTTCTCTAAGTACTCAGCGAGGTCAAGTAAATGGCGCTCTGCATAGGCTAGGCCTCGAATCACCCCGCAAAGCTCTCTGTACTGCTCAATTGTTGTGCACTGCCCGTTTGCCATATCGTCAGTGAAGTTATTCATATCTTGGCGAATTTTATCTCGCATCGCGGCTATGAAATCGGCCGTTAGTAGGTCTATCACTCGGTGGTGCCTCCTTTAGGTTTTTGCTGCTGTTCTAATGTTGCTGCGTGTTTTAAAGCATCTGCAACAGTACTTGTTTTATGTTGCTTATCTTGTTGCGCAGTTTTAGCCGCATCTAACGCAAGCTGGGCGCCAGTTCTAACTTTTTCAGTTTGAGCTTGGCTTGTTTTTAACAACAGATTAGCCGCTACTTCTTTAGATTTAATCTGTAATTCTTGTTGTTTAAGCGCAAAATCTGCTTTATCTTTAGCCATCTTACGCTGCAACTCGCCCTGCTTAACCTGCTGATCTATCATTTCTGCCTGTAATACCGGATCTTGGGCGTTTTGCTGTGCTTGCTGTTGCGCAACCATGGCTTGAGACTGTGCCAATACTTGAGGTGCTGCTTCTGCGATAAGTTTCGACAGTTCAATTTCCAAATCTTCTGGCATTTCTTTATCTGGTGCGGGTAATGTAGCCCCCATTGCAGCTTCAATTTTGTTACGGTACGCAAACCCTAAATGCTCTGCTATATGCGCCAGCATAGCCGCTTGAATAATTTGCGCTTGCGGATTTTGCCCAATTAACTGCTGAATAAGCGGATCTTGCATAGCCATTTGGTGTACTTTAATATGCGACTCGTGGTCTTGGTACATAAATGCTTTAAGCGGTTTGCCTTTAAGCGCTGCCATGTTTTCTGATACTGGATCTTTTGGCTTTTGATCATCTTCTAGTGTCACTAGTTTGTCGGCATGTTTAATACCCAATACATCTAACATCTGCCTATGTAATTCCGGCAAGTTATATATTTGGGGGGCTGCTTGAGCCAGTTGAATAACGGCTTGATACTGAACTACGCGCTGTGATAGCGTGGCAGCATTTGGATCTGATACCGGTAAAACATCTACGTGGCTGTAATCAGATTTTTTAGCTCTAAAATCGCCGCTTTCGGGTTCATAGTTGTAGTCTTCGTCTGTGTAGTCACGAATAATGCCAGATAAAAGTTTTAATTCTTGCCGTAGTGCATAGTGTACGCGCGCCTGTACAGCGGACATAACTTTCAAAGTGCGCTCTAACAGAGCAAGCGTTGTGCCAACAGGGGCATTAGCCGACATATCAGAAATCTGCAAATCTGAAGCCGATGCAAAACGCCGTCCTTCTTCAATAATTTTATCCATCAAACCAGCTAATACTGCGCTTGGTTCTTTGTATGGGAGCGGCAAAATATTGTCGCGAATTGTTCCAGAACCTACATCAACGTCGCGGAACTCTCCCGGCGCAATCGGCGTATCGTCTCCTTTAATTCGTAACCCTCTGGACTTGAGACCGCCCGGAAGATTGGAGAGAGTACCTGCGTCGACAAGCTGACGTAATATAGAAGTGGCAGATTTAGCAAATCCACCAATAAGGTGGAATAAGCCGAAGCCATATGCTCCGTAGCCGGGGATGTAAACATAGTGTACAAAGTGTTGTCTTTTAATTTTGAGGTCATCATCTTCTTTCCAGTTTCTGCGAATAGCTAAAACTTCATTTGTTCCGCGTACCATTGTTACTACATACGGTAATGCAATCCCTGTAACTTCCCCATCTTCGTCTTTATCTTCAAAACCGGGCAAATCTAAATCAACATGAGACTCATATAACTCAAACCTGTCATCATAAGTCGCAGTAAAACCGGTTTCTTTATCTTTACGTTCTTGAATTTCTGTTTTAACTTTTTGTGGTTCACCTAAATCAGTTTCTTTATAAAAACCAGCATGCATTAGTTTTACTAATTCATTTTCAGTCTTGCGCATGCGATGGGTAACGCGGGGACAAAAAGCCAATTCGCTAGCGCCGTAAGGCAAAATAATATCTTCTGCAGGGACAAATATAGATACTTGGCGTCCAATGCTTGGGTCGTAGTAGACTTTCTTAAATGCAGAGCCGGCTGAGGGTAAATTCCATAACATGCGCTCATGCTCATTTCTAAATTCAGGCATTTTTTCTGTGAGCTGGTAGTTCATATCTTGCTCAACACGTTGCGCCGCTTCTTGTTTTTGGCGAGTTTCTTTACCAACAATTTGTGTTTTTACGGGTCCTTTAGCTGGAAAAGTCTCCATAATTGCTTCAGATTGAAACCGAACTACTGCTTCTGTAATCATCGGATGAAATACGCCACATGCGCCATCCCAAGGTTCAGTTCTTTCTTCAAACTTCAAACCTAGCAAAGTAATACCATCTTTGTACATCTGTTCCCAATCTCTACGAGAACTTAAATCATTATCAATGTCTCCTGCTAAATCTGAAGCTATAGATTGAATTACATCCTCATCTAGTACTTCCGCAAGGTTTTGATTAAATTCTTCGCTGTTCTCATCTTCAGGCGTAATTTCAATCTCCATACCGTCGACACCAATACGTACAGCTTCAGGGTCATCAATCTCAATTTCAATATCGGGCTCATTATCCATTCCTACTGCAGCAGCAAGTCCTTGAGGTGCTGGGTTTAAAGTTTTTTCAATCGACATATTTATTCCTATTTAAAAGCGGGGCCTAATGCCCAAGTAACTGCTGAATATCTAACACCATCAACCACTGGCGCAATTCTGTGTTTAATAAACGAGGGAAACACAACAATATCACCTTTATTTAATAACAGGTTATTTTCTGCAACATTTTCTAATTGTAATTCACCACCCTTATATTCTAAAGGGTCATTTAACTGAATGCTAATACTTAATTTACGTTGCAAGTTATTTTGGTCCGGATAAAACACATCGTAATGCCAATCATAATGCCCATCTTTTTCATATCTAGCTAACTGCATTTGCTCAATAAAAGCAACAGAAAAGTCCCATTTAGCCAACCCATTAGCGTAGTTTAAATACGTTTGGGCTACACAAGCTATGGGAGTTTCTAGCGGTACCCACACTATATCAGTTTTTCGCATCTCGCCTTTAACAGAGGGGGGTTTAGCTGGATCCATCCCCTCTCCAACATTAGCAACAATAGCTCTATCCCAGTTAGTCTCTTTAATAACTAAATCACAAAACTCAGGACTTAAGGCTTTATCAAAGCGCCAGTATAAATTTTTAAACATTAATAATATGCCGTTTTCCGTCTGTATTTAAATAACAAGTCGTCTTTTTCATCTGACTCCAAATTAATAAAACCCCCCTGCCGATACCGCAATAGCGCTTGGGTTGTCGTATCCACAAAGTCATCGTGCTCACCAACTGGGAACGCCGCAATCTCTTCAATTACTTCTCTAGCCCACCTTCTGTCTGGCGCCCATACTTTACCCGACGCGAACAAATCAGACACGGCGTTTAGCCTAGCTACTTTATCGTTTCCACGGCTGGGGGTAAACTCTTGTATGGGTAACCCCATTCTTCTAAGCTCTTGTATTAGCGGGCTTCCGGCGGCTTTTTTCTCAATTATGCACGCATCTGGTTCCCACTCTTTGTAGTGCTTTAGCGCCGTCGCTTTTAATTCCGGAAACGTTAACCGATCTTTAAACGCATCTAGCAAGATTATGTTCGGGCTCATCTCATCGTTCTCGTTATACCAAACACCCCAAGTAGTACACGCGCTGTAGTCGCTGGTAGTTTTTATCTCATGCGCCGTATCCCAAGACTGAATTATGTACTCTACTTTCGGTGGGTCATCTGCTTCCCATATCCGCCAGTCCGTTCTTTTTATCAACGCAGACATATCACTAGTGGGCTGCTGCATGTACTGGGCGTTCCAATACCTCGGATCCATCTGTAGTTTTTTAGCCTCTAACTGCTCCAGAGGCCACTGCTCGGGCCAAAGACTTTTACCGCTAGGCAGAATGGCAGGCAGTTCTACAACCTCCCACGGCTCGGCATCTGGGTTCTGTATAGTGAAGTTCACCAGCCGCCCAGTTAAGTCCACCAAACTCCAGCGCGTCATAATAACTATGATCGCACCACCCGGCATTAGACGCTGTAGAGGACCCGTCTGGAACCAAGACCACGCATTATCGAACGTCGCCCGACTGTTAGCCTTTATATCCTGCTCAGAGTGGGGGTCATCAATAACAAACAAGTCAGCACCTCGTCCGGCGAGCGCACCACCCACACCAACAGCGTAGTACTGACCACCAGCCCCAGTAGACCATTTGCCAGCCGCTTTTTGGTCATCAGCGATAACTGCATCTGGAAAAACTTCTTTATATTCATCGGATTCAATTAAATTCCTTACTCTGCGACCAAAGTCTTCTGACAATCCGGCAGTATGTGTAGCCATAATTATCTTCTTAGACGGGTCTTGTCCTAAGTAAAAAGCAGGAAACAAGTAAGAACTGAATTCAGACTTACCCATACGCGGGGCTATATTGATAATCACGCGCTTTTTCTTGCCGCTTATAACATCTTCAAAAATTTTTGCTAGTTTTTTGTGATGTGGACCCACTTTAAACCCCGGATAGATGCGTTTTGCGAATTCTATGGGGTCTTTTTGGGCTTTTTTGAGGTTAAACCTGTCCTCTTTCTCTTCAAGATCGTCCAAAAACGCGACCTTCTCTGCCAAAGTCATGTCCTTTAACGCTAATTGCGCTGCTAATGCTTCTTGTGGGGACAAAACTCCTAGGCTCATTCGTTATCTTCTTGTTTTATATCTATTTCTTCGACGTCTACTACGTCAACAGCGCCCATGTAGCGACTAATTTTTGCTTTAATGCGTTTTTCTAATTCTTCGTCGCTCACTTCCTCGCTTTTCACTTGCACTCGATCTGTGAAGAGGGCGACCTCGGTAACTTTACCTAACAGTTCTAGGGCTTTTAAACGTATGCGGGCATCAGGGTGGTCGGTTTCTTTTACTATTTTGGCAACTGACATCGACCTTATCTCTTCTGCTTGCTCTACAAACTGCCATTGATAGGCGGTAATCATTCCCACCGCACTTTTTATTTCTTCAGGGATGTCTAGTTCTAATAATCGCTTTTTTGCGCTTGGGTCATTTGCTACTAACGCGTTAAACGCCGCAACCGTCTTTTCTTGTTTTGCCTGATCTAGGATTTCGTCATCTTCGCTAGTCAGCTCTTTAAGCCAATTCGATGTTTTGTTTTGCGCAGATAGAGTTTGCGCTGGGGATAGGTCTTCTAACGGAATAAATTCGTCTGGGTTGACAACTTCCGGTTTTAAATCTACTAGATGATCTAACAACATTGTGCGTCTGATTCCTTTGGTTGCGTGGGAAAACACGGGTACTGCTGACACGAGTACACTAAGTGTACTCGCTTTTTTATATTTGTGTATACTACTTATGCGTATCTTTTCCTTTCGTTTTAGGTACGTGAAGTGATTCTCCTCGTTTACCCCCGCTTCGGCGGGGGGTTTTTTGGGGTCGTTAAGCCATCATTGGAGGATGTAGTAAGCTAAGGTTTTTATGGCTTTCCACTTAGCGCGCAGCAACTACCAAATCCAGACCCCCTTCTTTTTGTGTCTATAGTTTGACATAGCTCATGTAGTTTTTTATTAAAATTTCATGCACTTTTGACACGCGCCTACTTAATTTTTTTACAAAATTTGACATTTTTTTGTTTTGCGCCTACGGAACAGTGTTTCGCTGGGCTCGCTTGGTCGGCTCGATATTGGCTTGGTGGGTAGTGGGTGGGGTTCGGCTGACGGCATAATCAGACTGTTTGGCTACTCGTTGTGGTATAATGATTGTATCGATTGAGTGATCAGTCGCTGTGATGCCTAGCCACTTCGCTAGGCTTTTTTATTTGGAGGTTGTATGCAATTAGTTCTATCAAACCTAATCAATGCTGTTAAGAATTGCCTAGCAGATGAGATTAAACTTAAAGACGCCTTGCTCAAGGCTAAGCCTGTGATTGATGCCATGAAGCCCACAGATAGGACTGTGTGGTTTCACACAAACATAGCACCACTTGTTGCAAAGGCTTACAGGGCTGAGTTAGTTCTCACACGCAACGGCACTACATCATTCAACAATAAAGACGGCACACGCCACGACACAGCCCTAAGCAAGTTTCGCTATGTGTCGCAATTAAGTCTTAAGAAGAAGTCTGCAACAAGTAGCACAACGAGCAATCAGGTAGATACGATTGATCGAGCAAGACGCAAGGCAGAGAAGTTTGCCGAGGCACACAAGGTTGTTGAAATTCGCAACGAGATCAAGGCAACCGAGGCTTATCTCAAATCTTTAAAGGCTTATGTGTGAGTTCACACAAACAAGTTTGACAGAATATACAGGGTAAGGCGAGAGTGTCAGGCTTTACTGCAGTTGCGTATTCTGTCAAACATTTTTATTAACCACGAAAGGAGTATCACCATGTCATCAATAAAACACTTAGCAACACCTTTGTACGAACACGATTGCCCCGATTGCACATTCTTGGGTACTGTGTTTGTGCCTGTCCAAAAGTTTGAGCCTGCCGATATGTACAAGTGCAAGCATCGGTATGTTCTGCGATTCAGTAGCGAGCCATCTGACAATAGGTCTGGCACATACGAAAGCCTAGGCTTTTGGTTTAGAACAGAGAAGGAGTTGTCATGTTAGAAAAGAAACAAAAGTTTTATCAGTATGTGCGTAGTTTCTACGGGCAAGGCGAGATATACGATTTAGGTGTATCGGACTTTGTTATCAAAAGGGCGTGTGATGTTGTAAGGCATAGCCCAAACTTTGAAGGCTTTACTGCCGACAGAGAGAAGGTTCGCTTCATCATTGAATACAACCAATCAAACTAAGGAGTATCACCATGTTATCTAAATCTCAATGTGCATTACTCAAGTCAGTAAAGACTGTGCAACAACCCACACAGAAACCCAAAGTAGTGGCAACACCCAAGCCCATATCAATGGGCGAGGCTTTCAAGCAGTTCACTCTCAACGAGTATCAACGCAACAAGTTCAACTAACCTAACGAAAGAGAACCATGAAAACAAATACTTATATCCGTAAGATTAAACATAACCCATCTGTTACTTTAGGTGGTGGTGCAATCATAGAGAACAAACACACAGGCGAGGTATGTGATGTGTTCAAGAGTGGCGTGAGTGCTAGTAAGTTTTGGATTAAGGCATACAAGCGTAACCCTGATTTGCGTGTCATACCAAAGGCATCACTCTTTGACTACCTAAGTGAGAAGAAAGTATTGCGTGGTGTATGGAGTGTGTGAATTCACACAATTCTGTGCAACAAGTTGCTGAGAGGCATGGTTTTGAGGTGGTTGACAATAGTCTACTTTTTTACCCCTAGTGGACACATAGTTACCACCCTCAAGCCCATGCACTTATTGACTGCGTCAAGTTTGCGACTACCTATATATATAAATATAGATTATTATCATTTAATAATAGTAGTGTTACTTACTGGACATTTTCTTTTTATTATCTTTTTTCCTTTAATAATTCTCTATTTCTCGTATACAGGTAGTCGCAACCCCTACAAAGCGTGATACTATGTGGCTTACGAGGTGTCCACTTCGTGTCCACTAGGGTTAAAAAGGTAGACTATTTTTAAAAACCGTGCCACAAATGTGTGGATTCACACAAACAACCAAGCGAAGTCACAAATGCCAAACATAAAACAAATACCAACTAAGCAAAGTCACAAATGCCAAACATAAAACAATCAACACTTATATGCACCATGTGTAACTTAACTAAACCAAGAGAAGACTTCATGCGTAGGCTAACACTACGACAGACACAAGCACTACTACGCAGACCCGATATACGCACAAGAACTTCGGTCATCAGTAGTAGATGCAAAGCGTGTTGGGAACAAACCAAAAGCACAAAGCCTCTCACTAAGAAACAGATACGAAACAAAATGAATAGTGGGGACTTGCATAGGGTAAAGGGCGAGATGATGCTAAAGAAGTTGGAAGACAAACTACCTGAGATGCGTAGTCAGGTAATGAAACAATATTGGAATGACAAGAAAGCCAAACCAATTAAAGAACTATCGAGTAACTTACAGCAACAAGTTGACAAATACAAGAGCCGATACTATTCCTTACGCAATATCAATCCACAACACGCCGACCTACCACAATATAAGGCGAACTATGAACAGGCTAGGCTCTTAAAGAAGAAGTTAATCGCAGATGCTAAACAAAGCACAAAGACCATAACTAAGACACAAATAAACCTAGCGTCACTACTACAACCGAGAAAGGGGAATGATGATGTATGAACGAAACGAAATGATGAAGGAGGATGATGATGTATGAACGAAACGAAATGATGTGGGCGAAGGCTCTGATATTCCTAGCATTAGTTATGTTGGTGGCACAGATTATCAGATACATAGTAACTAAACTAATTGTGTGAATTCACACAGAAAGGCAAACGACATTCAACAACGAGTAGCACAATCAGTAGCACAACCATAAATCATATTTACATAAACAAACGAAGGAGTATGTATGACTTACTTATTAGATAGTTTTAGGCAATCGGTAGCCACGCTTGAACGGCGTAGTGGTGCGTATACTCAAGCAGAAAGACGCACTTATTTACAAGATACTGTGCGTAGGGCAATTGGCATGAACATGGTTACATCTCATAGGGTAGACGGGTATAGGTATTCTCATATCGGTCGCCTTCTTACCTATGAACAACGGATGCAAAGTCGTCAAGCCCGTAAACAGTTCGCTAAAGAGTTCGCCGTTGCTGTGCGTGAGAGTGATGCTGACTTAGCAGGTAGACTTCTCAACCATACCCCCACGATTAGAGATGGAGGGACTGACTGGTGTGAAATATTAGATAATGTGTTTTCTGGTATTAGTATTGGTTGGCATAAGTGTGAGAATTGCAATCACATAGATGACGAAAACAATGGGCGTTGGGCATACGATGGCGATCATTGGGCGTGTCAGTCGTGCATTGATGATGAATACTATTACTCTGACAGGGCAGATACTTATGTGCGTTGTGATGACTCGGACTATGACGATGACGGGTATGACGAGGACGAAGAAGAAAGCACAGTAATCATGGGTAGGCACTCAGGCAAACGCATACTCAAGCACATTCCCTCATCATTCGATAGACGCAAGCCCGAAGTATTTCTAGGTATGGAACTAGAGATGGAGTGTAATGACTCTAGCGAGCCTGACGACAAAGCCGAGGAGTTGTATAGCAATATCAAGCACTATGCAGACGCAGACAACAACTACCATCAATACATACACATAGAAGAAGATGGCTCACTCAACAACGGCTTTGAGATGATCACAGGCTGGACAGGGCTTGATGTTCATGCACAGATGTTGAAGTTCTTTAAGAAACCATGGAGGGGTATGCGTAGCCATGACACTAGGACTTGTGGACTTCATGTTCATGTGAGTAAGGCAAACATGACTTTGTTTCATGCCTGTAAGTTAGTGTTCTTTATCCATGACTCAGGCAATCAGAAGTTAATCAGGGATATAGCACGCAGAAGTAACGCAGGCTACGCTAAGATATGCAACAAGAAGGCATCATACGATTGGATCAAAGAGGCTAAGGGTGCTAATGAACTTAAGAAACAACTCATGCGATTAAATGACGATAGGTCAGAGGCACTTAACTTTCAGAATCCTGAGACTGTTGAGTTTAGACTATTCAAAGGCACGCTACGCTACGAAACACAGATGGCTTGCTTAGAGTTTGCGTATGCGTCATGGTTCTTTGCTCGTGATACAGGCGTAGGTGAGTTGACTTCGGCTAAGTTCATCGAGTATATATGTCAGCCTAACCAACGCAAGGATACTAAGTTCTTACGGCAATACCTCAAAGAGAAGGGTTACTCAATACCTAAACTTGCCCTCGTCAAACCTAACCCACGCAATGATGATGGCGACACACAACCAATAGAGAAAGTAGCCTAACAGCCACAACCATAACAATCAATCAATCAATCAATCAAGAAAGGAAATACTATGTGTTTATTAGTTACACAAGACGCATCCACACCACAAATTACCTCCGTTTGGCTTAACGATTTCTATACCTACAACGCTGATGGTATTGGTGTTATGTATGCACAAGATGGCGATCTCATCATTGAGAAGTTATTACCCAAGAATGTAGATGACTTGATCACCTTTTATAACAAGCACATTCAGGGTAAGAAGTGTGCGTTCCACCTACGCATGAAGACGCATGGCGACATTGACTTACTTAACTGCCACCCATACGAGATATTAAATATGGCTGATCATGGTATAGATATGTGGCTTATGCACAATGGCGTGTTACATACTGACAACAAGGGTGATGTTACTAAGTCAGATACATGGCACTACATAGAATACTTCTTACGCCCTATGCTCGCTAACAACCCTGACTATGCGTTTACTGATTCGTTCGAGTTCTTAATCGGTGATCATATCGGTGCTAGTAATAAGTTTGTCATCATGGACAACCTAGGCAGAACTTCGGTCATCAATCAAGAGTCAGGGGTGTATTGGGGTGGGCGTTGGTTATCCAATACTTATGCGTGGTCAGCACCACTTACTGTTAGCAAAGCACCATATGATGATGCAGAGTTAGCCATGCTTGAGATAGCAAAACCACCAGTTGTTAAGAAATCATACAAAGAAAGTGAGTGGTGGACTAAGGGTAGTAACTTGTATGATGGTGAAGATTATTACAATGGGTATAACTATGACTATGCGACTGGCAAATACAAAACACATTCAGCCATAGATCACAACTCGTTTGACGAAGAGTATGACATTGATGATGAGTTAACCGAGTTAGAGTTAGCAGGCTTTAGGCGTGCAGGTAAAATGTCACGCAGACAAGCAGGGGAGTTTGTTACTAAGTTTGGGTTAGATGCGTTCTATGAAGTGTGTGCGTTTGTGCGTGATAAGTCGATTGATGAAGATTGGTTTGTGCGTATCTTGTCAGACTTTGCATATGCTCGTGAGTCTTTCCCATGGTTAGTAGATGAAGAGCAAGTAATTAAACGCAGTTATGTTCAATAAGGAGGAGTTATGTATTGGAATCATAGAGTAGTAAAGACAGATACAAATGGTGAAGTGTTCTACGAAATACAAGAGGTTTATTACAACGACAAAGATGAACCTTGTGGATACTGCGATCCATGTGTAGGTGGTGATGATATTGAAGAGATACGCACACAGATACAACGCTTTACTGAGTGCTTATCAAAACCAATACTCGAAGCAAATAAAGATTTTAACGGCAATGTATTTATAGACGACGAAAATGAAGGAGTAGAAGAATATGGATTTGACTAATGCAGAAATGTTTTTATTAGCATGGGCTTTACTTGCTACTTGTATTGCTGTGTGGTTTCACACAAAGTATGGTAAGGCTATGCGTGGTGGTGTAGTGATGTGTGGGATGCTTATTAGCATAGCCAAAAGAGAAGCAACAATAGAAAGACAAGCAGATGGCAAAGTTGTATTTGAGAATGAAGAAACCAAAATGACTTTAGGAGAACTTACAGAATGACAACATTCACAATGCAGGACATCAACCCAATTCCAACAACGAAAGAAGAGGAAGAAGCAATGGATATAGCAATCATGCAACAAGAGGTAAATAAAATTACTGGAGAGAATTCTCTTCAGCAAACCATACAAGGCGTAACTGGTGCTCAATATACCTTGATGGATACATCGCCTGAGTCGCAAGAAGTTGTCAACATCATCAACACAATCTGCACCCAACTGCAGGCTTTATCATCGGTCATCAATAATCTGCGTAAGCAAGCCCAATCCCAACCAACCCAAAGCCTACAAGATACTGTGGAGTTGGTGCTGACGCAAAGCAAATGGTTTAAAGAATTGTTTACAGAAGAGTTTGAGAATCAAGTGGGCGACATGAATAGCACAATTGAAGGAAGAGTTGATGCGTTCTTTAGCCATGCGTTTGATATAAGAGACTATGCAGATGTTGACGGCATAGTAAGCGACAAGGTTGACGATGAGTTGTCAGATATTGTAGAAGAGAAGTTGTCAGATATTGTAGAAGAGAAGTTAGAAGTAATGGTTGCAGAGAAGTTAAGCCGAATGACTATTAGTTTTAATTAAGGAGAATTAATATGAAAGTATTGGTTGCGTTTGAATTTGAAGGTGTTGATGCTGATGGTGAGCAAGCAGATCAAATCATTGAAGAGATCACCGAGGCTTGTGAAACAATGGGCATAGCCTTTGATGCCAGTAGTTGTTATGTTGACGATTGTAAAGATACATGGAAGGAAAGGGAGAATCAAAATGCCTAGCACAATAAGGTATATGCCTTTGTTTCATGGTGAAAACGAATATCTTAGTAACCCACCACCAAGCGACGCAAGTGAAGAAGATCTTGCGTTTTACGAAAGCGAATGGGCAAAACTAAAAGAGCAATGCCCACACTCGATTGAATTTACAGACAACATATATAACAACAATGAATATGGGGAAATTCCTATATGGGTTGATGTATGTATACAGGATGAAGGAGTGTTGCCTTTCAAAATGGCTAAAGGGTTGTTAACTTCTTATGATGGTGCAGAAGCAATACTGTTTAGTAAGTTTTATGATTTTTCAATTAACAAATTTCGAGTTTCACATTCACGAATGCATGTAACAAAGTATGGGGCATCACTAGAAATATTTGGCAAAGATAACGAGCAAGTAGAAGTAGATATAACCCCGCAGTTTAACAAAGCAATAGGAGAATAAATAGTATGAGAACATACCAAGAGATTGACACGCTGTTTAAAGAAACACGAAAGCCACCACGCAGTAAAAAGTATAACGAGAATCAAAGACCACTACGCAGAGTTACTGAGAGTCACTTGATGTTAGAGAAAGACGACGCTAAGTATCATGTAAAAATCAATGGCACATCAATCGCTGTGTTTCACCCAACAAATAGCGTAGATGAGTGGGCAGTTGACCTGAAAGGTTTGTATAGCACTTACGACATACATTTAATGCGTCAGTTAACAGGCTTTCACAATCATCAACTCTTTGTGACAAGCCTAAACCAAGAAGTGATAGTCCCGCTTAACCCATTCTATTATGCACAAGGCAAACCCTGTTCAGCATCGCTAGTGTTCGATAGGAATAACAAACTTGTTGTTGAGAAGTCATGGCACGCAGATGTATATTCACGCCGTGCAAGCGAAAACGACAAGGCTAAGCGTAAAGAAATCAAAGACAGACTTGATGCGTATGTCACGCTTCAGATGTTCAAACTACCTATGCTTATACAAAACGCCAAAGTATCATCGTCTTTAGGTCAACCTTTTGCGGAGTTCCCAAAGCAAGGCACACAACAAGTAGTAGCAATGGGGATATACGGTAACAATATAGACAACGCAGAGTTTATGCAGGCGTTCGATACTATGGCGCAAGCAACCTTTGATATGTTGGCTAGCAAGAAAGTGTATAACGATAACAGCATGGGCAGTCTGTTTGCGTTAACGCAAGGGTGGAGGAGGTCAAACCCAGCCCTTATTTCTGATGCTAAAGAAAAGATACAGGACATTGTTAACTCAATCACCCCTGACGAACTTAAGACTAGTCTAGTCAACAGGATCTTGACCTTGAGTGGTATCAGTAAAGGCTCGGACTTCGTGCCACTAGGAACATTCCCCAACAAGTTGCCAAATAGATATTACTGGCAGAGTAAGGATTAACCATTAGAAAGGAGGTATGTGTTGTAATTTATATAAACCATGTTATTATTTAATCTATAAACCATAAATAAACGAAAGAGAATTATGAAACTATTAAATCATATGCAATGTGTTAATGCAGTAAAACAGTATGGTAGCAAACGCACAATCATTATTCAGGGTGAGAACGGCGTAGGTAAGACTGGTATTTTCCACGAGTTAGCAGTTGACCCCGATTTCTCTAACCATGTGGCAGTTAAGTTAGATTGCACGCAGATGAGTGATGGTTCTGTGTGGATGCCTGACATTGATAGAGATGCGGGCATTAGTCGTGAGTTACCTAATGAGCGGTTCGGTGTTAGCAAGGCTAATCAAAAGGGTATCAACGGAGCACGCCCGTCGCTAGTATTCTTAGACGAGATTGCCAAGGCAAAGCAATACATTAAAGATGTTCTCGCACCTATCGTATACGAGCGTCGTGTTGGTAACTACGAAATGGCAGAGGGTAGCATCGTGTTCTGTGCAACTAATCTCTCAACAGAGGGGCTAGGTGATTCTATTCAGGCGCACTTGCGTAATCGCTTGGTGTTCTTGACTATGCGTAAACCTAGACAGGAAGAGTGGCGTAGATGGGGTAACGATAATGGTATTGACCCTATCGTATTGGCTTGCACCGATCAAAACCCACAATGGTTCGACAGTTTCCTTGACTATGAGATAGGCGGTAAGTATGCAGGCAAAGATCAAGGCAAGGACAATGACGCAATCTTTAATCCACGCTTATCTCAGTTAGCCTACATATCCCCTCGTTCATTACATGCGGCGAGCGACATCATCAAAGAACGCAACACACTAGACGCAGACACTCTCGAGGCTAGTTTGGAAGGCACTATTGGTCGTGTGGGTTCAGAGATTATGAGTGCGTTCATTCGGTTCGGTGATGAGACCCCCTTGTTTGAGGAGATTGTTAAATCACCAAGCAGTTGCCGTATCCCAACCAATCCAGTAGCACAAATCATTACTGTTCTTAAGTGTGTTACCCAAACAAGCAGTCGTGATGAGGCTGAGGCTTGCACCGAGTATGTGTTGCGCAATCGCAAAGAGTTGCAGTCTATGTTTGCCCATAACATTTCGGAATCAACCCGATCACATTTGTTTGTAACTGTTACACCCTTTCAGACTTTAATGAAAGACAACGCAATTTACTTTGCGACTAAATAAGGAGGAAGTATGAGTGAATTAGAAAAGCAGTTGTTGGTTTGCTTGATGGAACTACTTTACCAAGTAGATGAGGATTGCCCACAGGAGTATCGAACAAAGCATTTGAAAGATGCTATGCAAGACGCTCACGATTTAATTTTGGAAGAGCAATTAAAAATGGGGAGGTTAGCAACATGAGTAAAACATGGGAACGCTTGTCAGCGTATGACAAAGTTGTTGCAGTTCATGTAGACATTAGCAATAGCCCTCTATTTGCGGGACTATCAGGTGTAGTCTATGTGGGCGATGTTAAGTTTTTAGACGAGATCGAAACGGCAGGCACTAATGGGCGTGATGTAGTTTACTCCCCCAAGTTTGTCGATAGCCTATCTCGTAAGCAGTTGCGGTTTGTAGCAATACACGAGGCTATGCATAAGGCATTTCAACATTGCACAGCGTATCCTGCACTAGTTAAAAAGTATCCACAGTTAAGCAACATCGCTATGGACTTCGTAGTTAATGCAACGATTCGTGAGATCGACCCTAACTTTACCTTTGTCGAGTTCACCACCACGCCCCCACCCCTGCTTGATGATAAGTATGAGGGTTGGTCATTCATCGAGGTGTTAAAGGACTTACTCAAGAACGCCAAGATAGTGCAAGTTAGTGGTGATGAAGGTGAAGGTAAAGGGAGTGGTATTGAGATTGAAGGTATCGGTAAGCCCCTTGATTCACATGAGTTTGGTTCAATAGGCGATGAACAAGCAGTCAAGACAAACGAACGAGAGATGGACGATGCGATACGCCAAGGCAAAGCGCTTGCCGACAAGTTAGCAGGCAGGCAGTCTATGGGTAGCCCATTAGATCGTGCTACACAAAAGCGTGACACTAACTGGGTCGAGCATATGCGTGACTGGATTACTACGCTATGTGAGGGTGATGAGTATAGTCGCTTTGCCCCACCTAACAAACGCTTATTGCCCCTTGGTGTTGTCATGCCCTCTCACTTCTCAGAGGCAACAGGCGAGTTGATTATTAACTGTGATACATCGGGTTCTATGAGTAGTGTATACCCTATTATCTTTGGTGAGATCGCTCGTATCTGTGAGAATGTTAAGCCTGATTCAGTTCGCATCATTTGGTGGGACTCCGCAGTATGTGGCGAGCAGTTGTTCAAGCCACACGAGTATGACAAAATCGCTACCTTGCTCAAGCCTGCGGGTGGGGGTGGGACTTCTCCAGTATGTGCTGTGGAATACATAGCAAGTAAGCAATACAAGCCCAAGGGTGTCGTATGGTTAACCGATGGGTATCTCGATGGCTCGGCTACTGATACAGGCTTCCCTGCATTGTGGGGTGTAGTTGATAACGACCACTTTGTTCCTACAAATGGTAAAGCAGTTCATATTTATTCAAACTAAACGAAAGGAAATATATGTCTAGATATAACATAGACACTTGTGCATTATTAGTAGAACTTAATGTATCTCAATGGACGGCTAGGAAACTAGACCGCTCTACTACCGAACAACTTGTGAAAGACAAGCACGCCCAAGATAAGGGTGCGGCGAGGGTAAACAAACACTTGCTGGCGGGTCGTAGTGAGCTTGAGGTTATTACACAATATGTTACAGAGATTCGTGGTTACATATACGACAACACATTGCCGTGGAGTGATTCGGGTATCCGCTTATTGCCTAGCACTAAGTTCATGGAGTTTAATAGCAAGATGAAAGAATGCGAAGATAAGTTCTACGAACTTGTTAAAGAGTTTGTTGATGTATACCCATCGCTGATTACGGCGCAGGCTATGGCTTTAGGTGATATGTTTAACCGCATGGATTACCCCGCACCTGACGACATCGAGCATCGCTTTAGATTTATTACAAACTATATGCCTGTGCCTGCATCGGGTGACTTTAGGGTTGATGTAGGTAATGAAGCCCAAAAGGAATTGCAAACTAAATTACAACAGTTAGCAGACGAGCGTGTAGAGAACGCCATGAGCGATATTAGAGCTAGAGTAATAGAGCAGTTACGGCGTATGTCTGACAGGCTGACTGTCGATATAGTTGCAGGGGAGGCTAAGCCTCGTAAGTTCCACGACTCGTTGCTAGAAAATGCCCATGAGTTATGTGACATAGCGCAGTCATTAAACTTAACTAACGACCAACAACTTGAGCAAGCACGAGTAGCCCTCAAGAAAATTATAAGCGGGCTTGATGTCAAGGACTTGCGTAGGGATATGCCTACTCGCCAAGATGTTAAGAAGCAAGTTGATGGTATTCTTAGCAAATTTACTTTTTAAGGAGGGGTTGTGAACGCATTTGAAACTAACTCTATTCGAGAGAAATACCGACTCTCGTGGGATGAAGAATACATTATCGGTATGGTAAATAACTTTGGTAACATCAACACTATGTCAATACTAGATGAAGCAGATAAAGTTATGTCGCCTGCTACTGCGCATAAGTGGCTAACCTCAGCACACAAAAAGAAACTATTGTTGCGTAAAAGAACAGAAGACAAACGGTCATCAGTATTCTATGTGTCTGAAAAAGGCAAAAAGATTTTAAGGGAGATCGGCGATGCCTATGTCGGAAATTGAAATCCTTGCCTTGATGAGAGAAAACGCCGCACTAAGAACTCTTGAATCCGAAGTTATATTGGCGCTTAAAGCAAACGCCGTTCAAGATAGGGAAATGCTGTCTAACCAAATCAATAACATATTGGCTTGTCTGCAACGCGTTGATGAAATTAGGAGGAAGAATGACGCCCGAAGCGAAAGTGAAGAAGAAAGTAGTTGATGTCCTCAAATCTAATGGCGCTTATTATTTTTATCCTGTTACTGGTGGTTATGGGCGTAGCGGGGTTCCTGATATTATCTGTTGCTACCATGGGGTATTTATTGGTATCGAGTGTAAGGCGGGTTCTAATAAGCCTACGCCTTTGCAAGAAGCCGAAATGCGAAAAATAAGGGATGCAGGGGGTATAACACTTGTAGTAAACGAAACAAACATTAACGAGGTGGATACCTTACTGAAAGGAATTGAATGACTGCATACTTAAATGAAGACCAAGCGTATGAGAAAGTTAAAGATGCGCTTGATCTATGTAGAGAAGAAAACTCGCAACACTCAGCAGTTGTTGTGCTTGTTCACAACGAGAAAAATACTGTGAGAGTGTATGGGCTTAACATGGATGAGTCTGACGTGCCGTTGCTTTTAATGGAGGCAGCCGCTGAAGTTGGTGAGACTGTCGCAGAAAAATTAAGAAACAGAACTTTAAACTAAGGAGTATTACAAATGAAAACAAAAATGGAAGCACACAAAGGTTTTAATTTATACCAACCAAAGAAAGATGAATTTAAAATCGCACAATCTAAAACACCACCACCAATAACGGTGTATGTGCCTGAACCACATCCATTTGCCAAACGCATGGAAGAAAACAAGAAGATCCGCAGTCTATGGACAGGAGGAAGGGCATGAATGTTCCATACAATACAGGCAAAGTAAAGATTGGTAGTAACTACCATCCAAGAAAGATCAACTATGAAAAAGACCCCGACATGCTACTTTTGCAATACGCGTTGATAGGAAACACTAAAGCAGATAAAAGAAACAGATTATTTTGGGTTATTTACGCAGTTGTTTTATTTTCTTCTGTTGTCGGTGTATACGTACTTAATTGAAGGAACAAGAGAAATGAAACACTTTGACATAGAACTATTTGTAAAAGACCTTGACACGCTATTTAACGATATGCAAGACAAGGCAATTGCTGGTTCAGAAAATGTGGCTACCGCATCTTGGGTTATAAAAAATCAAGCAGAGGAAATAGAATATTGGAAAGAGATGTTTAGCAAATCTATGGAAGCACAAGAAACAAAGCCAGCAAAGTACACAGACGCTTGGTGGAAAGAAGTTGCGGAATTTAATAAACAGCTAAAGGAACAAGAGAAATGAACTTAAAAATAACTCACAATCGAACTGCTAAATGGGCAAATGAGGCTTGGTTAATTTCTGATGAGCCGTCATATCATTGGGAAAACAAAACGCATTACTCCCCTATTTTTTTAAATTTATCAGATGCATTAGTATGGGTAACAAAATATGACGAAGAAAAGGCGCAAGAGAAATGAGTTACATCATTAAAGATGAGAATGGCGAAACCATGCGAGTAGTAGGTCGTCAGGAAGAAGCCCAAGCTATATGCGCACTACGCAAGGGTTGGACATTTAAATGCGTGCGTAAACCTAAAGTAACACCAATTTTTGAGGAGGCATTATTTTGAAGATCGAAGTAAAAATTATTGAGGAGAATGAAGATGGTTCAGCCAACGCTGAAGTTGTTTTTGACAAACAAGGGCTTGAAGTCCTCGTCCAATGGGGTATGGTCAGTTTGCTTACCAAAGCAATTGATGAGTACCGAGTTAAACCCAAAAAAACTGACGGCTCTATTTCAGTCATTAAAAAAATAAAGAAAGCAAAGAAAAGTGAAAAAAGAAAAAAAGCTCCCTACCCAATTTGATATTACGCAAGAAGAAATTGCAAAGCATTTAGGCGGTACTCGTCAAGATATAGCCAATGTAGAGAAGAAAGCCTTAGAAAAAGCTAGAAAGATATTAGCCGAAAAAGGTATTTCCGTAGAAGATTTTTTCAAAGACAACGGACGGCTCTAATGAATGCACCATTCAACAAAGTAATTGTTGTTGATTTTGAAACACGTTGGGATAAAAGAGAATACACACTATCTAAGTTAACCACCGAGGAGTATATAAGAGACCCAAGGTTTAAAGCCTTTGGATTGGGGTGGAAAGAATTGAATAGTGATAAGCCTGCAGAATGGGTTACACAGGAAGATATACCTAGTTTTATTAGCCAATTTGATTGGAGTCAGACGGCGGTGCTAGCGCATAATGCCCAGTTTGATATAGCCATTCTATCTTGGATATATGGTATTAAGCCTGCGTTTATCTTTGACTCACTATCAATGGCTCGTGCCCTGCGTGGTGTAGAAGTAGGCAACAGCCTAGCAGTATTGGCTCAGCATTATGGCTTACCACCAAAAGGAGAGGCAGTTAACAGTAGTGATGGCTTAGAGTATTTATCCTATGACATTGAGCAAGAACTTGCACAGTATTGTCTGCATGATGTGTTCTTATGCGAGGCAGTATTTAACAGGCTTAATGAAGAAGTTGCAGGGGGTTACCCAAAGAAAGAACTGAGGCTAATAGACATGACTATAAAAATGTTTATTAATCCTGTATTAGAACTAGACGAGGAGATGTTGCGTGAAGCTATCGAAGACGAGAGAACAAAAAGAGAAGCCCTACTTAAAAAGGCAAATGTTGAAGACTCGGCGCTGGCTAGCAATGATCAGTTCGCTGACGTTCTTCTATCGCTTGGAGTTAAGCCGCCTACCAAAATATCAAAGACTACTGGGAAAGAAGCGTATGCGTTTGCCAAAAACGACGCCCTCTTCCAAGCCCTACTCAACAGCGAGAATGAGGATGTTGCACTTATCTGTGAAGCGAGGCTCAAAGTTAAAAGCACGCTTGAACGTACGAGAGCGCAACGTTTTGTCGACATTGCAGAGCGAGGCACGCTTCCTGTCCCGCTTAATTACTACGGCGCACACACAGGTCGTTGGTCGGCGTCCAAGGGTTCGGGGCTTAATCTTCAAAACCTCAAGCGGGGGTCTTTCTTACGTAAAAGTATACAAGCGCCGGACGGTTACACACTCGTTGTTTGCGACCTCTCCCAAATTGAGCCAAGAGTTCTTGCGTACCTTGCGGACTATGCGTCGCTCCTCGAGATATTCTCATCGGGTAAAGATGCGTACGCCGCTTTCGGTGCGCAAATGTTTGGAATCCCAACGCTCAGTAAAGAGAGCCACCCTGATTTAAGACAGTCAGCTAAGTCTGCGCTACTGGGTTGTGGTTACGGCATGGGTTGGGCTAGCTTCTCTGCACAACTTCTTACTGGTTTCCTAGGTGCGCCACCTACTATGTACGATAAAGACTTTGCCAAGCAGTTGGGAGTAACTCAACAGGATTTAGCAGATTTTGTTGGTTGGAATCGCAACATAGAATTGATGGAGAATATACCAAGGACTTGCACAGATAACGAATTACTAATCCATTGTATTGCTGCGAAGAAAATCATTGATAAGTATCGTGAAGCCGCCCATCCAGTAGTTAATCTATGGGAGTTATGTTCAGCCCTAATTGACCGCAGTTTAGCGGGTGAAAAAGAACACAAATACAAGTGCTTGACATTTGCCAAAGAGAGTATAATATTACCTAGTGGACTGGCTTTACGCTATCCTAATTTAACTGCTGAGTACGATGAAAGAGGTCGTGTTCAATGGTTTTATGGCGCAGATAGAAAACGCCTGTATGGTGGTAAGGTGGTAGAAAACATTGTGCAAGCAGTAGCACGATGTGTAATGACGGATGGGATGCTGAGAATACAAAAGAGGTATTCCTGTGTATTAACCGTGCACGATGAAGTTGTAGTCTTAGTTCCTGAAGATGAAGCAAAAAAAGCAACGCAATGGGTTTTAGAACAAATGATTATGGAACCGAGTTATATGCAGGGTATACCATTAGATGCGGAAGCAGATTCAAATAAACGATATGGAGAAGCAAAATGAAAATACCAAAGCAAGTAAAAGTAGGTAAACGAAAGATAGAGATTCAAGATGTAGAAACAATTAAAGGCTGTCGTGGTCAAGTCCATTACGACGCTAACACCATAAAAATAGCTAAACGTAGTTCTTATCTTAAAGACAAATACACCCCTAGCGAAAAAGCAAATACTTTTTGGCACGAACTAACCCATGTAATTCTAGATGATATGGGGTGTAAACTATCTCGTAATGAGAAGTTTGTTTCTGAGTTCTCAGATCGCCTAGACCAAGCCATCAAGACTGCGAAATTCTAAATGAAAATTAAGTGGAGCCATTCAGGACTTAAAGATTTCGAGGGTTGTGCAAGACGTTTCCATGAAGTAAAGGTTTTAAAGAACTACCCCTTTACTGAAACTAAGCACACAATATACGGAAAACAAGTTCATGAAGCCGCCGAACTTTATATTAAGGATGGAACCCCTTTGCCTGAAGCCTACGCTTTTATACAACCCGTACTAGATGCGCTGAAAGAAAAGAAAGGGCGCAAATTACCTGAGTATGAAATGGGTGTAACTGAAGACTTAAAGCCTTGCGGGTTTAGTGATGAGAATGCGTGGGTTCGTGGTATTGCCGATTTAGTAATCATTGACGATGATGGATTAAAAGCATGGGTTGTTGACTATAAGACAGGGAACGATAGATACCCTGATACTGACCAGTTAATCCTGATGTCTTTGATGGTGTTCGCTCACTTCCCCCACATACGCCAAGTTAATTCGTCCTTGCTGTTTGTAGTTAAAAACTCTATGGTTAAAAATATGATGAC